>Ga0163148_10001250_pt1 | contig 33371 bp, 31 predicted proteins | sample OliLakLV19MP7P2_FD_148606 | JGI IMG/M metagenome (GOLD analysis project Ga0163148, IMG submission 148606) | Freshwater microbial mat bacterial communities from Lake Vanda, McMurdo Dry Valleys, Antarctica- Oligotrophic Lake LV.19.MP7.P2 | ecosystem: Environmental > Aquatic > Freshwater > Lake >... | reverse complement strand
ATGCAGATGCAGATGCAGATAATTTTGGTGATTTTACCTCAACAATAAATGCTTGTGCAGCTCCATCAGGTTATGTTGCTGATAATACCGATTGTAATGATGCGGACCTTTCAATAAATCCAGCCGCCATTGAAATTTGTGATGGAATTGATAATAATTGTAATGGTAACATTGATGAAGGGGTTACTTCCATTTTTTATGCAGATGCAGATGCAGATAATTTTGGTGATTTTACCTCAACAATAAATGCTTGTGCAGCTCCATCAGGTTATGTTGCTGATAATACCGATTGTAATGATGCGGACCTTTCAATAAATCCAGCCGCCATTGAAATTTGTGATGGAATTGATAATAATTGTAATGGTAACATTGATGAAGGGGTTACTTCCATTTTTTATGCAGATGCAGATGCAGATAATTTTGGTGATTTTACCTCAATAATAAATGCTTGTGCAGCTCCATCAGGTTATGTTGCTGACAATACCGATTGTAATGATGCGGACCTTTCAATAAATCCAGCCGCAATTGAAATTTGTGATGGAATTGATAATAATTGTAATGGAACTATTGATGAGAACGTAATTGTTGCAACTATTACTCCTTCAGGAGCTACAACTTTCTGTAAAGGAAGTAACGTTACACTTAATGCAAATACAGGTGCTGGATATACTTATCAGTGGCAAAATAATGGTAATAATATCGCAGGTGCAACCAATGCCTCTTATACAACTCAAAAGAGTGGAAACTACACTGTAGAAATTACAATTCCTGGTGGTTGTATAGATGAATCTGATGTTACAAGCGTAACTGTTTTAGCTGCTCCTAAACCAATTGTTACCAATGTAACAGGAACTACCGACTTATGCGTTTCTAATCCTATTAAATTAAAGGCTAATGGCGGCGCAGGTATTTCTTACCAGTGGATTAAAAATGGTGTTGCGTTAGTGGGTGCCACTAACATTACATATTTTGTAACTACAGCGGGTAATTATTATGTTCAGGCTACTACAATTTCTACAGGTTGTAGCAAAAATTCTGCTCATGTAATTATTACAGGTGCTTGTAAGGAAGGTGATCTTTCATCAGAAAATAGCAAGATGAACGTTTATCCTAACCCAACATCTTCAACATTTACTGTTGACCTTACGGTGTCAGACATTAATGAAAATACAGCAACAATTGTTGTTTACAATATGATAGGTGAAGTAGTATATCAAAATACTGCATCTATAATTGATAATAACATGCATGCTGAAGTTTCTCTTGATGGATCTGTTTCAGGTGGAATGTATATTGTTAAAGTAATTGCAGGTGATAAAACATTTGAAAAGAATGTTGCAATTACAAAGTGATTTGATTTTTAGAAAATTGGAACCGCGGGCTTTAGGGTCTGCGGTTTTTTTTATTTATCGATTTGGAGATAAAGTCATAGAATTTGAGAAAGAAGTTTTATTCCGTAACTATTGCAGGTTCAAAATAGCTTTGGATTTACATTTTTCACAGGCATCCATTTTTAATTACCTTTAACCCTTCAAAATAACAATCATGAAGTATTTGCCCATTGATAAAAACCTGTTTATTAATAACAGGAACAACTTTGTAAAACAGTTTAGGCCAAACAGCATAGCTATTTTTCACAGCAACGACGAAATGCCTTTTAACGCTGATCAATTTCATCCTTTCAAACAAAACAGCGATATTTTTTACCTCAGTGGTATTGATCAGGAATAAAGTATTTTATTGATCTATCCTGATAGCCCGATCCCTAAATACCGGGAAACACTTTTTCTTAAAAAAACAAATGCGTATATCGCAGTTTGGGAGGGACATAATTATACAGAAGCAGAAGCAACAACGGCGAGTGGAATTTCCACAGTGCAGTGGAAGGAGGAATTTTCCGCCATTTTTAATATGCTGATGAATCATGCAGATAATATTTATCTCAATACCAATGAAAATGACAGAGCATCCATTCTTGTTCAAAGCCGGGATTCAAGGTTTGTAAATGAAACCAAAACAAAATTTCCCTTGCATAATTATTTCAGGAGTGCACCTATAATGTCGAAATTACGCACCAGTAAAAGTGCATTTGAAAAGGAGTTATTACAAGTTGCCTGCGATATCACAACAAAAGCATTTAAAAGGGTAATGAAATTTATAAAACCCGGAGTAATGGAATTTGAAGTGGAGGCTGAAATTATGCATGAATTTTTGCGCAACAGGGCATCACGCAATGCTTATGGAAGTATAATTGCAAGCGGTGCAAATGCATGTGTATTACATTACGTAGATAATAACCTTGAATGTAAAAATGGTGATTTGATATTAATGGATTTTGGTGCAGAATACGCTAATTATTGTGCTGATCTAACCAGAACAATTCCCGTTAACGGGAGATTCACTCCACGTCAAAAAGATGTTTATAACGCTGTGCTACGAGTTCAACGAGAAGCAATTAATATGATGAGTGTTGGAATGATATTAAAAGAATTTAATTCCGAAGTTGGAAAAGTAATGGAGGGTGAATTAAAAGGATTGGGATTAATTAATGAAAATGATATTAATAATCAGGATCCGGAGATGCCGGCTTATAAAAAATATTTTATGCACGGCACCGGCCATCATTTAGGATTGGATGTGCATGATATTGGTGATCACTATGCTCCGCTTCCAGATGGTGCAGTATTAACCTGCGAACCAGGAATTTATATACCGGAAGAAAAAATCGGTATCAGAATTGAAAATGATATCATGATCACTAAAAATGGGAAATACGATTTCATGCGCGAATGTCCTATTGAGGTGGAGGAAATAGAAGAATATATGAATGCCTATCAATTAGCAGAGTAGCAGATTGGGTAATTCATAGAACATTAAAATATCGAATAATAATTATTAATAATGAAATTGATCCAAAACATTCCTAACATTCTTACTTTATTTAATTTATTCCTGGGTTGCATTGCAGTAGTATATTTATACAACGATCATATGGTGATCATGAGTGGTGAAAGGGAAATGTTTATTGATATATGACAAATTCAACTTGCCTGTTATTGTGTTTTTGCTGCTGCAATAATTGATTTTTTTGATGGGTTTATAGCCAGGATGCTAAAGGTGCAAAGCGAGCTTGGAAAACAACTTGATTCATTGGCAAATATGGTAACATTCGGATTAGTTCCGGGTTTGATCATGTATGAATTAATTGCCCGTTCTTATTACGCAAACTATAATGCGTTCGATTATCCGATATTATTTTATTGCATAGGATTTGCAGTGACAATTTTTGGCGCAATTCGTCTCGCTAAATTTAATATTGATGAACGGCAGGCTACAGAATTTATTGGATTACCGACTCCTTCGATGGCTTTAATTTTGGTTTCATTACCTCTTATCATTTTAAGAAATGAAATGGAACTAACCAACCTACTTACAAAAAACTGGTTATTAATTTCAATTGTTATTATATTAAGTTATTTAATGGTGAGTAATATTAGAATGCTCAGTTTAAAGATCAAATCGCTAAAAATTGAAGACAATCAATGGTTGTTTGGTTTGATTTTATTGTCTAGTATTGTCATTTTTTTGGGAATATTTATTTTTAATATTCTTTTTACTGTTATACCGATCATAATTATTTTATATATCATTATTTCAATCACAAAAAATATTTCAGAAAATGGAATTTAAAGCAGAGATCAATATAATGCCTTTAAAAGAACTATTAGATCCAAAAGGCAAAGCAGTAGCAGGCAGCATGAAAAATCTTTCATTAGATTCGGTTAAGGATGTCAGGATAGGAAAACATATCCAATTATTTATAGAAGCCCGTATCGAAGCTGAAGCAAAAACCATAGCTGATGAAGCATGTAAAAAACTTTTGGCAAATCCGATAATGGAGAGTTATGAGTTGGAAATATTGAAGGTATAGGGGCAGTGTCAGTTGGCAGTTGGCGGTATCCAGCATCCAGCATCGGCTGTTCTATCATGAATTATATTCAATTTGAAACCTAAATTATATATCATTCCAACACCAATAGCTAATCTTGAAGATATAACTCTTCGGGCAATTAGAATATTAAAAGAAGTTGACCTTATTCTTGCAGAGGATACAAGAACTTCATCCGTTTTATTAAAGCATTATAATATTCTTACAAAATCTATTGCTCATCATAAATTTAATGAGCATGAAACTGTTGACCGTATAGTTACAGAAATTGAAGAGGGAAAAACTATTGCCTTGATTTCAGACGCAGGAACACCAGGAATTTCAGATCCCGGTTTTTTATTGGTGAGAAAATGTATTGAAAAAAATATTGAAGTGGACACCTTACCCGGTGCAACAGCATTCGTACCTGCGTTGATAAATTCAGGATTTCCAATGAATGAATTTATTTTTATCGGATTTCTTCCTGTAAAAAAAGGCAGGGAAACTAAATTAAAGGAATTGGCTGTTGAGCACCGTACAATAATATTATATGAATCGCCTTACCGTATTATTAAAACCCTTCAGCAACTATTAAAATTTCTACCTGAGAGAAAAATAAGTGTATCAAGAGAAATTTCTAAAAAGTTTGAGGAAACTGTTCGGGGTGATATTGAAACTGTATTAAATTATTTTAATAAAAAAGAACCGAAGGGAGAGTTTGTAGTTATAATTGATGAATTAAAAAGTAAAAAACAGGAAATTAGAAGTATGTTTTGATTATCAGTAAACAATAAAAAACATATAATACTTCAAACCCTTCAAGCCCTGCTACCCTTTAAACCCTGCAACTCAAAACTCCCAACTCACCCCAATAACCGGGGTTAATCCAAGCCAACTTGTATGATCATAAGTATTAAGATAACCACCGTTTCCATCTGGCATTAAATTTCCCTGATCATCTTCAACACCCAGATCATATTTTTTGAGATTTTTTCTATCATATAGGTTTATTACATGCGCGAAAGCTGAAAGTCTGCTGTTGTCAAAAATAAAATGACGATTAAGACGTAAATCCATTCTATGATAAGCAGGATATGGTGTACCGTTGAATAATCCATGCTTCTGATAAAAATGTATTTCACCATCAGGCAATATCTGATAATCATAGATATATGTTGTGCGTGAAGGCCCAATATAGTATTGCCACGAAACACTAATATGCCATTTATTATTTGGGCGATAATTTAAATCAGCATATATAGTATGTAATTGATTATTATGTCGATTTACATATCCGGTTTGTTCTGTAAATATGCCGTCGAATTCAACACTTATTATACTATCTTCGGCTTTTGCCAGAGCATAACTCAACCACCAGGATATTTTTTTTCCCGTATCATATTTTACAAATAATTCAACTCCTTTTGACCTTGCATCAGCTATATTTACTTTAACAACATCGTTTCTTGATTCAGGAAATACTTCCCATGGATCTCTGAGATTCATATAATTTGGACTTATGTTCGAAAGGTCCTTATAATATGTTTCAATGCGGAAACTTATTCCTTTTGGAAATAAATGTTCGAACCCTAAAACATAATGTATTGCTAATTCAGCCGAATTAAATGTTTCAGCTTCATGATTTACATCCAGATTATTAATAAACTGCGATTGATAGTAATATCCCCAAGCCGCTCTTAAAAATGAAGTTTTAGAAAATGCATAGGCCAAACTTACCCTCGGGCTCAATAATTTATCATTTGTATAAGACACATAATCATATCTTAAACCTGCTTCCATGAACAAAGACGGTATTATCATAAATTTATTTGATATATAAAGATTTATCTGCGGACCGGAAGGGTTTGCACTTATATCAATTAAGTTAGAATAATTATAAAGACTATCTTCTGAATTAACCCTTATATCCTGAATTTCATTATGGTAATCATAAGTGGCACTTAAGTGCCTCACATCAAATCCACCTTTTAAATTAAACCGGTCATTTACACCCCAATCCCAATCTTGTTTTACACCGGTAAAACTATAAGTTCTAATGTCGGTCAGATTAAATGTTCCTTTATCCGCCCAATCAATTTTACTGAACGAACCAATCCGGTTATGTTCAATATATCCTGAAAATAGTAATGTCCTGGATTGGAGTTTTGGATTATAATACGACCTTAATGTGAGCCAACCATATGTATTATTATACTTTGTATCATGGATATCAAAATTTTCAGGTTTAATATCTCTTATTTCTGTTTTATCACCCGAATGCAAAACATGAAAAGATATAATATGTTTAGCGTTAAGTTTATATTCAGCTTTCGCCATCATATCATAAAAAATAGGTGTAGTTTCATCTTGGCCAATAATTTTAAATGTTTGATCTAACATACCCCTTCGTGCAGAAAATAAATATGACCCTTTGTTTTTTGAAAAGGTGCCATCGGTATATAATCGAAGATTCATAATACTTAAGCCAACAGAAGTATGTCTTCCTTCTTCAATGTGTTTCGTGTTCATATTAAAAACACCACTCTGGCGATTTCCATATTCCGAAGAAAATCCCCCCGTTAAAAGATCAATGCTGCGAATTGTTTCAATATCTACAATGCTAAAAAGTCCTCCACCAAGATCACGTTGATGAAATGGTTCATAAAGGTCCATACCATCAAGGTTCATTAATATCTCATCATTTTCACCCCCTCTTACAGTAAATTTTGAAGAAAAATCATTTGATGAAACGCCGGGTAACCGGGATACAGCCCTTGTAATATCCTCTGCCCAGCTCATGTTTTTAAGATCCTTGCTTGAAAGTGTTTGGGAAGAAACCGTTTTGCTGCCCATAATAGAAAAACTTCCGGGTGAAACAGTTACTTCATTTAATGTAACAGCTGATTCTTCTAATTTAATTACTCCAATATCCAATATTTCATTCTTTCCTACAATCAGACTATCTAAATATTTCGTTTTAAATCCTATATAGGAAATTATTAAATTATATTTTCCAGCAGATAAAGAAGTGATATTAAACTTACCATCCAAATCAGTGGAAACACCTATATTACTGCCAGCAATTAAAACGCTTACACCGGGAAGAGTTTGCAGTGTTCCTTCAACTGTAATGCTTCCGGTAATTGCACTACTCGATGTGATATCCGTCTGGGCAAAATTATTACTGATGAAGAAAAGCAAAATGATTATGGATAATAAAATAGTTTTCATAAACCTTTATTTTTATTGTTATAAATAATTACAAAGGTTCAGTTGAATTCTGAAGAATTTCTGAAGCATGGAAAAATTAAAAAAAATATCTCGAGGTAAAATAATAAATAGACATGAAAATAAATATCTAATCTTGAGTGATATTAAAGTGTCTTGCAAAAGAAAATTTCATTTAATTAAAGGTCCAATTTTTTAACTTAAATACCCATTGGTAACAGAGTATAAGTTCTTCAATAAAAATAAACTTGCCAGGTTGAAAAACCAGACAAGTCTACACAATCAAAACCTTTTTATTGAACCGTTAATTAATTTCAATCATCATCTTCTTCACCCTCATTCACATCAGTATCATCCATATCCTCTGAAACAAAATTTCCCTCCATATCAAAAAGGAATTCTTGCTCTGAATTTCCCTTTTTAATCTCAATTTTGTAAAACGAGCCATCACTTTTTATTATTGTTGCAGCATCAACAATTCTATAACCCTTATAGTAATCCAAAACATAACTACCAATGATAGATGGAATATCCTTGTTTGATATCTCACTTTCAGTTCTGATAACGTTTCCCGAATTATCGTATAAAATTGTTTGTTCCATTCCATTTTTGTCATATTCCGCTTCAAAATAATCACCGTCTTTTTCCCAGCTTTCATCTTTTACTTCGGCATGTGCTGTACGAAAGGAGTTTTGAATTGCACTTGGTATTTTATCAGATTTAAGCGTGCTCTCTTTGTTACACGACACCATTATCATAATAATGAAAATGGTGGAAGAAATGGTAAAAATTAATGTTAAAGATTTCATATTTATGATTTTTGTGATTAGAAATAAAACAAAATTCGTCAGCGATTCTGAAGGCATTTTGTAGGAATTTTGTAGACGGAATTGAACTTTAGCTGACTCAGAAATAAATCTTCAAACAATCTAAAAATGTTTTTGAATTCGGTATTAGAAAGTAGGAATTTATTTTAATACCAACATATAGGTCAATAGAAGAATAATATTTTTGATCCATCGAAGCCCTTAAATTTTCAGAGCTATATATGAAAAACATTAACTGTGCTGATGCTACGAACCTGAATTCCTTTCTTTCGTATAAAACAAGCGGCACGTCCACTGTCAACATTCTGTTTTCTTAGCACGGAGTAATTGCTAAAATATTTGCCCGCGCAATTACAGTGGTAATGAATCTGGTAAGTTGCTGAACATCTAATACATTGTTTCCTTTGGAAAAAAACACATTTTTTTTTATTTCGTTGGTTTTATCACACTGCAAATTGGACATTTCAAAACATCATGCCCCCTTGCAGGGCAATATTTTCGACCAAAATAAATAATTTGCAAATGCAATAAATTCCACGTCTGTTCCCGAAATAATCGTTTGAGATCTTTTTCCGTTTGAGTTACCGATTTGCCATTGCTTAAACCCCAACGATGGGCCAATCGATGAATATGGGTGTCAACAGGAAAGGCAGGAACACCGAAGGCCTGCGACATTACAACACTAGCAGTTTTGTGTCCAACCCCAGGAAGTTCTTCCAGTTCTTCAAAAGTGTCGGGAACTTTTCCACTGTGTTTTTTTACAATAATTTCAGACAATTTTTGCAAAGCTTTTGATTTTGCCGGTGATAATCCACACGGCTTAATGATTTCTTTGATCTCCTCCACATCCATTTTTGCCATCTTATAGGGATTATCGGCCGTTTTAAAGAGTAATGGCGTGATTTGATTTACCCTTTCATCTGTGCACTGTGCTGAAAGAACAACAGAAACTAACAATGTGAACACGTCTTTATGCACCAATGGAACATCAGGATGCGGAAACAATTCGTTTAATTTGTTCTGAATAAAGGCAACTTTTTCTTTTTTGATCATCGGAGCATCAAATATCTGTATAGTAAATTAAATAATGCCGGTAAGTATGTTACAAAATGGGCAATATTGTATTTTTTTTCATCAATTCATCAATTTAACTTTACGTCACCTACATTTTCAATACCAATATGAACCGCATACTACTCATACCGGCACTGCTGATGGCTGTTTTTATACAGTCGGCCACAGCTGAGATTACCTGGGCTAGTAAGGTGATTTCCTACTCAACCCAGCTGGATCTCACATCTTACAGCGCTAAACAGGTTCTGGGGCCACCGTCACGATTGCCTAGTTTTGGTGACTGTGGCTGTGCATGGTCACCATCTATGTCGGAAAATTATTTTGAAGAATATATCAGAGTGGGCTTTGAAAAACGCATTCGTGTATCACAAATCGTTATAAACGAAAGTTTTAATGCCGGTTCCATAAAGGCAATTTATTTATACGATCAATACAATATTGCACATTTGGTATATGAAAGAAACGACTCGGACCGTAAATGGGTACTAGGACGCGTTTTCTCTCTAAATATAGCTACCACTAACTTTACCACGAATGACCTCAAGTTGGTTTTGGACACCGAAAGTATAGATGGTTACAATCAAATTGATGCTATTGGCATAGCAGAAGCTGCCAGCACCATACCTACAGGTTCTATTACAACAACCGATAAAATAGTGTTTAAAGGCAAATCACAAAATCTGGGAGAAGTGATAAATTCTTACGGAAGTGAAATTGCGCCATTAGTCACACCTGACGGAAAAACGATGTATTTTACCCGAAAAAATCACGTTGAAAATAAGGGTTCTATTATGAACGACGATATTTGGGTAAGCGTTTACGATGGCACAAATTGGTCAACTGCTGTCAATATTGATGGGCCTCTCAATAACGAAGCGAATAATTATGTAGTAGGATTATCGGAAAACGGCACCATGCTCACCTTGGCCAATACCTATGAATTTACAGGGGAATCCAGAATGGGTATTGCGCAAACTTGGAAAAATAGTTATGGCTCCTGGGTTTTCCCTAAAAATCTTATTACTCCGGGCATCATCACCCATAACTTCTTTGCCGAATACTTTATGAACCCCGATAGAGACGTAATGTTGTTGTCGTTGGAACGTGCTGATGGTTTGGGTTTGAAAGATATTTATGTAAGTTTTAGCGATAATCAAATTGAATGGACAGATCCGGTAAACATTGGTCAGCATATTAATACTGCCTCCAATGAAATGGCGCCGTTTTTAGCCCCGGATGGGAGAACTATGTATTTCTCCTCCAATGGTTTGCCTGGTTATGGCGACCAGGATGTATACGTTTCTGTTCGTTTGGACGAAACTTGGAAAAATTGGTCCAAACCGGAAAATTTAGGTTCTTTTGTAAATACAAAAGGGTTTGAAGCCTATTTTTCCTTTCCCGATACAGCCGATTATGCCTATTTTTCTTCTACCGGAAGCGACATGCTTAATGCAGATATCTTAAGAATTCCCTTAAAAGAAGTTGTGGAAGCAAAAGATTCTTTGTTAGCGGATATGGTGATAGATAATGTTACTATTACAGATGAAGAATTGATCCTTTTTGAGGAAGAAATATTTGTTCCCGGTAAAGAAGAACTTACAGTCTCACTCAGCAATGAAATTTTGTTGTTTGGAACCGTATATGACGCAACCACAGATATTCCTATCAATGCCGATTTAACCTTCATTTTAACGGATTATGAAACAGATGTGGTTGTATTATCCACCCTCAACAATAATTATAGATTAAAGGTAACCGATAGCGTAAATTATAAGGTAACTGTAATTCGGGAGGGTTATTTGCCTTTGGAAACTACGATTAATATTGAAGATTTCAGGACTCAAAAAGTAAAACGTGTCGATTTCAGAATTACACCATTGAGAAAAGGTGAAAAAATCATTTTAGATAATGTGTATTTTGATGCCAATAAATCGGTAATAAAATTTGAGTCGTTTGAGGAAATGAACAGATTATATGATTTTTTAAAAGCAAATCCGGGCAGTAAAATAGAAATTGGTGGACATACTAATGGATTATGTACTGAAACCTATTGTGAAAAACTTAGTCTAAACAGAGCCAATGCAGTGCGTGAATACCTCATTGGTAAAGGAATAGATGGGAATCGAATTTCTACATTTGGTTATGGTTCCAAAGAACCCATTGACTCAAATGATACTCCGGAAGGAAGAAAACGCAACCAAAGGGTAGAAATCACATTCAAATAAAATTGCTACATTACAGGCAATGAAGGGATTTTGGATTCTGCTGTTCGTTTTTGTTTTAGCTGATGCGAAAACTCAGGTAATAGTTTGGGCTGATTCTGTTGTCTCTTACTCATCCCAAAAAAGCGAAAAGGCATTTTCTGCAAAACAAGCGATAGGAAAACCCAGTAAATATCCTAATCCCGGGCATACTACCTGCGCCTGGTCACCGGAATATTCTGATCTAAGAAACACCGAATTTATTGAAGTCTCCTTCCCTCTTGCAATTGTAGCAAAACAAATTGCTGTAGTTGAAAATAGTAATTCAGGTCATATTCAAAGTATTTATGTTTATGATGAAAAACATAACGAAAAATTAGTCTATAAAAGGACCGGTGAAACAAAAATTGGTGGAGGAAGATTATTTGTACTTGCATTAAAGGAAAATAATAATGTTGTAAAAGGTTTAAAATTGGTAATGGAAAAGCCTGAATCCCTCAATACCTATCAGATTGATGCAATTGGAATTACAGAAGGGGAATCGGCATTAAAAATTGAACTGAATGAATTAACGGATAGTCTGAATTTTAAAGCCGAATCATTAGGGCCAACTGTCAACTCCGGATTTGATGAGGTATATCCTATAATAGCTCCTGATGGTAAGACCCTTTATTTCGACCGAAAATTGCACCCCGAAAATACCGGTGATAAAAAAAATGATGATATCTGGGTATCAACATACTCCGAAGCCCAGTGGGAACGTGCAATCAATATCGGCCCTCCACTAAATAACAACAACCACAATTTTCTTTGTTCCATATCTCCCGATGGAAACACAGCCCTCGTAGGCAGCGATTATGCAGATCCGCTGGCTGAAGATCCCGGCGTTTCTTTAACTTACAAAACAAAAGGCGGTTGGTCGACACCGGTTGGTATTAAGGTAAATGGTTTCAAGAACCTCAACCAATACAACGAATTTACCTTGGCTGTAGATGGCACAACTTTAATTATGTCGTCTGAAACGCTTGATGGATACGGATTGCTTGATCTATATGTGAGTTTTCTTCTCCCAAATGGAAATTTTTCAAAACCTGTCAATTTAGGAAAGAACCTCAATACTGCAGGCAATGAGATGACTCCCTTTTTAGCCGCTGATGGAAAAACCCTCTTTTTTTCTTCCACCGGTTTTCCCGGATATGGTTTTCAGGATATTTATATGAGTCGTCGCCTTGATAACAGCTGGACCAATTGGAGCGAACCTCTCAATTTAGGGAAAAATGTTAATACTCCTGAATGGGAAGCATATTACACCATAGATGCGCAGGGTGAATATGCTTATTTCTCAACCGGAAACACCGGAGGATCAAATCTCGATATATTCAGAATAAAACTTCCTCCAATAGCAAAACCAGATAACATTTTATGGCTGAAAGGTATTGTAAGCGATAGAATTACAGGTGCTACAATTGCTGCAAAAATTGTTTATTCCGGAATGAGCGACAGCACTGTGAGAGGTAGCTCAAATACCTCTCCATCCGACGGATATGCTGTTATTTTACCCCAATCGGACAGCTATAACGTAATAATCAGCGCTGATGGTTATTATACTGCAGATTCCTCCCTGATTATTAAGGCACTTGCCAGTTTCAGTGAAATAGTGCAAAATTTCACTTTAATCCCAAAACAGACCGGAGTGATAATTGAAATGAGAAACATTTTATTTGGGATCAACAGCAGTGTGTTGGAAGACACTTCATTTGTGGAACTCAATAAAGTAGTTAAGTTCTTAAAACAAAATCCTGGTGTGGAAATAGAGATTAGAGGGCACACAAATAGTTTATGCGATGATAATTATTGTATTACGCTATCCTCAAAAAGAGCTAAGTCGGTTATGGATTACTTTATTTCTAAAGGAATTCCGGCGACTAGATTAACCTACAAAGGTTTAGGGAAATCAATTCCTATAGCCGATAATAAGACACCTGCAGGAAGACAGATAAATCAGAGAGTTGAATTTATGATAACCAAAACAGAATGATTATCGCTTTAATCACAATATAAAAAGTGACCTAAAAACGCAATAATTTTTGGGTGTTGATTACTCCTCAACACCAATTTTATTGCTGTAGTTTTTGATATAGGTCTCCACATCCCACATCCATCCATATCTGTCTTTAGCAATTCCTTTTCTAATTTCCCACATTTCCTGTTTCAGCCAATTTGAAGTTTTGCGGCCTTCAACAGGAGGTAATTCGTAAGCAACATCCTTATAACCGATAACCCCTATGGGCGCAATAGTAGCCGCAGTACCTGTACCAAATGCATCAAGCAGTCGCCCCGCCCGCTGAGCATTAAGTAATTCCTCAATAGTAACATCTCTTATCTCCACTTTATAACCGGCTTCCTTTAACAAAGTAATGCAAGAATCACGCGTAACACCCTTTAAAATTGTTCCTTCATCAGTTGGGATTGTTATAATAGTATCATCAATTTGTATAAATACATTCATGGTGCCTATTTCCTGCAGCCGATTATGTGTAACTCCGTCGATCCACAACATCTGATCGTACCCTTTTTCGCGAATTGCTTTAAGCGGCATCATGGTTGCGGCATAATTTCCTGCTGCTTTTACCGCACCCGTTCCTCCCGGAAAGGCCCTCACATATTCCTCCTGCATATAAACCCTCACTGGTTTTTGATAGTATTTTGATACAGGACAACAGAAAATCACAAATTTGAAGGTATCAGATGGTTTTATGCCCACAAAATCGTCGGTAGCAAATATAAACGGGCGTATATACATAGAACCGTCATCCGTATCCGGTATCCAGTTTTGTTCAATATCTACAAGATTAAAAATTGCATTCATGAACAATTCTTCTGGAATTTCCGGAATAGCCATCCTGACACACGATTCGTTAATTCTATTCCAATTCATGTCCGGTCTGAAAACACCGGCCTTTCCCTCCTGATTTTTAAAGGCTTTCATCCCTTCAAAAATTGCCTGTCCATAATGTAAGGCAGACGTTGCCGGATGCAGATGTAAACTCGAAATTGGCCTTATCATACAATTTTGCCACTTTCCACCTGCATAATCTGCCACAAACATGTGATCGGTAAATACCTTACCGAATTGCAGGTTTTCAAAATCAACAGAATTTATGTGCGAAACAGAGGATAATTGAATATCAATTTCGAAGGAAGGATTTAGGGCAACTTTCATATGTTGAAAAACTTGGTTTTTTTACAGATAAAGGATTGATAAATTTACAATAAATTTCTAGATGCCAAGAGATGATAGATAAAATTGAATTTCCCGCGGCAATAGTGGACGAAAAGGTATACCTGATCCCCTCTTCTGCAAAACTAACAATATCGGCAATTAATGCCAATTTAAATCCCATAAATCTGTCAAATAATAATGGCACCTTGATCATTTATTCCGGTGTAAATGGCGAGGATATTAGTGCTGAGGGCATAGAGTCCATTAAAAAACTTATTGTTGCCGTGAAGTTAGATCCTGAAGAAACCGTTTTTTTAAGATATAAATCCGATCACCCACTGCGTTTTTATGCTTTATCTAAAACAATTTCATTTTCCAAACTGATCTGTTTCGGAGTTACTGCAGAGATGCTTGGTTTACATTTTGTTTATAGAAATCATAAATTATTGAAATTCAATAATATAGATATTGTTATCTGTGATAATATTGAAGGTATGGAAAAACCAGCGCGTTTATTATTGTGGAATCAGTTAAAATTGATGTATAATATTTAAGGGATGCAGATAGTATTCGCTACGGCCAATAAAAATAAGATCAAAGAAGTTAAACTGATGGTTCCTGAAACCATACAAATCAGGAGTTTAGAAGATATAGGGTGTTTTGAAGAGATTCCGGAAACACATTTTACGATAGAGGAAAATTCCATGCAAAAAGCGCAATATGTGTTTGAAAAATATGGGTGTAACTGTTTTTCAGAGGATTCCGGTCTTGGAGTATTAGCCTTAAACGGAGAACCCGGCGTTTTTTCCGCTCATTATTCGGGAAGCAGAGATGCTGCAGAGAATATAAATCTTGTTTTGCTCAACCTTCGGAATGTTGAAGACAGAAGGGCTGAGTTCAAGACTGTATTTACTTTGGCAATTGAAAATTCTTATAACCAATTTACAGGAATTGTGACGGGCAAAATTATTGAATCTGCACTGGGAACGAATGGATTTGGATACGATCCTGTTTTTATTCCGGATGGCGCAGCACTTACCTTTGCTCAAATGACAGCAGAGGAAAAAACCAAATTCAGCCACAGGGCAAAAGCTTTTAAATTGCTGACAGAATTCCTTTATAAAAATTTTTGAATTTCAGAAAAAATATTTAACTTACCGCGCAATAGAAATAGTTTAACCACCATTTTAATAATTCTAAACTGATTTATGAGACAAGTCAATTTACCTGCAACCTATAACGATGAGCATCTGATTAGAGAGTCAGCCAAGGGCAATAGGGTCTTTCAAAAAATGCTCTACGATCGTTTTGCCTCAAAAATGTTTGGAGTTTGTTTGCGTTACGCTCCTGATTACCAGATTGCAGAGGATATTTTGCAGGAAGGCTTTGTTAAAGCGTTTAAAAATCTGGACAGATTTCGATTTGAAGGAAGTTTTGAGGGTTGGCTGAGAAAAATAATGGTGAATACTGCCATTGAAATGCATAGAAGAAAAAATTTATTATATCCTATTGTTGACGTTGAAAATACGGAGGTGGAATTTGTGGATGAAAGCGTTATAAGTAAGCTGGCAGTAGATGATCTGATGAATATGATAGCTGCACTTTCACCTGGATATAAGACTGTTTTTAGCCTCTATGCCATAGAAGGATTTTCACATAAAGAAATTGCCGAGCAACTAAACATCAGTGAAGGTACATCTAAGAGTCAATTGGCACGTGCTCGGTACATTTTAATGGAAATGGTAGAACAACGCACAGGTCTGAAACGCAAAGCAAGTGGACAATAAACATCATATTGACCAATTATTTCGCGGAGTATTTGAAAATTATGAGTTGAAGCCCTCTTCAGATGTTTGGAACAACATCGAAAATGAGCTGGACAACACACACAAAACTCCGAAAAACATACCCTATTCGAGGTATGCAGCTCTCCTATTTATTTTTGTCAGCCTTTGTTTTATTGCAATTCCTGCAAATAATAAAAATGTTATAGCTCAAATTAGGAATTACAGCGAAAACCCTGTAGTGCAAGAATTTATTGCCGCTGAGGCCATTGTTCCTGTATTAACTTCCAATATTTCCCAAACCAAAAAGGCAGTTATTCAGATTGCGGAAACAAATACAAACTCTCGAAATGACGTAGAAGAGAATACAAATACGATCAATACTATACTTGCTTCCAATATCAAATCGCATATTCAAACGGAGGATTATATCAATGCACCTGCTTTTATGGAGGATGAAGAGGAACTTACTGCTGAAAACATTGAAATCATTGACAGGATATACAACTCTGATGTTTCTATTCCTTTATTCTCCTACGATTATATAACAAATGAAGACGAGGAGGAATCTGTGGCATTTCAATCAAAATCTGTGTTTAGCAACCTGAAAGATTTTGATATGCGCGGAATGTATATAGGAGTGAGTGGAAGTTATAACCAAACCTCCATTTTAGAATCCGGTAATTTATTCAAGGAGGAAAGACCAATTCAGCCTTCCTTAAAATTTGGAACTTCCAAAGGATTTGTTTTAGGATATAATTTCTCTAATAAATTCGGAATTCAGGCAGAATATATTTACAACTCTATTCAAGGTCAAAATTATGTAATGTCGGAAGAAGGGGATATCGTGCAAAAATCACTTTCCTTAAGTTATGATCTCATACCGGTTACTGCAAAAATTAAGGTGGGCCGCATTTCTGATCTGACCAATAAACCGGTTATTTTAAATTATTCCGTTGGCGCTCAATATGGCATGTTGCGTTCTTACAGATTGCCACAGGATAAACGATATGAAACTACCGATAAGGTATTTAAAGACGACGAGATTTCCCTTGTTTTAGGTTTGGATTATGATATTTATATACAGGATAATCTTTACCTATCTGCCGGAGCAAGAGGAACAATTTCTAACGATATATCTCTACACGACGAACCATTTACCGACAATGCAAAACGCAATTTTGTATTTGGGCTCAGGGGAAGTCTCAATTATGTATTCCGGTAATAACACTTTTAATTAATTACATTCTGATTTACTGAATTATCTTTACCGCATGGGCAAGCGGGTAAAATTTTTATTGCTGATACTAAGCTCTTTGGCTTTTGTGAATTCCGTTTTTGCAACGCGTATCGAGGGGGTGGTCAGCAACGAAAAAAATGAACCACTACCCTTTTGTAATGTCTACATTAAAAACAGTAATTACGCATGTGCTACAAATGAAAATGGAGTTTTTAGTCTTATTGTGGAACCCGGAAATTATAATATCATTTTTCAATATATTGGATATACAAAACAGGAAATTGTGATAACCATTTTTGATCAGGATATTTCACTCAATATTATTTTATTGGAGGAAGCAACGGAGCTTCAGGAAGTAGTTATCAGATCTGACAAAGAGGATCCTGCTTATGCAATAATGCGAAGTGCCATCAATAAAAGATCAGAACATCTTAAGGAAATTTCAACTTACTCCTGTGAGGTGTATATCAAAGGCTTACAAAAATTTACAGAAGCACCTGATAAAATATTGGGTATTGAATTAAATACAATTCTTGATGTGGATACAAATAATACAGGCATCGTTTATTTATCGGAATCAGTTTCTAATTTTCATTTTCAATTTCCCGATAAAACAAAGGAGATCATGAAAGCTTCTATTGTTAGTGGAAATGATCAAAGTTTCAGTTGGAACGACGCAGCGAGCATGGGAATGAATTTTTATGAGAACCTGGAGACCCTGGAGGGATTTTCACAGCGCGGTTTTGTATCACCTATTGCTGATAATGCGATGTTTTTTTACGAATATAAACTGATTAGCTCTGTATTCGATAACAACCATGAGATTTATAAAATTAAGGTAATTCCAAAACGAAAAACGGATCCTGCTTATTCCGGAATAATTTATATAACCGACGATGATTATCATATTAGTGGATTGCAATTAGAATTGCGAAAAGAAAATGGGCTCGAATTTCTGGATACTTTTAGAGTGGAACAAGAATATTTTTATTCTGATAATGAACACCTCACCCTATTGTCGAATAAGTTCAATTTTAATTATTCCATTTTTGGTATTAAAGGAAATGGTTTTTTTCATGCTTTTTATAAGGATTATACCATCAATCCGGTATTTTCAAAAAATTTCTTTTCGGCAGAGGTCACACGGATTGAGGAAAATTCAAATAAAAAAGATTCCATTTACTGGAGCAATAGCAGGCCAATCAAGTTAACATCAGAAGAACTTATAGATTATCGCAAAAAGGATTCTCTGCAAATTTTAAAGGAAACTCCTGCTTATCAGGATTCGGTGGACAGAATATTTAATAAATTTTCGGCGAGCGATCTTCTCAGTGGTTATAATTACAGAAGATCAAAATCAGATATTTTTATAAGTACTAATCCACTTCCGGAATTAATACAGTTTAATACAGTAGAAGGATATGTTGTGAACCTAAGGGTAAGGATCTCAAAAGAGTGGGATTCAAAAGATGTAATGGTATTTATTCCAAATGTGCGGTATGCCATAGATGCTGATAAATTATTTGTAAACGGAACCTTTTCCTACATGTTCGATCAATTTTCCAGAACAACAATATTGTTAAGAGGTGGAAGTAATGTGTTTCAATTTAACGAATCAGGAATAATTCCGATTGTAAATTCATTTTACAGTTTGTTTGCGGAAGAAAATTATTTAAAAATTTATCGGGCACAATATCTGGAAGCAGCTTATTCAAAAGAATTGTTTAACGGATTTTATGCGAGCTTTAATGCAGGATTTCGCGATAGAACCTATCTGGATAATCTCGATGTTATTGATTCCTGGATTGATTTTCCGGATAAAACCTTTACGCCTAATTATTTTCCATTTTCCGAAACTCCCTTTAATAAGGCTATGCCATCAAAACTCACGGCAGGAATTTCGATTCGATATCAAATTAAACAACAATACATCAAACAGCCGGATGAAAAATACATTTTAGATTCCAAATATCCGCGTTTGGAATTAAATTATGAAAAAGCATTTGAAAACATTGTTGAAAATTCGGTTCGTTATGATAAATTTGAATTCAGTATTCAGGATAATATAAAATTAGGTTTGGCAGGAAATTTACAATATCACAGCAGTGCAGGTTTGCTTGTAGGAAAAAGGAATTTATCTGCCGCCGATAAATTTAACTTTCCTGGCAACGAAACATTGATAAGCAGATTAACAATTGACAGTTATTTTCTACTGCCTTATTATGCTGCGCTCTCAGAAAACTATTATTACGCAGCACATGTGCAATGGCATACCGAAGGATTTATTTTCAGGAAATTACCTTTATTTAAACAGTTGAAATTGGAGCCTGTATTTACAGTACAATATTTGCAAAACGACGCGCTGGATAACTATTTTGAAGTTGCCGCCGGAATAGAACATATTTTTAAAATTGCAAGAATCGATTTCGCATATACACCATTTCGATTCGACAATAATTATCCGGCAGAACATTTTAGAATATTATTGGGAATAGGATTTTAATATGCATAAATTTATCATTTATATATTTGTTATTATCTTTTCGTTAGAATGGGTATTGGGACAAAATTGCACCCTGGAGTCAACGGGGCTAATACCTGTTGCTGATCTTGGAAAGTCAACCTTTAATGGATTTATTGGAGGGAAATATCCTGATGGAAATAATGAAATTCCGCTCGCACATTTTCAAAAAGGTAAGGAAGCAGGCACTATAATAAAACCTTTAAATGCAGAGGGTATTTATGATTCAGCAAACGGTAAAATAGGATTTATGGTGCTGGGATTCAGCACTGCCGCGATGACAGGAAGGTTTGTAAGATCCATTTATGACTCGCAAAATCAGGATGAGCAATTGAAGATCATTATTGGCGCACAGGGTGGGAAGGATATTAATTCAATGACAGAAGCCAATGGTAATTATTGGCAAATTGTAGATACCATTCTCAATGATGAAGATATATCATTGGAACAAATTCAGATCATTTGGATAAGCAGTGGAGATATTTTATCCTATCAACAACCCTTTCCTGAACAATGTTATACGCAGATAGAAAAATATCAGTTAATGCTCAAAGAAATTAAAAATAAATTTCCGAATATAAGAGTTGTATTTATTTCAGACCGCACCTATGCCGGTTATATCGGCGAAATTGGGGAAGGTCCACAAGAGCTTAAGGAACCGACCGCATATTACAACAGCTGGACAGTAAAATGGCTTTTGGAAAAACAAATAAAAGGGGAAAAAGGATTTACAGCAGATGAAATTCCATTTATTGATTGGGGCCCAGCACTCTGGACTGACGGAGTAATTGGAAATAAAAACGGATATACATGGAATTGCGAAGATTCCGGAAAAGGCGGTATACATCCTTCGTCGAAAGGCAGGATGAAGGAAGCATCGATGGTTTATTTATATTTTAAAGATCATCCTTACCTTAAAGATATTTTTGTGAGTAATAAATGATTATTCTGATTGTAAGGTTGGTGGTTCGGTTAATGTGGTGGTTACCTGATTATATTTATAATAGATAATGCCTATTGAAACTATTACTAATAATATACACATCCATCTTATAACAGCCCCATTCATTCTTTGCCATTCTTTAAAACTTTCGGTTCGCGTTCGTTTAATGTTTATTAAACCTGCAGCAAACAGGTACAGAATAACAACAATTAAAATGATAAAAGACTGAAAGATGAGCCATTGATAAAATTCCTGCATAAAACTAATTTCTGTTTAATAAAACATTCCAACCATTGTTGCACATAAAAATGTAGCAATTGTACCGCCAATTAAGGCTTTCATTCCTAATTCCGTTAAGTTTTTTCGTTGACTTGGAGCAAGCTGACTAATTCCGCCAATCTGAATTCCGATGGAAGCAAAGTTTGCAAATCCACTTAAAGCATATGTTGCAATTAATATGGATTTCGGATCTTGAATTACATTGTTCGCTTTCATTCCCGAAAAGGTAATATAGGCGTTAAATTCATTAATTATCGTTTTCTCCCCAAGTAATTGACCTATGGCTAACATATCTCCTGCCGGCACACCTATCAGCCATGCTATGGGTGAAAAAACATATCCTAATATCATCTGAATAGATAATGATTCATAACCGGTATTTGCCTGTATAAAAGTATTTAATGTTGTAATATCACCAACCCAACCCAGAACACCATTTGCCACCCAGATCAATGCTGTAAATGCAATAAGCATAGCGCCTACATTTACCGCAAGTTTTAATCCATCGGTTGTGCCAAGTGAAATCGCATCCAACATATTATCTCCTAATTTCTCATCTGTTATTTTTAATTCTTTGGTAAGGTCTTTTGTTGTTTGAGGAAATAATAATTTAGAACATACTATTGCAGCCGGTGCGCTCATCAAACTTTGACAAAATAAGTGTAATGCAAAATATTCCTGTTGACCTACATCACTTCCCCCTAACAAAGTAACATAAGCCGCGAGTACACTCCCTGCTGTATTTGCCATACCTCCTATCATAATGCACAATACTTCCGAACGATTTAATTGCTCTAGATAAGGTTTGATCATTAAAGGTGCTTCTGTTTGACCAAGAAATATATTTGCTGATGTAGATAAACTTTCCGGTCCTCCTATATTTAATTTCCTCAATAAATAGGCAAAAACATAAACGATCTTTTGTAGCACACCTAAATAATATAACATGGCAGATATTGCCGCGAAAAAAATAATATTAGGCAAAACCTGTATTGCAAAAACAAATCCCCACGATTGATTTGCATCCGCGAGATTTCCAAACAACATCTCTGTTCCTTTATGACTCAGAGATATCATAGCGACGAAAGTTTTTGAAATGGCCTGCATTGCTATAACAAAAGAATCGGTTGGTAACAATCGGGTGACCACAAACAAACACAATGTGAATAGAGATAACAGAATAGACCATTTTACCGGAGAACGTTCTTTGATCCTTATTTTAACAATGATATAAACTGTTATGATGCCGAGTAAAACTGTCCAGAAAATAGAAACATTATTAAATCTGAGGTCGAGCACTCCTGCCGCGAGCATAAATTGAGCAAAGAGTCCTATGCCGACCAGTTTCCAATCAATCGCTTTTCTGTTATTACTCAGTAAATAACAAATGCCGATAAGTGCAGTCATGCCGAGTAAACCACGTAGAAAATTTTCCATTTTTACAAATTAACTCTTTGGGTTGCCAATTAGAAAATAAAATTGAAGGGATATTGTCAAATGTTCTTAATTAAAGAAACACCGCCGAAGGTAGCAGATATTCCAATAACTACACTCACAAATATATATAAAAGTGCAAAACCGAATTGCCCATCGCGCAGTAGTTGAATATTTTCAATGGAAAAAGCAGAAAAAGTTGTAAATCCACCACAAAATCCTGTTGCAAATATCAATTTCCATTCATTGGAGTATATGTTTTCCTTTTCAAACCATCCATAAACCAAACCGATGATAAAACAACCCAATATATTTACGATTAAAGTGCCGTAAGGAAAGGAAACAGGTAAAAATTGATAGATTAATTGACCGCTGAGATATCTTGCGATAGTGCCTAAAAAACCGGCAAATCCGATTAACAATATCAGTTGCATAAAACCATTTGATTTATTATGGTATTAAAACGCAAAGAAATTACTTTTTCCTTCTGTCGAGTTCATCTCTAATTCTGGCAGCAGCTTCATAATCTTCCTTATCCAGCAGTTCTCCTAATTTCTCATTGAGTTCTTTTATGGTAATTTTACTTAGGTCAGCCTGAGGTGAAATGGAAGTACTTAGTGTTTCTACAGATTCGTTTTCTTCGTCTTCTTCCTCAGCTCCTTCTTTATTTTCCGGTTCATTTATGATGGCACCTGCCGATTCCAAAATAAACTCGTAAGTATAAATGGGACAATTAAATCTTACTGCCAGGGCAAGAGCATCGCTGGTGCGAGAATCTATCTCTACTTCTTGCCCGTCTTTTTCACATACTAATTTGGAATAAAAAATCCCATCTTGTAAATTATCAATCAATACTTCTTTTAAATTTATCTGAAAAACAGTAAAGATATTTTTCATCAGATCGTGCGATAATGGTCTGTTTATCACCACTTTTTCAATAGCCACAGCAATTGCCTGTGCTTCGAAAGCACCTATCACAATGGGCAACTTCCTTAACCCGTTAACCTCACTGAGCAACACAGCATAACTCTGAGATTGTGTTATGGTATGTGATAAACCCGATATTTCTAATTCTATTTTTTGCATCTAAAATCGCTAAGACGTTACTAAGTTAATGCGTTCTCCTTGAAATAATAATGATTAAGGTAAAAAGGATCATTTAATTTACTATTTTACCTATGTGCTTTAATCTTCCTGATTGCTTCTGTAATCTTTGGTAAAACCTCAAATGCATCACCAACAATTCCATAATCCGCAGCTTTGAAAAATGGCGCTTCGGGATCTTTGTTTATCACAACAATTACTTTGCTCTGATTAACTCCAGCCAAATGCTGGATAGCACCGGATATACCTACAGCAATATATAGAGTTGGTTTTATGGTAAGTCCTGTCTGGCCAACATGTTCATGATGTGGTCTCCATCCAATATCTGCCACAGGCCGTGAACAAGCCGTTGCTGCTCCTAAAACGTTCGCAAGGTCTTCAATAATGCCCCAATTTTCAGGTCCTTTAAGTCCTCTGCCACCGGAAACAACAATTTCGGCTTCCGGAAGTGGCACATGTCCACCGGCCTCATCTTCCACTGCCGTAATTGTAAAGTCGAGATCTGTATCGGTAAATTCTGCAGTTCTCACTTCTATATTTGCTAAATCACCAGTTGATTCTGCTTTGAAAGAATTCGGATTTACGCTTATTACTTTTCTACCCTCATTCATTTGAAGATCTGCAAATGCCTTTCCTGAAAATACGGCCTTGCGCAAAACATTATTTTCAGGCAACATACTTACTCCTGCAAACAATGGTGCATCTAACTTTACAGCAACGCGCGGTGCAATGGACCTTCCTGTAGAATTGTGTGATAAAACAATAATATCTGCACCAATTGACAAAGCAGTAGAGACAATTATTTTAGAATATGCCTTTGAATAAACGGAATTCAATCGTTCGTCAGAAATGTGAATTACTTTTGAAATTCCATATCCTCCTAATTTTTCCAATTCACCACTATCTGCGCGGCCAAAGGAAATTGCAGTAGCATCTCCTAATTTTGAGGCGTATGCGGCTGTTTCCAGGGCAGTTTTTTTCAATTTTCCATTCGATAATTCTGCAAAAACAAGTATCATATTTACTGATTATTTTTTGAATTTTATTTTTTTGATTTCAATGGATAATAACCTTGATTTTATCCTTTTAATTATTAGATCACCTTGGCTTCATTGTGCAACAAGTCTGCAATTTGTTCCGCGTTTTCAGGCGCTATGAGTTTGCAACCGGTTTTTTCCGGAGGCAAAACAAAGGATTTAACCGATACTTTTATATTTGAAGATGTTGGATTTATAATTACAACCGGTTTTGTTTTGGATGCAAGAATTCCACGCATATTCGGAATTCGTGCTTCAGCCATTCCTTTTTGGGCACTGATAACACAAGGAATTGATAAAGTTACACTTTCCTTTAAACCCTCCAGTTCACGTTCAAGCTTTAGTGTAGTTCCTTCAACATCCAATTTAGATGCAAGAGATACATAAGGTAGATCCAAAAGTTCCGCTATCATCCCCCCTACTATTCCACCATTATAATCAATGGTTTCTTTCCCTGTCATTATGATATCAAATTTTTCATTTTTAGCGTAATCTGCCACAGCAGATGCTACCTGAAAAGCATCCAAAGGTTCTGCATCAATTCGCACAGCATCATCAGCTCCGAGCGCCAGGGCCTTACTTATTATTTGTTCACTATCAGCTTTACCAACATTGATAACAGTTACTGTTCCACCAAGGGTTTCCTTTAATTCCAACGATCTCACCAATGCATACCATTCATCGTAGGGATTTATTATGAATTGAACTCCCGCCTCGTTAAATTTTGTATTATTTTCTGTAAATACAATTTTAGTTGTTGTATCCGGAACTTTACTTATACAAACCAATAATTTCATAAAATTTTCATGCTTTTTTGTGAGGGCAAAGATAGGATTTGAAAGTCAGGAATTATAACCAATACAGAGTTTGTATTACCCTTTGTTATCACATTAGGTAAATTAAAATATTATCGATATTCGAAGCTAAAAACTTTGTGAACTTACAAATATGCAATCTATACAGCCTTACCTTTGCAAACATTCACCAATAACTTTTTACTGATTATGAACCGTCTTGAGCAACTCCTTATATACCTTGAAGAAAACCCCAGGGATTCGTTTTTACAATTTGCTCTGGCACTGGAATACCTTAAAAAAGGAGAAGCGGAAGAAGGGCTAAAATATTTCGAGACACTGGTGGAGAATGATCCTGAATATGTGGGAACATACTACCATCTCGGCAAATTGTATAACAAACTTGGAAGGAAAACGGATGCTGAAAATTGTTATGCTAAAGGTTTAGATATTGCCTCAAAATTGAATGACCAACACAGCTTTGCCGAATTGCAAAATGCGAAAACGAATTTAAGTTTAGGAATAGATGACGACGAATGAAAGCAGAAACATTATCCGAAAAATTCAAAACATTTAATTTAAGCGAAAATTTATTTTCGACCGGACAAAAATTACTTGTTGCGGTGAGTGGAGGAATTGATAGTGTAGTTTTGTGTGATCTTTTTAATAAATCAGGATTTGAATTTACTGTGATCCACTGTAATTTTCAATTGCGTGGAACCGATTCAGATGAAGATAGTTTATTTGTTCAGGCACTTGCCGAAAAATATAATGTTGCATTTTATTCGGAAAAATTTGACACGCTTAAATATCAAAAAGATAATCAACTTTCTTTAGAGGTTGCAGCAAGAGAACTCAGGTATCATTATTTTGAAGAAATACGAAAAAACTTTGGATACGACCTAATTGCTACCGGCCACCATTTAAATGATAATATTGAAACAGTGTTTTTTAATCTTATTAAAGGCACAGGAATAAAAGGACTCACAGGAATTCCTCTTAAAAATGGCAAGATCATTAGACCCTTATTATTTGCAACGCGTGCAGAAATTGAATATTATGCGAAGGAAAATAGTATTCTTTACCGCAAAGATGTTTCAAACGAAAATAATACATTTGACAGAAATAAAATCAGGAATGAAATTATTCCCCTGATGCAAAACATTAACTCGTCACTTGAAAACACAATGGCGAGAAATATCAAACACTTAAAAGAAATTGCCATCATTTATCAGGAACAGGTTAAAAAGAAATTATCTTCCTTGAAACAAATTAAAGGAAATGATATTTACCTATCCGTACCGGCAATTCTTAATTTACCTGCTGCAGCAACTTATTTACACGAGTTTCTTCATCCTTTTAAATTTAATGAAGATCAGATACACTCAATATTGCTGTGTTTGGGGGAAACCGGTAAAGTATTTTATAGCGAAAATTACAGAGTCGTACTTGACAGAAAAAATATTATACTGACTCCAATTGAAAAAATGGAGCAAAGTATCATAATTATTGATGGAATAACGAAAACCATTCCATTTAAAGGGTATAAATTATTGTTAGAATTCAGCAATTACAATAAACAATTGAAATTTAATGAATCCGGTAGTATAACATATTTTGATGCAGATACCATCTCATTTCCATTGATACTTCGAACATGGGAAAAAGGAGATTACCTCTACCCTCTTGGTTTAACCAAAAAAAAATCGGATAAACCGGGAAAGAAAAAGATAAGTGATATTTTAACGAATGCAAAATATAATATCCTACAAAAAGAAAATACCAAAGTTTTATTGTGCGGAGAAAAAATTATTTGGGTATTGGGATTGCGACAGGATGGAAGATTTAAAATCACGGAAAAGACCACTCGCCTGCTCAAAATAAAAATGCTCCCTGAATAGGAAGCATTTTAAAAATTTGTTACAATATTTTTTATTAATTATTAATCATCAATTTTAATACATCGGTTTTATTTCCATTGTTTAATTGAATGAAATAAATTCCTTCACTAAGTTCCGGTAAATTCAATTGTATTTTATCTGAACCTGCAATTACAGTGATATTTTCTATCAAAACAACTTTACCGGTAATATCCAGCAAATGCATGTTGCCGGAAAAACTTTCCTCAGCATGATAGGTGATATCAATTGCTGAGCCGGAAAAAGCAGGGTTAGGATATACGCTAAAATAATTAAATATTTCACTTTCCTGCACAGCAGTTAATTCTGAGCCTGTTGTAAAATTGAACGCAAGAGAAGCAGCCTCACAGGTATTAAGTGGTGCAAGCGGTCTTACGCGCCAGTAATATTTTTTATCGATCTGAAGATTTTTTTCTTCATAAAAATTATTCGTTGTAACAACATCGTGTGCAATAGCAGAAAATCCGCTGCTGTATGAAATTTGTAAATGATATTCGGTTGCGTTTTCAACAGGTGTCCATTCCAGATAAACATAATTTGGAAAAAGATCCACTGCTTCATTCAAAGGCACAACCGGCATTGGAACTTCAGTAAGGTCTACATATACAGGAGTTGGAAAATCCAACATGTTATTTCTTGGTCCGAGCAGGTTTGCGATCATTGCATCCTGTTGCTCTATCGAGAATTTATCAGTACACGCATCATTTGAATAGGACATATAAAATGTTCCGTCGCTGTAAAAAGTTTCACCATTTGGATCAGTTTGAAGAGGCCCCGGACAGTTCCATCTGTAATCAAGATAATCTGGTGGAGTGTCACAAAATCCATCTGCTGCGGAGTTGCAATTTAATCCGTTCACCCATTCCTGGTCTTCATCATCAGGTATTCCATATTCCCATCCATAAAATGTATGTGGTAAGGAGAAAAAATGTCCAAATTCGTGCGCTATTGTAGTTCCTCCCGGCATTGCACATGATTTTGCTACAGCAACACCATTGTCAGATGGACTGTAATAACCACAATTTCCTGCAGGATCAGCTACAAAATACACATTTAACAGGTCGTCAACATTGTTTTCATCCATCATATCCTCACCATCGAACCAATCGTGCTCATAAAAGTCAGAATTGTCTATATAATCAAGTTCTCCATAGATGTAAAAAATAAATCCGGTCTCGGCAAAATGTTCATTCAGCTCGCAAATTGAGGTATAAAGGTAGGTGTGATTGTAATAACCAATTCCATCATCGTTTCCTACAATATGCACCTTCATAGGAATATAATAGGTAGTTCCTCCTCGTAAACCAGGATCCTGAGGTATATAATTACTTTGAAAATTACGCAGCCAAATCATCTGATCTTCCGAAAATAAGGTTCCGCAATAGTTTGATTGTGCTTTTAAGGGGATTAAAAAAGTTAAAAATGCAATTATGGAAAGGAGTTTTTTCATCAATTGTTGAATTATTGTGTAAAGTTAAAAAGTATTCATTTAAATTAACATCAAACTTTGTGCACAAAGCAATCATTAACCTTAAATGGCATAAATTTGCGGTCGAAAATGACAAATATATGAGTAAAGTAACCGTTGTAGGGGCTGGAAATGTGGGTTCTACCGTAGCCAATGTGCTCGCCCATAAGGATTTTTTAAATGAGATCATTCTGTTGGACATAAAAGAAGGAACCGCAGAAGGAAAAAGTTTGGATACCTGGCAGCAGGCTCCAATCGATTATTACAGTACTAAAGTGGTTGGTGTAACAAACGACTATACCCGCACCTCAGGAAGTGATGTGGTTGTAATAACCTCCGGATTACCCCGCAAACCGGGCATGAGCCGAGACGACCTTATAAGTGTTAATGCCGGAATCGTAAAATCGGTGACGGAACAAGTTATAAAATATTCTCCACAGGCAATTATAATAGTGGTATCAAACCCGTTGGATGTTATGACTTATTGTGCCTTTTTAACGGCAAAAATAGATTCAAAACGTGTTTTCGGAATGGCGGGTATTTTAGACACAGCAAGATACCGCGCTTTTTTAGCAGAGGCTTTAAATTGCTCTCCAAAAGACATACAGGCAGTATTAATGGGTGGACATGGAGATACTATGGTACCTCTTCCAAGATACACAACAGTTGCGGGAATTCCGGTGACAGAAATGATAGACGAGGAAAAATTGAATGTTATAGTTCAACGCACCAAATCAGGTGGAGGTGAAATTGTAAATCTTTTAGGCACTTCAGCATGGTATGCTCCAGGTGCAGCAGCTGCCCAAATGGTGGAGGCAATTGTTAAAAATGAACAGCGTATTTTTCCTTGTTGCGTAATGCTTAATGGAGAATACGGTTTGAAGGATATTTATCTCGGAGTGCCGGTAAAACTTGGAAAAAATGGAATAGAACAGATCATAGAATTAAAATTAAATTCTGAGGAAATGACCTTGTTACAAAACTCTGCGGTAGCGGTAAAAGAAGTTATGAGTGTTTTAGATAAAATGAATGTAGGAAGCTGATTTCTGCAGATTTTAATTCAAACCATACAGAATCTGGAAATATGCGAATGTGTAATTATTTAACTGTTTTCTGAATGGTTTTTTTTATGGAAATTATTAAATAAAGTTTACTTTGAATAAAGCACTCAAACTTATAATAAAAAAAATCCCACCGAAGGGGTATCATATTTTTGTTAAAGGAAAAATACAAGGCCTTGATGTGAAATTTTTGATCGATACCGGTGCTACAAAAAGTGTGGTGGACAGATCATTTATCGAGAAACATTTTAAAGACCAACCAATAAAAAAAACGGAACATCAAACAACAGGTTTGGGAACAAATATTCAGAATAGCGAATTTGTAAAATTAAAACGATTAAAAATCGGATCGAAGTCCATCAAACCAATTGAATTTGCTTTAATAGATCTCGACATGGTAAATACTGCTTACACATCTGCAGGTCTTGATCCGGTGTATGCAATTATTGGTGGAGATATATTAATGAAATATAAAGCCTCAATTGATTATAACGACGCCCTATTAATATTTAAAAAATAATTATATTAGGTTAAAAAAAAGAGGGATTTCATGTAAGAAACTCCTCTTTTTTTAATTTATTTATGATTACAAAACAAACAATTTTTCGGTTGCTGAAAATTGTCCGTTTCCAATTTTAATAATATAACATCCTTTTGAAATTCCAATATCTGCCGGATTAATTACATATTGATGACTACCCGCTGTCTGTAAGCCAAGATCAACCGTGGCAATGGTTTTACCGAAAAGATCTACTATTGAAATTTGCAGCTCGTCTTGTTCTTTTAAACTGTAATACAATATAGTTTCTGAATTAACTGCAGTTGGATTAGGTGCTAATTTCAATGCTATTAATTCTTCCTGAAGTGGAGAACTCAATACACCGGAAAAGAAATTAAAATCATCAATAAAAACATTATTTACATAAGCATTATAATTAAATTCTAATTTGAATTTTACATTATTAGTTTTTGATGCTTCCGGCAAATTAAATTCTGCAGATGCCCACTGATCGGGATAATTAGGATAAAAATCGGAAGAACCTCCATAACTGCTTATGAGATCCTGTCCGGTAACTTTATTCATATAAATCCAACTATCACCACAATTAGCACTGTAATAAACCTTTAATGCCATAGTGTAATCATCTGCGGATACTCCATAAGAAGTAGTACTGTATTTAAAAAATAAATTATCAGTAAGGCCTGAAGAAAGATCGAAAGATGGCGAAATAGCAACATCAGTTTCCAGATCGGGACCAAAACGACTATTTAGCCAAATGCATCCGGTATTCCAATATCCATTGGTAGATCTCCACAACCATTCTTTGTCATCAGGATATTTATTATAAAGAATCCAATTTGAATTTACTTCTTCCTCAGAATTAAAATCTCCAAAATAATTTTCATCCAATTCAGGAACAGACGAGGATACATATAAATAATTATCAAATACTTTTGTATCCGTTCCGGAAGCATTAGTAACATTTAATGTAACGGAATGCCAACCAACATCATTATACTGAACAACAGGATTTATTTCTGTTGATGTTTCAGGAATTCCACCTGCAAAAGTCCACACTCTGCTTTCTACCTCTGCATTAAAACTTACATCATAAAAGGTAATGGAATTACCCTTACAAGTGAGTCGGTCCGGAGTATGAAAATCAGCTTTCGGAGTACATAATCCACTTACATATCCATCATTGGTTCCTGTTAAAATTTTATTTTCTTCCGTCCATAAATTATTGCGCATCGCATCCTCCGCTTCCAAAGTAGCATATATTCTCGATTTTTGACCTTCCGTAAACATGGTACTGCAATAAGAATATTCCATATGATTTTGCACATTGTCAATGCTTCCGGAACAAGTATTTCCAGCCAAATTACAGGATGTCCATCCCTCTGTTATTGGTGTATCCGGCACCTGATCGTCGCCGCAGGCAACACCCGGACTATTGGTGTTTCCCCATAAATGCTGAAGGTTAAGATAGTGACCAATTTCATGGGATAAAACATGTGCTGCATAGGTTCCTGCTGTTCCTATGGTGCCTACATAATCTTGGCGACAAATGATACCATCTACCGTATACATTATTCCGGCAATACTTCCCGGGTAATAAGCATATGCAGCTGCTCCATTTTGAAGGTCTTTTACTACCCAAATATTTAAATATTTACCGGATTGCCATCCGCCAAGTTTCGCTGCATCAGAGCCGCTGTAGGTGCGTAGCGACGCAATACGGTCAATTCCATTGGTGCAGCCGCTACTTAATTCCTTTTGAGCAAGCCTGAATTCAATGTTACAATCTGCTGCAATATCCTCAAATTCAGGTATTGTTGCAGCAAAATCAGTATTCGTTTTTCTAAAATCGGCATTTATGTTTTCAATTGCATCGTATACCTGCTCATCACTAATGTTCTCACCGTTGTAATCGTGAATAATATGAAATACTACCGGTATAATTATAGTTTCTCCCTCAATACGCATTATTGAGGTTAAACGCTCTGCTGCTCTTTTTTCGAAATCTGCCTCCCTTTCTAATATTTCAGGGTATAATGCTATCAACTTCTTTCTTTCCAGATCTGTACCACAAACCTCTTTTACTTGTGCTATCATGGTTTTCCCCCCAAACAAAAGGATTCCGGCAAACAATAATTTAGTAAAGCTATATCTCATATTTGTCGTTTAAAATAAAATTGATTTATCCCTAATTAACCAAACTCAAATGTAAAGAGTAAATAATTATTTTTTGTCATTTTTCCGCATGTTTTATTACCACAGAAAAATTGCTGGAAACATATTACAATTTGAACAATATAATACCTTCAATAATTGTATTTCAAAAGAATCGAAAATAGCATAAGATATTGATAATTAATATCTTATGTATGCAATAAAATCAATAATTTGTGACATCAATTTCTCCAATTAATTGATTTTCAACATAATCTTTTTTCTAAATTGCCGCGTCTTTATAGAAACTCACATTTATCCATAAAAATGAAATTTATGAAAAAGTTCTACTTTTTACTAACCATAGTGTTAGTCACAGTATTTTCCTCCGGGAAAGCACAATTATTCAATTACATTGATGACCCCGCAGGTAATTATTCAAGTGTAGCAGTAAATGCCACTGCTACAAATTTGTCACGAGTAAACGGCACTTTGGAGGAGTTCGCTTGTCCTACAGGATTTGTTTCCAAGAAACATTCTCAAGCAGCAACTTACGGAAACGGAAGACCAAGTATTCAGTTTTCAGTGAGTGCAGATGCAGGTTATCAATTGGATGTAACCAATATTTCGGT
>Ga0163148_10001247_pt1 | contig 33420 bp, 47 predicted proteins | sample OliLakLV19MP7P2_FD_148606 | JGI IMG/M metagenome (GOLD analysis project Ga0163148, IMG submission 148606) | Freshwater microbial mat bacterial communities from Lake Vanda, McMurdo Dry Valleys, Antarctica- Oligotrophic Lake LV.19.MP7.P2 | ecosystem: Environmental > Aquatic > Freshwater > Lake >... | reverse complement strand
TGCCCGATCCACCGCCGCCGCCGCCGCCGATGATCGTGCCTTCCACCCACGTCGATACCCCGACCGGCTTCGTCCACGTCCCGTTGACCGTGAAAATCTGGATGTCGGGCAGGATGCCTTTCGCGGCCGGTAAGCCGACGCTGATGCGGCGCGTGCCCGCTGCCCAACTGACCGCGTTGTTGCTGTTGCTACTGGCGAGAATCGTCGTGCGTGCCAGTGTCGTTCCGGCGAGCGTGTAGGTGCCGAGGCCGACTTCCCACCCGCCGGACGGGTTGCCGCTACCGTCTACTTCATAAGCGGAATAGTGACAGGTGTTGGTATCGCCCACGGCGCTGAACGCCTGATGGCCGGTCACGACGCCGGCGAGCGTATAGGTGCCGGTCCCGGTCGTGGTCGATGTTTCGAGGACGCGGTCATTGGTCGCGAATGGCATTACTCCCCCTCGGCAGATGTGACCTTGCCGGCGAGCATCGCCTTGGCCTGGGCGATGGTACGCGGAGCAAGCGACGTGTGCCGACGCACGACGACGGTCCACGTCCCGTTGGCCAGATCAACCGCCCCGCCGGTCCCGTTGTGCAGCCTGACCGCGACGTTGCCGGCACTCACGACGTAGCCTGTTGCGGTCAGTCCGCTGAGATTGATCGGGTTGCAAATATCCACGGCATCGCCAAACGCCGCGCCGGTCACGGCCACGTTAGGCGACGTGAGGCCAGCGCCGTTGGCGATGCTCGCCGGGTTCCATGCGGCCGTTGCCACGCCAATGATTTGGCCGCGAAGGATGTTCAATTCGTCAACGATCATCGGCACCAACGCACGCACGAGCTGCCCCAATGGCGACGGGCCACTGAGGGCAGACACGCAAGCGGACTTGGCCTGCTCGATCATCCATGCGTCGTGCGCGGATTTGCTCCAGTCGAACGCCGCGACGATCGCGGCCCCGGCGTCTTGCTGCGGCTGGGTCGCCCACGGCTGGTAGGTGACGACGACGTTGCCCTGCCCGCCGGTTGCCTTGTCGGCAGGAATTCCAGCGGCCAAGAGCGTGTGCAAGAGTCGGTCGGTCACGGCGTCCCCGCTTCGATCTTCTTGAACTTCTCGGCCGTCCACGTCTCGCCGACGCGGACCCAGCCGATGGAATACGCCTCGCCATCGACCGTCGCGCAGATGCCGTGCTGCTCGCCGCAGGCCCAGACCTTGCACTCGCGGCCGGGGAACTCCTCTTGCAGCTTGGCGAGCGCCGCCGGGATCTGGCCGACCTTGTGCCGGGTCAGGAACGCCTTCATCGCGCAGGCCGCCCGCGCTGCCTGCTCGGACGGGAACTCCTCGCCGCACTCCTGGCCGTCGAGGAGGAACGTCCACTTGGGTCTCTGCTCACGCTGCTCGCGCCGCCCGTCCTTGATGACCGTGATCGGCTCGCCCGCGGGGATCGGCTTGACTTCGCCGCGGCCTTGCTTCGCACTGAGTCGCATGGCGTTGATCGCCTTCTCGCGCAGGTGCGGCGCGACGCCGGCGGATTCGAGTTGCTTCTCCACGGCCGACCAGTCGGGCGATGCCGTTGCAAGGGCGACGACTTGGCCGTTGACCGCGACGGCCGGCGCGGAGCCGAACGCCTCGGCGGACCGGCCCGCTTGCAGCCGCTTGAGGCAGCGCTGGACGTAGTAGTCCTTCGGCAGCCCCGGCACGTTGCACTCCGGATACCACTTCAGGGACGGCACGCCGTCCACCGTGAACGAGTAGTAGGGCCGCTCCTGCGGCGTACCGCTGGCGTCCTGAAACTTCTCCGGGTAGCCGGTGACGATCTTGATTTCCATGCGATGCTCCCGCTTGGGGTGTGGGCAGGGTCGGCCGTTCGGCTCAAGAAATTTGGACGATTCCTTCCGCGTTCCACGACACCGTGAGCGTCGAGCCGCCGGGGTTGATCGTGGACGCGAATTCGACGAACGCGAGCGGGAAGCTGCCGGCGTCGTCGGTGATGAACTCGTGGATCAGCAGCCCTTGCAACTGCCGCGTGCCGTTGCCGAGCGAAGCGTAGACCAGGTCGTCGGCGTCGAACTCCGCCCGGTCGTTGGCGTCGTCGGTGGCGACGGCCTGGTTGGCGAGCGCCTTGCGGACGTAGTTCGCGCCGTCCATCTCGTCGAGCGTGTACGTGCCGGTGTTGTCGGCGTCCACGTCGGTGTCGGCGGTCGTGTTCGTCATGCAGCCGATCGCGCGCATGTCGTCGCCCGCCTCGTCGAGGTCCATGAGGGCGGACATGAGCCGGCTCTTGGCGATGTTCTTGACGGTGGATGCCATTGCTTTTTTCCCTTCTGGCGCGCGGCGGCCGGACTCACTTCTTCGGAAAGATGCGGTCGATCAGTTCGTTCGGAATCTGGAGCGTGATCCGGATCTCGGTCCAGCCCGTGATCGGCGCGAGCGGACCGGCGACGTTCTCGGCCGAGCCGTAGAAGGCCGCGCCCTTGTAGGTTCCCGGTGCGACGTTGATCGTATCGCCCGGCTTGATGATGTCCGCGGCTTTCTGGATGGTCGCGAACGGCGCGGCCGCGGTCCCTGAGTTGTTGTCCGCGCCCGACGGCGCGACGTGGTAGTCGGCCGCGAACAGCGGGCCGGCGAGCAGAAAGGCCGCGAACGTCAGCACTGATGTTTTCACATTTGTTCTCGTTGCTCAACCCCGCCGCTTGCGACTCTTCCAGCGCGGGCGGACGGGCTTCTTTCTCTGTCGCACCTTGTCGGCCTTGTTCGTCGCTCGACGATTCTCGCACGTCACGAGCATCGTGTTCTCGTCGTCCCAGGTGACGCGGCACTTGGAGCAAATCCAGTGGCGCGGGTGGTTGAGCGTGTCAAATCTCCGACATGCGAGGCAGTTTTACAGGGTCGCTCGCAAACAGTTGGCGGACGTAGCGCCCGTCATGTCGAAAGTAAACTCGACTTTTTGACAGCCCTTCAGGTTGATGACGGCATGGGCCGGCGTGTCGTTGGCCGGTGACGTAATCACTACATCGACGTTCGCGTTGCCCATGTTGGTCACGAGCGTGATCGTGTCGGCGAACCGCTCCGTCGCGACCACCGCCGCCCCAGTGATCCCGACCGCCGCGCTCATCGTGCAGGCCAGTTCCGTGAGGATACACGGCACCCACAAGGTCGAGATCAACCGCCAGCCGATGATCCGCACGCTGAACGTAACATTGTCGTTCCCGACGCCGTAAGGGATCACCAACATCCGGTCATGGGTCACCCCGCCGTCGGTGTTAATCACCAACGACAACACGCCCGCATCTGCGGGCGTGGTCGTCGTTGGGATGCGGCTCGGAAAGGCTAAATCGGTTGAATTTGCGGCCAGCGCTTTCGCGAATGGCCCGGAGCGTGTGGTGAACTGCATGTTAAATCTCCGGGCCAGTCAACGTCGCCGCCAAGTCCGACACGGGCGGAATGCGAGGCGGCGTCTGTTCGCTGATTGGCCTTTGCACGCGAATTTGACGCAGGCGATACCGCACATCAACCCGCACGTTGCTCCACTTGGGAGCGCTCGACACTCGTTCGGCGAGATCTTGAATGTCGTACTGTTTCGTGCGGACGGCCTTCAGGTCTTCCATCACATCTTCAAACAACTCTTGCAACGACTTCGGCACCGGATTGCCGCGCCGCAACCTCACCCAGCGGGCCGCAATGATCGTCGCCCATTCGTTCGCGGTCCAACTGCTGGCCAAATCAATCGCGTCGTAACGGCCCAGGCAGTAGTCGTTGACTTTCGATGTCGCGTAGTTTGCGGCATAGGTGGTGAGCCGCGTTTCCTCAGTCTCGCTCACGGTGCCGGATTGATCGTCGTCCAGGCTCGCGTCCACGCCCTCGGCGGACAGCAACGTCCGCACGTCGGTTGCGGTCGTGTACAGATATTCAAACGCGGTTGGCATAGCATTACCGATCGAGGAACTTCTGGTCGCGAACCGTGATACATCCGGGCAGCGGCATCGCCGATACGGCCGCGGTTTGGCCGCGCACGATGCTTCGCTTCACGATCGCGACCTCCCACTTCTCGGAATCGAGGCGGTTGCGCTCGACCAGAATCGCCGGGTAGGGTTGCATCGGCCGATCCGCATCGGGACGCATCCAATACCAGACGGTATCGCCGGGCATCAAGCCGTCCGGCACCTTCGCCGTGTTGGCTTTGAAGTCAAACTTCGTTTTAACCTTCGGGGGGTCGAGAGTGTCAGTCGCCATGATGAGTCTCGTGAGTCGTGCGAGTTGTCGGATCAACCGAGGCGGTAAGTCACATAGGTGTCCGCCGCCGTGCGACGCGAGCGGAACCGAATCGCGTTGCCGTTGACTCCACCAATGGACGAATGGGCCGATTGGCAAATCAGCGTGCCGACAATGGTGTGACCGGCCGACGCGGTCAGGGTCGCGGTGTCGGCCGCGGCCGCCGACAGGTTGATGAGCGTCCAGTCGATAAAGCCGTCAACGCCCAGCGATGCGGGCTTGCCGATGTCCATCGCCGCGCCCGTGTCGAGCGTTAGCGCCAACGTCGCGCCGGTCGATTGCGTGATCGTTACGATGCCCGTCAGAATGTCGGCGATCGAGATGGTGGCAACGCCGGCCTTGGCAATCGGCGTCGACTGGACGCCAAGGAACTGCCCATCGCGAATCACGCCGCCATCGATCGTCACGCCCGAGGCGACGGTCGATTCGGTAATCGTCCCCGTGGTCAGCGTCGTGATCGCGGCCGAAGTCAACGTCGCGTCGGCCTTGTAGGCCGCAACGACGTTCCATTGTGTGCCGTTGTAACTGAGCGCCACCGAGCCGTAGTTTTCGCTGATGACGTAGGTGCCCGCGCCGTTGATGTTCCCGGCCGCTGGCGTGATCGTGATGGCGTTCGTCGCCGCATCGCCCTTGCCATCGACGATCAACACTTCATGCCCGACGGCGGGGCTGGCGGACAACGTGATGCCCGTCGCGGCCCCGCTGGCCTTGTTCACGACAAACACGGACTCGTTGATGAGCGTGTAATTGCCAGCCGCGGTCACGACCTTGACCGAGGTGCGTTTGACCTGGCCTCTTAAACTTCCGCGACTCATATTCGACTCCCGATGAACGAAAAGGCGCGGCTCGATGAGCCGCGCCGAGGTGGTTAGTCAGGACGCGGAAGTTTAGAACACGCAAGTCGCGTTGTAGATCGACCCTGGCACCTTCAGCACCGGCAGGAACGTGTCGCCGTGGAGCATCTTGATGCCCATCGGATCATCCAAGATTTTCGCGTAGGCGAACATTCCCTGGACGGTCTTGGACGAATCGAGCGCCGCGTTGGCGTCGGTTTGGATGTTGATCGTCGTCGGAACTTCGGCAGTCCCTTCAAGAAATTCGTACCAGTCCTGGGAGATCGCCGGCGTGAACACTACTTGGTTCACGCCGAAAGTCGTGCGGTTCACGCCGGCGGAGTCCTCGTAGAATCCCATGTTGACGGGGATCCAGTTCTTCACGCCCATGAACCCTTGCGGAATCGAGCCGCCCAGTTTCTTGCCGTTTCCGAACAAGAACTCCTGGTTCGTGGACGTGTTGCGGGCCGCGTATTCTTCGACGTAATCGTTCATGCGGAAGTAACTTGAGATGTTGCGGCCGTAGAACGCACACTCGATTTCGTACCCGGTGTCCTGTGCGGCCCGCTCTTGCAACGCCGCGATCTGGGCCGGGATGTTGGCGGAATTGTTCGCCCACGACACATCGATCAGGCCGTTAAGTTGATTCTTGTTGTTCGCCGGCACCGCGTAATCAACCGTCACCGCCGCGCCGGAACTCGACGGCAGCAAATTGCCGCTGGCGTCGAAGTAAATCGCGTTGAGCGCCAGCATATGCTGGACGCTCGTAACGCGAAGGTTCGCGAAGTTGACGACGAACTCCTTGACTTGACGGGCGACTTCCTGTTTGCCCATGTCGCGTTCGTAACTGTCATATTTGCGCAGTTGCCGCAGGATCAGCGGATCGAGCATGATATGCTCGAAGGTGTGAATCAGCTTGCAAGGGATGTCTTCGATTCCCTTGAGTTCGCGGCGAATGGACGGCGCGCCATAGGCGACACGCCTCGCCGTGGTTCGCGTGCCGACGACGCGAGTGTATTTGCCGCTGTCGCCGACGGTTGGTTTCGTCAGCGTGAAAAACTGATCGGGCAGCGGTTGCGGCACGCCGGTTTTGATCCGCTCGATAAGCCCGAGCAAATTGACGTAACCGAGAATCTGTTCGAGCGATGCGGCCATTGGGATTCACCCCTTTGACTGCGCCATCAGCCTGCCATGTGTAACAGCAGCGGAGAGCGAGTATGGCGTCTCGCGATTCGGCCGGCCAGCCTATCCGCTGTTGACTCAATCCCCATCGGCCCAACGGCCGATGGCCGTTTAGAATTCGTCGTCGAACGCATACTTGCCCGCCGACAACGTCGAGAGCGTTTCCTTCAGCCAGATCTTGAGGCTCGCGTCACTCGGGTACGCGGGCAGAAAGTTCGCGGTCAAGAGGACGCCGGCGAGCGGCATCATCGGGAAGTCGCGATCCACCGACGTACCGTCGAGGTCCGTTACCTTAAGTCCACTGCCGGACGGAACTAACGTCACCGGGTTCTCGCTGCCATCCACCGGGCAAATTAGACTGCCGATGACGAACGCGCCGGAGACGCCCGTGGTCGTGCGAACCGTCGTCGCGGTCGTGCCCGACGTGGGGAACGTCACGACCGAGATCGTTTCCGTCGGCTGCGGGCTGGACAGATAGCCGACGCCGCTGAACGTGAACGTCAGCGCGGTGTCAGGCGCGGCACCAGTCGCGACGATGCCGCCGACCACGCCGGTCGCGGTGTCAAGCGCGGCGTTGATGTTGCTGAGCAGCGTCCCGTCTGTGGTGTCCCAGGTGATGGATCCAGTGGTGACCATCGAGCCGTTCGCGAGCGGCACACGGAAGCGATAAGTGCCGCCGGTCGCGGCCGCGCCGAAGGTCAGCGTCTGCACTTCGTTGACGCCAGCCGCCGTCACCGTGATCGACGTGCCGGACGCGGCCGAATAGGTCAAGGTCGAGGTCCGAACCACGCCGCTCGCGGCGGGCGGGCCGACCAACTTGAACGTGCCGGACGAACCAAGTCGGCGCACCAATTCGGTGACGACGGCGGCCGAGGCACTGACGGTCGTGCCCGTGTTGGTCAGGGCAGCGGACGTGACGCCAAGAACCGACGGAGCGTAAAGGCCCGTGGCGGTGATCTTGCCCATCAACAGCCCGGCTCTCAACACATCGATGTTGCCGGTGTTGCTCGGGTCGCGAGACAGAGTGCCATTGATGACTTTCCCTTGACTCAGCCAGCCAGTGATTTGGCCGTCACGAAAAATCACGCGGTTGGAGGCGGTCCGGGCAGTGCCGAATCCGGGAAGGCCGACGATTGGGGCCGCGATGCTCATGAGTTACTCCACAGTGCGGGTTGTGAATCAACAGCCAACGGACTTCGCCATTTCGTCCGTCAGCGATTCCTGGGCGGCCTTGCCGGGCTTGTAGTGTGAATCAACAGCCGACGGACTTCGCCATTTCGTCCGTCAGCGATTCCTGGGCGGCCTTGCCGGGCTTGTAGGCCGGGTTCGGCAACTCGGTCGCGGTCGCGAGTTGAGTCGTGAGCCGCTTCGACAGCAAATAGGGCTTGAGGTCTTTGAGAAGAGAAAGTTTCGCCTCAAAGGCGGTGAGTTCTTTCCCGGCCGTGGGCCGGGCCATCAGCGACAAGTGCTGCACGCCGGGTTCATCGCCGAAGTGCTTTTTCAGCACGTCGCGGGGGATGCCGGCCCCGGCGTGGCGATCGATCTGTTTGCGAATGAGCGCGGCTCGCTTCGTTCGCGCGGACTCGCGGGCCGATCTTCGCTCGTCGATGGCGGATTGAAGCACCAGCTTTTCGACTCGCGACGCCTTGGCGAGCAAACTCATCAACACGGCATCGGGTTCTTGAACGCTCACCGGGCCGGGATCGTCCGCCGGATCGGCAGCGCCACCGGCGGGAGAAAGCTTGCCCTGAAGCGCGGTGATGGCAACGAACAGCCGCTCGATCAGGTTGTCTTCGTCGGTGCCTTCGGGCAGGACGATGCCATGCTCGCCGAGGGCGGGCAACAACTTTTCCATGTTGATTTCGACCGTCTCGGCGGGCATGTTCATGTCCGCGTCCACGGCTGGCGCGGCTTCAAGGTCGTCGTCGAAGATCGCGTTTTCGTCGGCCATTGCGGACTCTCCGATTGCTAAATTCTGAAGCCCTTCCACGCGCCCCGCCAACCCGCCCAGCGACGCAAAACCGTCTTGCCCGGACCAAACCGGGTGGGGAGTGACCGCGACGTGGGTGATTACGTCGTTCCAAACACGGCCCTTGCCGTCGGTGAATTTCTTCGCGATCCCGACCGACACTTCGCCGATGGCTGTTTTGACTTCGCGCCCGTCGCCAAGTTTCGTCCAGGCCACGAGATTGCCGTTCTCGACGGCAAGCCCCGGCGCGTCGAACCCGGTCATTCTCAAGCGGCCGTTGTCGGCGGCGAGTTCGCTGACGTACCCCGCGTTGTAGCGCGACGAGAGGAACTGTTCCTCGTTCGGATCGTTCGGGTCGAGCGGGACCGCGCGGCTGTTGTGCCCCCACGGAAGGGGGATTCTCAGGCCGGCCTGAGTCATCAATCGGTGCTGTTCAGCCCAATGTCGAATGCGTGCCGGCGTCGCGATCACAGCCCCTTCGGGTGAGTGATGCGTTCCCGAGACCAACAATGTTTTGTTCACGCGAGCCACAAAGGCATCTTGCCTGCCGCGGTGGTGGGTCCGCCACCGTCCGTGTTACGTTGTGGCGAGATTTCTCAATAATTCTTCGCGCCGGAACGAACGGCGCGATGCGAGTGAACGGCGGGAGTGATGCAATGGCGAATATCAGATTTGAAGGCGGCGCGGCGGTCAAGACGGACACGCGAACCTATGCGTTTGGCGGGACGTGGGAAGCGGATGACGTGATCCGCGTGCAGGTCGGCAACAAGATCAAGGACGTGACGGGCGGCTCGGTCACGACGGCCACGGTCGTGACGACGTTGGCCGCGGCGATCGTCGCGCTGAGCGCGGACGACTTCCCCGAGATGGTCGGCGCTGAAAGCGGATTCTTGGCGACGGCCAGTACGACGACGCTGACGCTCACGGCCAACAAACCGGGCGTGCCATTCATCTGCACGCTGACGCCGTTGGAAGTGACCCTTGGCGCGGCCGACGCGCAGACGATTGGCGGCGTTGGCACTGCCACGACCGGGACGGTGAGCGTGGCCAACGCCGGGTCGACCGTCTGGGACACGGCGGCCAATTGGGACGGCGGCGTAGTGCCGGTCGTGGCCGACGCGGTGTTTTTCGACCACTACAGCGGCGACGTGCTGTATGGGCTATCGAATGCCGGGGCGACGCTGGCGAGCTTGAACTTCGCGCGGTCGTTCACGGGATTGGTGGGGCTGCCGAAGGTCAACAATTTGGGCGAGGAATACCCGGAGTACCGGACCGAGTATCTGACGATCGACGCCACGCTCGTGCGCATCGGCTACGGGCCGGGCGAGGGGGCGGGGCGGATCAAGCTGAACAACGGGAGCGTGCAAACGGCGGTAACCGTGGACAACACGGGGACGCCAGTGGACGAGGACTTGGAGGCGGTTTTGTGGAAGGGGACGCACGCCAGCAACACGATGACGGTGCGTGGAGATGGCAGTGTCGGCGTGGCGGTGTTCGGCGGCGAGGTCGCGACGCTGGCCACGTTGACGGTCGAGGGCAACTCGAACGTGCGCTGCGGGCTGGGAACGACGCTGACGACGGTGACGGTCAACGGCGGGAGCGTGGAGTTGAATTCCAATGTGACGACGTTGACGGTCAACGACGGAACCGTGACGGTCAACGGAACGATGACGGTCGGGCAGTTGACGATCAACCGCGGGCTGGTGATTTACAACTCGACGGGCACGCTGTCGGGTAATACGGTCGTTGGCGAGAACGGGTCGATTGACTTCGGCCAGGGCGTTGGAGCGGTAACGGTCAGCAACCCCATCGACTCGAATAACCTCAACCCGGTGAACGACCCGGATAAGAGAATCGTTTCGCTGGTCGTGGACTACAACGGCGTGACGCCACTGGCGGGCTTCGGCACCAACGTGAGACTGACTCGCGCGAACGTGGCGTGACTACTCCCCACGCCATCAACCGTTCAAGGGACGGTATTCTTCCAGCCAGAACTTGGCGTCTTTGGGCAGCGTGAACGGCTCGCCGGTGTCATGATATGACGCCCGCACTTCAACGCGATCAGGTAGGATGATTGTTTCAATCACCGCTTTGAGTCGCGTGCCATGTTCGGCGCTAAAGGCGAGTTCGCCACCCTTTACAGTTTGGAGCAGCTTGTCGGTTGCCATTTGCACTTCTCGCCGATTTCTAGTGTTGCAGAAAATATGCTCGGCGGTGTAGATCGGATCGCCCATCAATACTTCCTCCGCGTTGCGGACAGGACGCGCGAACGTGGCGTAGGCATTCGCGACGTAATGCGAGTCTCCGGTTGCATGTCACTGGTCAACGAATCGCCACTCGGGGATGAAGTCGGGCATGATCCCGAGTTCGTATTCGCGCTTGCCGATCATCACCCGAAGCTGCGCGAGTTGCAGCGTCTTCCAGGTGCAATTGCCTGCCGTCGTCTTCAGTTCGTGCAGGGCGTGCCAGCACTCCGACAGGTAGAGCGCTTCGCCCTTCCAGTCGGTTTTCCACGGCTGGTGCTTCTCGACCCAATCGTGATGCGCCTTCCCGGCTTGCCAGCGGCGGTAACACTCCGCGGCGGGCCAGGGGAAGCGATGCACGTCGCCGTCTGCTACCGGGTCGCCCGGCGGCAAGAGTAGGACCAGGACGAGCGCGAGGCGGGTCATTCACGTTCCTCGAATAAACACGCGCGGCCGTGGCGTCAGCGGTCGCCTAGCAACCCGTTCTCGAGTCTACCGTGGAGGATTTCCAACACCACCCGTTTGACGAGTGGTTCGGCGCGTAGGACATAGTTATTCGAGCCGTACCGCGCCCCATCCCGCGCAACGATATGGCAAAAGTCGGGGCTCCATTTGTCGTCGCTGATCGTCACGTCGGCATGAGCCGGGAAGAGTCGCCGGATTTCTTCGTTGCTGAGCAGTTTGGTATTCACGATCTGCGCCTTTCAATTTTTGTCGTAAATGATATTCAATTGTTCCACGAATCTGTTCATGGCTTCAACATCAGACTCTTCATCAGCGGCAACCGAGCCGCGAATGAACTCTTCATGTTCGATGTCCACGCCCATAAACCGTATATCCTCGTGGATTTGATCCAGGGTGACACCATGAATATAAGCCAAATAGCCGAGTTTATACGAAGAAACCATCAATACTTCCTCCGCGTTTCGGACAGGACGCGCGGCCCGCCGCCGTCATCGTCGCCGTACCGCGAGCCTTCGATGCACGCATACGCCAACACGTCCACCTGATTATCGACGCCGCCGTTCTCGCCAGTGAACAACTTCAGTTCGTCAATGAACGGCTCGATCCAGTCGCCCTCGGCGGGCAGCCAGATCTGGCCCTGTTCGCTCATGATGATCGCGCGGCTGGCCCGAACCAGTTTGCCCTTCCCCTCGGGCGAGATTTCCTTCACGACCAGCCCGGCGGCGCGTAAATCTCGCACGGCGTAAATCTGAAATCCGTTGGCCTCGCAAACAACATATTCCGCGCCCCATCGCCGGACCATGCCTTGGACCGCCGCGACCAGCCGATCAATTGGGATCCGCTCGGAGATCATTTCGCGCACGAACACGTCGTTTGAGGATGCCCACGCGAACGCGCCGATGCCCGTGCAATCGCCGTTCGCGCCCTTGCCGGTCGCCGGGTCGAGGACGACGAACGGCACGCAGTAACTCATGTTGATCGACTTGCCGGGTATCTCGAATGTATCGAGGCCGTCGCCGACCTTGTACCGGGCGGCGAACCAGGACGGGTTGAAATGGACGCCTTCCTGGGCGGGCGGCGCTTGCCCGTGCTGCGTCGCGTAGCCACGAGTGCCGAGTCGTTTGAGGGCTGCCTTTTTTTGCTCGTGACCGAACCGCGTCGGCCGTAGCCACTCGCCCGATTCGGTACGCGGGTCAGACCAGCCGATGGAGGTGGAATATCGCTTGGCCGCGTTGAATTCTTCCGGAACCCGCAACTCGGTGAATTCGCCGCTGGCGAGGATATGGCCGATCAAGTCTTGATGATGCGTCCGCTGCCCGACCATGACGCGGCGTCCGGTCATGTAGTTGTTGACGCGGTTATAGAACGAATGATCCCACCACTGCAAGACGCGGTTCCGCTCGGCGATGCTCTCGACTTTTCGCGCGTCGTGCGGATCGTCGCAGATGAGGATGTCGCCTTTCTTGCCCGTGACATTCGAGCCAACCGTGGTTGCGATTCGCATCCCACGGCGGTCGTTCTCGTACCATGTTTTGACGTTTTGATCTGTCGTTAATTTGAACCGATCGCCCCAGCGTCCGCGATACCATTCGGACTCGATCAACCGGCGGCACGCAACAGAATCGCGAATCGCAATATCGGCTTCGTTCCCGGCGCACAGCCATCTAGTGGACGGCTCGCGTAGCCACGTCCATGCCGGCCACATGACTCCGACGGTGATCGATTTGGTGCATCCGGGCGGAATGGTGATCGCGAGATTCTTGATGTCGCCGCGGGTGACGGCTTCGAGGTGATCACAGATGGCGTCGATGTGCCACCCCCATTCGAGCTGGGTTGTCGGCTCGACGACGTGCCACGCCTGTCGGACGAATTCGGCGAGCGACTTTTCGGCGGCGCTGATGTCGCGGGCATCCTCGCGGGCCGCTTTGGCGCGAAGGAGCTGCAACAACCGCTGCTGGTCGGCGATGACGGTGGACAGACTGAGTACGCTCATTGTTATCATCCTTAAAAACTGGCAACAACCGCTGCTGGTCGGCGAGGTCGGCGAGGACGGCGGACATGCCTTCATTCTACGTTTAGTTTTCACTTGGCACATTCGGGACCACATTTGCGCCACGGCGTGCCAATCGTTCTTGCAGGTTGGCGATCTCCGCATCCATCACCGCTTCGTCGGTCGGCACGTCCTGGGTTTGCATTGGCTTGCCGCCGGGCCCGCTGAGTTCGTGGCGTTGCGGCGCGGACGGCATGGCGAGGGCGAGCAGTCCGTCGATCCGCTCTTGTGCCCGCAGTCGATCCTTCGTGGCCTCTTTCAAATCGGCCCGAACCTTTTGGTAGAACGCCAGGGACTCGGCCCGGTGTTCGATGACTGGCTTACCGGACTCGGCGAGTATTTCGTCTCTTGCGCGACGCAGATACCGCTCGACGGTTCGAGTGCTGGCATTGAAATGAGCGGCGACGGCTCGTTTGATTTCGCCGTCGTACCGTCCGTTGGCGATCATCTTGCGACACATTTCGACGCGGGCGTCAATTTCGGCGTCGGTGGAATGCCTGGTCTCGGATTGATGATGTCTGCGAGGCATGGTCAGGATTCCTTGGTGGCGGTCAGAATGCGATCTCGAATGACTTCGGCGATATGTCGCATCATCACGGGCGGAACGCTGTTGCCTAACCTTTCCCACTGCTGCGCGTATGAGCCGGTCAGAATAAAGTCATCCGGGAAAGCGCAGATACGTTTCAACTCGGCGATGGTGAACTTGCGCTTTTCTGTGGGGTGAGTAACAGCCGCAGTGCTTGCCGATTGTCCGCTGATGTCGGTCTCGGCTTCGACAAAGCCCGACAGATGCTCGCTTGCACCTCTCGCGCAAATGGCAGCAGAGGGAGCAGATGCGGAAGATGTAACGGTTTTGTTGTAACCTGAATGGGTTGCCATGTTTACAATCCACGGCAGCGCATCCCGCACGCTGTAGCGATACGGCAGAGGCTTCGGATGCACCGGGTCCAGCTTCAAGTCCTCACGCACGCCGACGAAGATCGTGCGCTGTCGGGACTGCGGGACGCCGAGCCACTGAGCATCGAGTACCTTGCACGTCACGCGGTAGCCGCACGCTTTCAGGTCGCGCAGGATCTCCAAGAACATTCCCTTGGCGGTGCCCTTGACCAGCCCGCTGACGTTCTCCGCGATGAAGACTTTCGGCTGCAATCCATTCAGGAGCCGGATGTATTCGGCGAACAGCGTCTCGTTGCATTGCTTCGCGCCATGCTCGTATGTCTTTGCCTTGCCCCATCCTTTCTCGCGCTTCCCCGCCGTGCTGAATGCCTGACACGGCGGCGAACCGTCGAAGATGTCAAGCTCGCCGACCTTCAGCCCGGTCGCCTTGAAGATGTCCTCGGGCTGGACGAGCTTGATGTCGCGCGGATCGAGTATGCCGTCGGCAGCTTTGTTCGCCCGGTAGCTGTCCTGAGCGGCTGGCACGAACTCATTTGCCCACACAACCTTGAACCCGGCCATGCGGTAGCCAGTGCAACTTCCGCCTGCCCCGCTGAACGTGCTGGCTACCTTGAATCCGTTCCACGGCAGCGCGACAATCTCCGACATGAGCGGGACGCGGTACGGTGGCTTGGTTGCATTTGTTTCGATCATCGGTTTTCCGTCATCCTCAATCCAATACTGAGAGCAGTTGCCCGGTCCCCGAACGATTGAGCCATAGCGTTACTTGCCATCGCTCCACTGGTAGCCACAACGGGGGCAGGTGCAATTCACGTCGATATTCTCATCGACTTCCTTGAACTCTTTCGGTGATTCCACGAATGCGCCGGGCACCACGCTCGCCTCGACCAGTCCCTTCATCATCTCGCGCAGCGATTCGCTGTTGGTCGATACTTCCTTCAGCAGCTCGTTCAATACGGCCGAGTCGGCTTCGGCCATTGCGGCGAGCGGATCGAGGGTCGCGAGGATTTTCGCTTCTTGTTCGGGTGTCCAGCGTCCGACCAGGACGGGGATTAGGGTAGTTCCTTGATCGAGGGCGACTTTGCGTCGTGCGTGTCCATCGATCAGTCGGGATGTGGTTTCGTTGTAGAGGCAAGCCCCGGCCCAGCCGACTTCTCCGATTACGTCGGAGAGTGCCGACAGTTGTGTTTCGGGATGGCGACGCCAGTTGCGTGGATTTTCGGCTAATTCAGCGGGGCTTCGCCATTCGAGTCGGAGCGGCGAATCCTCGGCGTGTTCGATCTTCGGTTTTGGTTCCGCCTTGGCCATTACGTCACCATCTTTCTTAGCACGTCGGTCAGGTCACTTGGTGCGATGGGGTGGCGCAGCACGACCGTGCAATGAACCTTCAGCCAATCGGCGGCTTCATGTTCGGGCGCTATCCCGATGACGGGCACTCTTCGCGACCACGACGCCGCGAGCCCGAGCGACGTGCCGTCCACGACTACTGCGCGGGGTGTGAAATCGCCGCCGGTCCGCACGCGGAACGTATCGTCGGGCAATGAGGAGGCAATGGCCTCCACGAGCGACTTCGAGACTCCCAACATTAGTACGTCAAACACCAGATCGGCGGGCACCAGATCATCTGGCAGACCGCGTTGGCGCAGGTAGGCGACGACGGATGCCCGGTGGATGCGTTGGTGAACGCGCGAGCCGTCGCCGAGCCGGAAGCCTTTTAGTGAGCCGTCTCGGCATAGTTTGGCGACATGGGTGTAACCGAGTCCGGTGGCCCGGCAAACGTCACCGCTGGTCAGGTACGTCTTCACGGATCCATCGTAGCGAAGGACGTGGGGGGGCGACATCACGCATCGCGATGCGTGATGCGTGATGCCCATCAGCGGCACTCGCGCGTAAGATCGAGGTCTTTATCGCAAAGCCTTCAGTGCGGTGACCAGTAGCTCGCGTGACAAGAAGACGCCCTTGTGGACAACTCCGTCACGATCAGCGTCGATGGCCAGCGGCCCGACGGCGGTAGGGCGGTTGCGCTTCGATTCGGATCGTTGCTGATCGAGGATTAAAAGTTGAGCGGCTTCGTCGCGAATAACGCCGTGCCCAAACACTTGCCGCGTTTGATCCTTGGTCATCAAGAGTGGGTCGGCCTTTCGCTTCGTCGGCTTGCCGGCTTCGTCCCAGACGACAAGTTCGACCATGCCGCCGTCGGCGAGATACTTTTGGTCAGGCGCGGGGAGCGTTTGCACGAGTCGCAGCATTTCCCGTGTCCCGCTGAACCGGACGTAGACGTTGGGCAGTATTGTTCCGTAGGCGATGCCGCGCAGGGTGGGCAGCATATTTTTGGGAACCATATCAGCGACATCGATGCCGCGATCTTCCAGCACGCGGACGATTGCGGCCATCCTCATCATCGTTTCGGCCGTCAGCCCGAGAAGCCCGATGAGCATGTCGCGGAGTTCGTCGCTGGATAAATGGTCGATGGAGCCGATGGCGTCGATGCCCTGGCCGGGTTTTTCGGGTTCAGATATTGCTGTCGTCATTGGATTCCTTGAGTGCTTGGAGTTTGATAAACATTTCGGTGACGATCGCATAAACTTTGTCGCGGTTGCGTTTCTGTTTGTATTTGCGCTGGTACTCCTTACCTTCCTTGGACTGTCTGTATTTGCGCTCGGCCTCTTTACCTTCCTTGGACTGTCGGTATTTGCGCTGGGCCTCCTTACCTTCCTTGGACTGTTTGTATTTGCGCTGGGCCTCCTTACCTTCCTTGGACTGGTTGTATTTGCGCTGGGCCTCCTTACCTTCCTTGGACTGTCTGTATTTGCGATCGGTCTCCTTACCTTCCTTGGACTGTCTGTATTTGCGCCGGGTCTCCTTACCTTCCTTGGACTGTCTGTATTTGCGCCGGGCCTCCTTAACTTCCTTGGACTGGTGGTATTTGCGCTGGGCCTCCTTACCTTCCTTGGACTGTCTGTATTTGCGCCGGGCCTCCTTAACTTCCTTGGACTGGTGGTATTTGCGCTGGGCCTCCTTACCTTCCTTGGACTGGTTGTATTTGCGCTGGGCCTCCTTACCTTCCTTGGACTGGTGGTATTTGCGCTGGGCCTCTTTACCTTCCTTGGACTGTCTGTATTTGCGCTGGTACTCCTTACGTTCCTTGGACTGTTGGTATTTGCGCCGGGCCTCCTTAACTTCCTTGGACTGTTCGCGTTTGCGCTGGTACTCCTTACCTTTCTTGGACTGGCTGTATTTGCGCTGGGCCTCCTTACCTTCCTTGGACTGTCGGTATTTGCGCTGGGCCTCCTTACCTTCCTTGGACTGTCGGTATTTGTGCTTGGCCTCCTTAACTTCCTTGGACTGTTTGTATTTGCGCTGGGCCTCCTTACGCACCACCCGCGCGCACTCACGGCAGCAATACTTAGCGCAATGGGTCGCGTTGAACTCCGTGCCGCAGCCATCACGAGCGCATTGCTTAATCATGCCTTCGCCCTTGCCGCGCTCAGTGCGTCGATGGAGTCGAGGTAAGCCTGCGCGATGTCGGCGGCGTCTTGGAACGCCCGGAAGATGAAGTCGGCGTTCTTCATCTCTAGAGTGAGAATTCCGTTCATGGACATTGCATTCAGTCCGTAAAAGAATGCCGCGTTTGGTATCGCCGATGTCGCGATGGATTCTGATTTGGCCATCCCGACCGCTTGCGTCGCCTTCGCCCTTGCCGCGATCAGGTCGCGTGCCTTCGTTTGCAGGGGGTCGTAGTTGGTCACGGGGTTTTTCCTTGGACTTCTTTTTGAAGCCCCTGCCTTTAGGCATGAGGTCGTTTACTTTCCACTCGTCGTCTCGTCGTTGCGCGGGGGTGTTGCAACGCTCCCGCGCAACTTTCGAGGCGGTCGTAGGAATCTGACAAGTGGTCTGGAACTATTTGGTATCCGTTTTCGTACATGGACGGGTTGTACACCCAACCGCAGCACCAACACTTGTAGTTGGTCACGACGAAGTACATGGTGGCCCTTTGAAAAGTAAGACGGCGTCAAAGCCACAGTTGCATTTGTCGAACGTTTCTTTGCGGCAACCTCGCTCGTGGACGCCGTACTTCCACATCGCCGCCTCCAGTTCCATCACGCGGGCGGCGAGGCGGTCGTTGTCTGCGCCAACGGACACAGCGAGCGCGGCTGTCATCATCCCGTCGCCGTCGCATAATTCGCACTCGGTCAAGTATTCCACCGAGTCGTCGAAGTCGTCGGGTTGGTCTGTCATGCGTGGACTCCTTGCACTTTGCACTTCTTGACCACTTCCTTCGCCACCTTGCCCAGCCCCAACTCGCGCAACCGCGTGGCCAACGTGTCCCAAATGGCCGCGTCACGCTGATAGAACTCGTCGATCTGCGACACGAACCGCGTCCGGTTGGAGTCGTTGCGGCGCAGGGCCGATTCAACGGCCGTGAGGATCGCTTGCGTGTCGCGATCGCAGAAGGCACACGGCGCGGACTTGGGCATTAGACGGACTCCTCTCACCACCACACAACTGCTGCCTGCGTCCACACGTCCGCAGTCGAGAACTCGTCGCGCACGGTATCCACCGCGATGCGAACGCTGGTGACGTACCGCTGGTTGTCGTCAGGCAACACCCCGGCATCGACCAGGCTGTCGATCGCCGCCTTCTCGCGGTTGCTCACGTCGCTCGTGATTCGCCACCCCTTGCCCGGCCGCAGCAAGATGCACACTTCGACCGGGAAGGCGGTGACGCGCGGCATGAGTGCCAGTCGTGGCTTGACGATGGCCTTCCAGAGCCGGTACTGCTTGGTTTCGCAGCGCACGATTTTGCCGCCGCGTGCGAAGCTGTTGAACAGGTTGTTCGTCGTCGGCGGCATGGGGATGTTGATCCTCGCGGCATGGCTCGGCGCGGCCCCGCTGGCGACGACGCGGCCCTCGGCTTCGGCGCGGGCGATGGCGTCGAGGGCTTCGGTGGTGAGTTTCACGCTCGCGCCTCCAGCGGTTTGCCGTCCGTTCGCTCGACCAGTACGAACGGGTCCGTGTCGTGTTCGACAAGGACCAAGTCGCCTTTCGCCGAGCGCACAACGACTTGCTCGCGGCGGTAGTGAGCGCTGTAGCCCATGCTTCGCAACTCGCGAAGGACGGCGAGCAGTCCCCGCCACGTTACGTTCAGGCTTGGCACGCTCAGCCCCTCTTGCGCGGTGAAGCCGTTCGTCTCGGCGTCCCAGGTGCGAACGCTGTAGAGCGGCTCGAACAGGTCGGGATTGGTTGCCCCGCGTCTCCGTTTGGCTTTCAATTTGTGTCCCCTTTGATCTTCTCTGGAAGGTCCAAAATGTTCTCGGCCGTCTCCCGGTCGATACCGTGCGTGTCGTTGAGGAATGCGAACGCCTCATCCGTCCGCCCCATCTTGCGGACTACTTTGATGACGGTCTTCGGCGCTGCCTTGATCAGCGCCAAATACTTTTCCTCTTCGGCTCGGATAATTCCGGCAATGGTAGTTGTCGAAGGAACCCGGATGGCCCACTGCTTGGGCGGATTTGTTTGGTAGCACGTCAGCACTTCGCTCCAGAACCCGCCTCCGATCGTTGAGTGATCCACAATGAACGGCCGCGTCGCGACATGGTCTCCGCCGCACGGACATTCGTACTGGGCGTACGAAACGCCTTTGAACGTCTCGTGGCCGAAGATTGGGGATAAATCGCTCTCGTTCAAAATTCCTTCCTTGGCGGCCATCCACGCCGCTCGCAGATATTCAACGGTGAGGTTCACGTCCCCTCCTTTTTGTTTGCCGTCTTGAACAGCCCCTCGGGGACGCCGGCCGTGACAAACGCGGCGCGTCCGGCGTCGGTCAGATCCCAGGTCTTGTCGTCGTCCTGGACGGCGAGTCCGGCCAGGCGCATCGCGACCAGCGCCTTGCCGGCGGTCGGATACCACAAGCCAGTCAGCCGCGCGAGATCGCACAGCCGGACGGGACCGTACACTTTCAGGCCATGCAAGAGTTTGTCGCGGGCGACCATTGGAAATCCACTCCTTCGCGGGTCAGGGTCACAGGTCGTTTATTGTTCCGGCTTCTTTATTTTGCAGCGTCGGCATCGCTTGATGCTTGGATGGTTGGACTTGATCGCCGTCAGATTGCCGGCAGCGTCGCGCTTCACGCAGGCACACACCCAATAGTCGGACGGGATGCCATGTGAACCCGGCACCGGATTTGCCGCACTCTTATCAACCATGAGCGATCTCCCTTTAATCCGCGAACTGCTCAACCCCACGGCTACCGTCGGCGAGGCCATCATCGTCGCCACGTCGGTCGCTGGTTTGCGTCCACCACAGCGGGCAGGGTCGTCCAGTCGCCCGACAGGCGCTCCGACGACTGGCCGTCCATCAGTCGCCCCCACTCGGCGGCGCACTCAGGCTCCGACCCGCTGAACACCACCCGCCACTTCGCACGCGCGTTCCGTCGATACCACAGTGAATGGGTAGGGATTGTCTGCGTCGGGTTTGTCATGTCTTTTCCTTGCTCGCCAGCCGGGGGATTTCCACGCCGCTCAGGTCGGGCATGGTGTCTCTTGTCAGGGGTCAGAATTCTTTCGTTCGGGCTTCTGGGCTTCTGACTCAGTAACTCGTTATCTGTCAACACCTTTTGTCAGAAGCCCGGGTCGGGCTTCTGACGGGCTTCTGGGCTTCTGGGCTTCTGGGCTTCTTGGCTTCTGACCCAGAAGCCGGAGGCTCCTGGCGGGCTTCTGGCTAACTCGTTGCCTGTCAATGACTTACCAGGTCAGAAGCCCAGAAGCCCGACGCAGACTTCTGGGCTTCTGGGCTTCTGACCCAGAAGCCGGAGGCTTCTGGCGGGCTTCTGGCTAACTCGTTGCCTGTCAATGACTTACCGGGTCAGAAGCCCAGAAGCCCGACGCAGACTTCTGGCTCAGTAATGGACTCCCTCGCCTTCTTCGAGGTCGTCATCGGTGCCGGACTTTTTCCGTTGCCATTGCCGTTTGGCTTCAACCGGCCAGCGCCAAACCCAGGCGTGCGCTCCATCCGTGTCGTACACCTGTCGCGCGATAATCCCCATCTCGTCTTTGGCTTCCTTGAGGGCGTTTGCCGACACATTGGTCTTCTTTTGCGCTGCCCAAATGATGGTGGAATGAACCTCGGATTGGTCCTTGAAAAATTCCTCGATAAAGACGGTAGCGGCCACCTTGCGGGTCGGCTTGCTGGACGGGTCTTTACTCATCGCGTCGTCGGCCGTCGTATCGACTTCCTCGCACCACTCGACGCGGGTAACGCCCTCGACTTGGACGATCTTGTAAGCGATGGCTTTACCCCGCGGCCCGAGGTTGTTCTTGAGTGGCACCCATAGCCCACGGTCGCCGTCTTCCGGGTCGGGGCAGAAGGTATGCGCGATGCGGGAAGTAGTCACCCATGCTACCGAACCCATGACTCGATTGATTGCTTCGATGCCCTTGGCATTCTTGTTGACGTGCAAGATGAACAAGACCGCCAAGTCTCGTTCCAGTGCCCACTCGACGACGCGCATAACCAGTTGCCGAACCTCACTGTTCTTGTGTTCGTCGGTGCCTTCGAGGAAGTTGGTCGGAGGATCGATCAAGACGACGGACACGCCACCGTCAACTTCCCCTACCGCGCGCGTGAGCATCTCGGTATCGCCAAGGTTGTACTTGCCCATCGCCGCCCAGGTCATCGCGTGGATTCGATCCATATTCGCTTCGGCGTCGATGAGCCGCGGGGCAAGAACGTATTCATGGGAGTCCTCGCTAATGATGAGCGTGCCGCCCGGCGCAAACTTCGCCCCATCAGAGAACGGGATTTCACCGCCGCATGAGATTCGAGCAATCAAATCGCAAGCGACGAATGATTTGCCGATTCCCGTTCGCCCCGCCATGACAGTGATAAACCGCTTGGGGATTCGATTCTGCATCAGCCATTGAACCGCGAGCGGGGTCACCTTGCTCATCTTGACCGTGAGCGGAGTGTTCGGGTCGTCCGGCCCCGGCGGCGAGGCTTGTGTTTTCGCCTGCCGCTTCGGTTCGGGCATCGTCCGCGGGTTCTTGATTCCCGCTTCAATGCCGCTTCGGATCGTCCCCTTGATCTCTGCTTCGTCGAGGCCGATCAGGTCGGCGACGTGTGCCAGTTCGGCCTCCACCGTGGCCCGGTCCAGGTGTCCGCCGGGAACGAACTGCCCCAGCGCGAACGCGGCCTTGTTCAACGCCTCGTTGCGTCCGCCTTCCGGCGCGGACGCAAGCGTTCGCAACTCGTACTTCAGCGCAGCCTTGGCGTATGCGCTACCGCTCTCGCTCGGTGCCTTCAGCCGAAAACTCGACCCGTTGGCGGGGGCGGGGGCGGTCGGTTCCGGTTTTTTGATTGGCGTAAGTGCCTTGAGTTGGTCGATGGTCACAATGCGAGGGTCATCGACGTAGGACACGATGCGGCAAAGTCGATGCGGCCGGTCGGGCGTGTTCGGCCCTTTCCGTGCCCATGTCCCCGGTAGTTTCGCAATGCGCGATGCGTTGTGCACGCTGCGGTCAACCCTTGCCGTCGGGCACTCGAACATCGTGGCCATGTGCCGCAGCGCCTCGCGGCAAAGCGTGCGGCTCAGTTCATCGTTGGGCAGATCGATGCGATACATCAGGTGCCAGCCGTTGCCGCTGTCGATGACGACGGGCAAGGGCCAGCCGCGCCCGATCATATCGGACACGATGCGATTCGCGAGCATCCGCGCCAGGTCGTGTTCGCCATCCGTCGCGCTCAAGTCAATCGCCCCTTCCGCCTTCACCGGGTCCACGTCGATCATCAGCCATCTTCTATTCAGGATGTCGCTGTTCGATGCCGCGCCGCTCGACCCGGTGCCTTTCAGCACCGGGTTGATCGTGTAGTAAACGCCCTTATAATCGCTCTGTTTTTCGACGAACGCCGCCAACGCGGCGATGTCGCCCCACGGGCGAATCATGCTGCGCCCCCCCGGCAGCACGCGAATCTCCATTCCCGCCGCCGGGTCCATGAAGAGACGAATGGCGTGTTCGACTTCGCTCAAGTCGGACGTGACATGACTACCGCTGGCGTGGAGTTTCAATGTCATGGGGCACTTTCGCTAGGCGAAAACGAAGGGCGGGGCGATCATGCCCCGCCGTGAATGGCCAAATTTCTCAGAACGGGATTGGCCCTTCGTCCTTGCCGAACCCGCCGTCCGGTTCCTCCTGCTGCTGTCGCTGACTACTCACGCCGCGCGACTTGTACTCGTCGCAGGTCGAGATTACGTCCTCGACCTTGATGCCGTAGATGCGTGGCAACCACTCGTGCGTCGGCGGCAACGACTCGCCGTCGATCTCCCAAAAGAAGGTGTCCACCGTGGGCTTGTTGATGGTCTGGCCCTTCATCGGTTGGGCCACGCTGTCGAGCTTGGCATAGGTCTTGCTGCCGTCGGCGCTCTTCTTGTGGCTGATGCTGACGAGGCAGCAGCGGCCGACCAACTTAGTCATGTCGAACTCCTCGTTCTCGACGAACGGCTTGCCGCGCCAGCCGGTCAAGAACTTGGCGAGGTTGGCCTTGGCGGCGAGGGACGCGGTGAAGTCGCGGCCGACGCAGATGGGCTTGCCGGTCTTGGATTGCTCGTCCACGAGTTGAAACACGATCATCACCTTTTGTTGTCTCTTCTTCTCGCCTTGATACTCTTCCTCTTGCAGCCCCAACTCGATGACGGCGACGCAGACGGCGGCGTGCGTACCGGCGGGGGCGACCTCGAAATCGCCGTCGTTGTTGGCCGGTTTCATGTTTCGAATTCCCATCTCGTCTCTCCTTGTCTCTGGTTTCTCAAACACGGGCGAACGTCGCCCAGGCGGCACGGCGGGACTTGAACCCGCCGACGGACCAACCCCGTGCCGCTACCGATTTGTCCGGTGCAGACGCCTAGACCCCCATCCCTTCGTCGCCCACCCAGCACGTCGGATCGAGCGACTGCCTCGTCATCTGGGAGATCAGCACCCGGAGTTCCTCGGCCACGCCCTTCGTCGTCCGCCGCGGGGCGAGGGACACCTGGCGGATGAGCCGCGGGTGGCACTCGAGGAGGCCCCAGCCCGCCGGCAGATCGGCCGGCGCGACCAAGCCCGGCGGCGTCAGATACCAGCGCTCGTTCCCCATGCCGACCAGAAGCCGGCACGGCTTCTTCCGGTCGCGCAGGAAGTCGGCCCGGGACGACTTCGCCTCGACGAGCGTACTCCAGCCGCGGCCGGTCCAGCCGAGCGCGTCGGGGATCTCAAGGCAATGCACTGAGCCACTGGTGACCACGACCCAGCAGCCCTGGGCCCGCAGCCAGTGGACGGCGCGATTGACAAGCTCGGCGTGCGTCATTTGGGGGCTTCCGCCTTCGCGCGGGTCGCCCGTTGGAACTTGCTCATTCGATCTCCAGGGGAAAAATCCGTCACCACTACCGAATCGACAAATACGTCGTGTGCTGCACCATGAACTCTTCGGGCAACGTGCCCGCCTTCCACGCCGCGTAAGCCGCGTCGCCGTCCAGCTCGACCTTCTCGCGGCGGAAGCCGTCTGGGATGTTGCTGCCACTCCAGCGGATCGATGGCCGTGCGGCCGTCTGCACGAACACGCGGGCGATCCCCACGTCGATCTTTTCCACGCCCTGCAATTGCAGATGGCCCAGAAGGTATCGCTCACGACGGGCGGCGGCGTTCTCGGCTGCCGCCAGGACGGCGTTGATCCGGTCCCGCTCGTGCTTGATTCCAGCTGCCAGTGCTTTCTTCTCGCGGATGGCCATGACGGTACAGCGCACCCGCTCCTCCCGCGAAATCTCAAACGCTTCGATGCGGGCCAGCAGTTCCGCGTCCGGCTCGCCGAAGCACTCGTCGAGTTCGTCCATCAGGTCGCGAAAGGCGGTAGAGAGTTCATACAGGTGCATCGCTTCCCCCTTCCAGTGTCTCGATCACAATGTTGACGACGCGCTTGAGCAGGCCGGGCACTTCGGGTTCGTCCGGGGCGTTGCCGTGCCGCAGCATCCGCAGAGCGAGGCCCACGCGGCCTCGCAGGTTTTGCAACTCGGCCGCGTAGTTGCGCCGAGCCTTGGCCTTGGCCTTGGCCTTGGGTTGTTGCTTCGCCCGCTTCGGCGCTGGCTCTGTCTCGTCGGTCATGGGCTTCTTTTTTGGATGGTAATTGTTTACGCGGTCAGGTCGGATAACTTTTCCTCGGCTTCGCACTCAGATTGCTCCTTTGCCCCACAGATAAGGCAAAGGAAATCGGTGTACCGCCCACCGTCGTCGAGGTCGATATGCCGGATCACGAACGCTCGCTCGTGGCACGCCGAACAGACAGTGCTGTGCCGCGTGGCCGACTCGGTCAGCGGCTCGAATGTTGTCGTCACGTTGGTTTCGCCTCCTGTTGTTTCGTCCCTTGCTTCATGTCGTCACGCTCGATTCGCACCGTACCCGGCGCGCTGATTCCAATGCGAGCCTTCCCGCAGTCCGCGCTCACCACCTGGATCGTGGTCTGCACGCCGCACGCGCACTTGCAGAAAATGCGTTCGCCCGCGTTTCGCGTAAGCACCAAAATAAGTCACCCCGTTTGTTGAATGGCCACCGTCACGCCGATCGTTTCATCGAGCCGACAATTTCTTGTGCCCGCTTCATGCCAGCGGCCGTCAGCCGGACTCGACGGCCGCGAATCCGCTCCACCAGCCCCAGATGGATCAGCCCTTTCGATCCGCAGTAAGTGATGTAGACTCGCCGGTTGTCGGGATACTGCTGCGCGAATCCCACGAGGCCGAAGATGTTGGGGTCGGTCTTCCACGCTGAGACTACCACCGCTGACTCCGTTGCCCCCGCTTCGGCGCGGTAGTCGTCGCCCGTCAGCCGGTGGATCGCGGCCAACACGAGGTCATGGTGCGACGTGCCGATCTTTTTGAGTCGGGTTTTTTCTTTGGAGTTCGTTCGTTTCGCGAGTGCTTTAGCCCTCGCTTCCACGAGTAATTCTGGCGTGATGCACAGCATTCGACCGCGACAGTTCGTGCGCGGGCAGTAGCGAAGTTCCTTGGCGTCGTCGCGGGTGTTTTTAATGCTGCATCTCTCGCATCGCCAAATGACTCTCTTTGAGTCATCGTCATCTGGCATCAGCTCCAATTCCCCACGGCAATCCGGAGTCCGACACCGCCGCGACCACTGGCTCGTTGTCGCGGAGAGTTTCAATAATCGCGAGCATTGACGACATCGGAGACAGGTCATTTTTGATTCCATCCATTGGGCCAGGACACTCGGGTCCGCGACGACAAGTCGCGGGTCGGTGCGCTCGACTTACCCGAGTGCCCGTGGTTCGCTGTCAGCGGCGCGGACAGAATCGAACTGTCGGGAACGCTGCGTGGCCGTCCGCATCCCCTGCACCAGCACACGCCAATGTTGCCCCGCCGCTCGCGGTTCACTCTGAGTCCTCGTGACTGCCGCCCGAGGCCGAGACCGAGACCGAGTCCGATCCCGAGTCCGAAAACGAGTCAGATCCAGAGTCCGAGGACGATCTCGAGTCCGAGACCGATCTCGAGACCGATCTCGAGACCGATCCCGAGTCCGAGACCGATCTCGAGTCCGAGACTGAGTCTGAGACTGAGTCCGAGTCAGATCTTGAGACTGATCCCGATCTCGAGCCCGATCCCGATCCCGATCCCGAGTCCGAGACCGAGTAGTATCGTTTCTGCCACCATTTCTGGTGTATCATCATGTCATCGCCTCCGTCGGTAACAACCAATCGCCTGGATACCACGAGACGATACTTTGCGTGGCCAGGATAACGGGGCCGCAGAACTCCGTTCGCGGCGTGCGGCCGCGCACCTTCGAGAAGTCCTTGAGCCTGCACAGGTCCGACAGACGCCCGGTCCAATGCACCCAGCTTGAGTTCTTGAGGCTCACATACCCGAGGCCCTTCTCCACGATCTCGCCGACGTAATACAACGTCACTGTGCAGATAAGGAACCGCTCGCCGACCTCGCCAGGAAACTGAAGCATCGCACCTTCTCCATTCAGGTAGTTTCTAATCTGCTCGCCGCCGGGGTCGCCGTGCTCTTCAAGCCAGTCCGCGTAAACATGGAGCGGGCCAAGCTCGTCGGGGCGCTCGCGGATCGTTGCCAAAAATGCGTCGTGGTTCACTGTGAGTCCTCGTGACTGCCGCCCGAGTCCGAGTCCGAGACCGAGACCGAGACCGAGTCCGAGGACGAGGCCGATCCCGAGACAGAGTCCGAGGACGATCCCGAGTCCGAGACCGATCCCGAGACTGAGTCTGAGACTGAGTCCGAGTCAGATCTTGAGACTGATCCCGATCTCGAGCCCGATCCCGATCCCGATCCCGAGTCCGAGACCGAGTAGTATCGTTTCTGCCACCATTTCTGGTGTGTCATCATGTCATCGCCTCCGCACCAGCACACGCCAATGTTGCCCCGCCGACGGGTCGCGGCGGGGCGTGAAGAATCCTCGATCTGACCCACGGCCTTTCAGTTAGGCCGCGTGCCCGTCGCGCGGCGGAATACATAGCGTCACTGACTGCCGCTGCGCCCCGCGGCCGGGGTGGTGGTTCATGCTGGCGGCGGTATCGGCCCACAAGGCACGGACCGCGTATCCTTTTCACGGCTCCCCGCCGCCAGCGTGATTCGGGAACTCCCTCACTTGTAAGTTGTTTGGGAATTCACTCATGTCTCCGCCCTTGCGGTCGATCAGGCGAAGCGGCACGATTTCAGGCGGGATGTAGTTCGGCGGATCACCAGTGTCCCAATCGTGCGGATTGGATCCAGCCTGCTTGAAGAACCAAGGCACATTGGCCTTGTCGCATTGCGATTGGATTGAGCGTGCCCAATCCAACTCGAATCGCCTCGCGCCGTGGCCGCTCTCGCCGCCGACGATCACCCAATCGACCCCGTGTATACGCTGCCCGCCGAGCAGCATAAGGTCCACCGGCCCCAGCAGCGGCTCCACGCTCAGGAACCGGATCGTCGCCGGTACGCGCAGCAAGTGCGGGATACGCTCGTCGGCCGTGGCCTGGTCCTCCACACTGACGCCCAGCCAGACGTTCGGGGGCAGCGGATACGAGTCGTCGAACCGACACCACATATCGCGGGCGTACCGCATCACGTTCTCCGGCCGCTTGGTCAGCAGCAGCCAGTCGAGGTTGGGCGTGTCGAGGATCATTTGCCCCAGCCGCCTTCGGGCTGGTGTCACCTTGTCGATGGCGTCGGGCGGCATGGTGTCCTCGCCCTCGAACACGTCCGCCAGGGACGCGCAGAACACCCGATGCCGAACACCCGCCGCTTCCGCCTTTTTGTCCCACTTCACCGGCTCGCGCCACATCGCCTCCCAGGCCACGACGCGCGTACCGTTCGACCCCCAGGGGTTGAACGTAAAATCACACCATTCGATCTTGGTGACACCCATTACATCGACCTCCTTCGCGGTTGTGTGTGATCTCACTTTGTTTTCGCGTGCTTCCCGCCGCGAGCCGGCATGGCTCGGTGGTGTTACAGCCGGCCAACTAGCCCTTACTGAAGGGGCCACTGCCTCCGGCTCGCGGCGTGATTCGTCAAAATTCCGCGTGCTGCCGTTCCGCCTCGGCGATCATGTCTTTGATGTCTCCTCGCAGTGAGGAAAGCTGCTTTAGTAATTGGAAAACATCATTGTCATGGCCGCGAGCGATCATCCGCTCCAGTCCATCATCGATCTGTTTGAGTTGCTCGACTCGCGATTCCAATAATTCATCCATTACTCACCCCTCCCCGCCGTGATCGCAGGCGGCGTGCGCGCCGTCGTGCCCGTTGGTGTCAAGGATGTCCGGCAGATTCCCCTTGTCGAGCCGGATGAACCACTCCACCGATAACCAACTCCAGTCGGACCACGATTCTCCTGACGCATCGTCCCAGCCGGTTTCCGAGGCGACGATTACGTTCATGTACCACCACGGCTTGCCGCCGTTCCTATTGACGCAGCAGACGGCGATCAGGAATCGGTCGCCGCATTCCACTAGCCCATCGGCTAGTGGGTCGTTGCCGCGTGCTGGGCCGTGCTGCCACGCCAGCCCCTCGCTCCCGTTGCCCATCGTTCGGCCCTCCCCGCCGTGGTCCGGCGTCGGGCCGATGCGCTCGCCCGTGCCCGTCTCGCCGATCCACGGCTCGTCCGTGTCGGCGGCGCGGACCAGGGCCAGCGCCTCGGCGAACATGGCGTTGACCTCGGTTGTCGGCCCCGCCGAAAACGGGCCGACCGTGACGAGGTTGCCGGGGATCACCGCGCACCCAAAGTCGAGCAGGGCATCGACGCGGTCCAGCAGCGCTATCGCCGCGTCCCGCTCGCGGGTCAGGGTGTCGATGCGGCCGGCCAAGGCCGCGATGCTGCGGATGTTGTTCGCCATCGTCGTCGTCTCCTCGGGTGGTTCGATCTGATCAAGGTCGCGCATTCTCATTTGCAACTCCACACGGCTGCCACGGCCACGCACAGGCCCGCCAGCGCGAACCAAAGCAGCGGACTGAACACAGGATCACGCCGGGGATCGCTCACCATTTTGAGTACCCCAGGCGATTCACCAGCCACGCCCACAGGCGGCGGGCCTTGCCCAATCCCAGCGTCCACTCCCGGACGCAGACGCCGCGTTCGTAGCGTCGGACGCGGACGGTCAAGGCGTCGGTCGGGGCGGTCGCGAAGACATACTTGCGGTCGCCCGGTCCCATCAGGTAGTGCGAGGTCAAGGTCGGGCGGCGAGTCGTTGAGGTCATGAGCGTACTCCATTCAAGTGAGGGGGCGGGTTACTTGCTGCGTCCGGCGATGCTCAGGGCGATTCCGCGGCCGGTCAGGAAGCCGATGGCGAACATCGTGGCAATCGTGAGGATGGCGGTGATGGTCAGCAACTCCAAGGATCGTGGGCGGTTGACATCTCAACAAAGCCATCGTATGCTGTCTAGATAGATTCGTCAAGCGACAACAGCAATTTAATGATTAACATCTTGCTGCTGCCAATTACGAACAATCTAATAGTCGCGTAAATCGTTGTTGCATCTAGGCATCGAGGGCCGATAGCATGATGGTCATGGCCAAGAAGAAAGAACCACCCACTGATCGGAACAAGCACAAGCCGCTGGGCATCCGCCCGCACACCCGCCTTATGGCGGCGCTGCGGGAACTCTCCAAGAAGAACCGCCGGACGCTCACGGCCGAGTTCGAGATCGCCATCGAAAAACATCTCACCGAATCCGGCATCCCGTTCGACCCGCCGATTCGGTAACTCGCGCGGGCGCACCTCGCCCGCGCTTGCTCTCCCCCATCACCCAGCCGCTTCCGTCGCCCCATTACCGGCCAGCGTGCCAGCCTCCGACACGCGCTTGGCCGAAGCGACCTGGAACGGCATCCACAGGCAGTAGTGGCCCACGCTCGGTCGCTCGTCGCCGGGTTGCACGAGCCGCACACCGCACCTGCCCCACGGCACCCCGTTCATGTCGAATACGGCCAGATTCACGATCTTGTTGCCGTCCAGCACGCGGACGATCATTGCCGCCAACGGCTCGTTGCCGTGACGCGGGATCATCACGTCCACTTCGCCGGGCACGAAATACACGATGCGCCCTACAGTCGGCTCAATCACTTGCTACTCCAAGTTGGGGAAGGGGAGTTACGTCGCCATCTCGGCAACCACACAGTCGCAAGCTTTCCCTCTTGCGCTAGGGGTTGTTACCTGGCGACGACGACGGCAAGGTCGAACCCATCACGCTCGTCGCAAGCTTTCCCTCTTGCGCTAGGGGTTGTTACGCGGCAGTGTTCGGTGGGCAAGCTGTCCACCGCTATGTCGCAAGCTTTCCCTCTTGCGCTAGGGGTTGTTACGTCTTCGGGGATGGTGGCCCACGTCGGGCGGGCCAGATGTCGCAAGCTTTCCCTCTTGCGCTAGGGGTTGTTACCTTGCCAGACCTCCGCTGTCTGGAGGTCGCAAGCTTTCCCTCTTGCGCTAGGGGTTGTTACATGGGGTGAAATCAGGAACCGCGTACTGGAGGGCAGTGTCGCAAGCTTTCCCTCTTGCGCTAGGGGTTGTTACCCTTTCAGAGTGTGGGTGTCAACGGGATGTCACTTGCGTCGCAAGCTTTCCCTCTTGCGCTAGGGGTTGTTACGCAGACGCGACGGACGCGCCACGCTATGCCGACGGGTCGCAAGCTTTCCCTCTTGCGCTAGGGGTTGTTACTCAAGTGTTGGTGCAAATGCGAAACTCGGGACGACGGTCGCAAGCTTTCCCTCTTGCGCTAGGGGTTGTTACGTCGCGAGCCAGCGCACGTCGTTGCCCTCATGGACGTCGCAAGCTTTCCCTCTTGCGCTAGGGGTTGTTACGCCACGCCGGCGCGGCGGAAAAAGCCCCAGCATGTGATCGTCGCAAGCTTTCCCTCTTGCGCTAGGGGTTGTTACGGAGTTCCACCGGGCCGGCCCCGTCAGCGTCGACCGGTCGCAAGCTTTCCCTCTTGCGCTAGGGGTTGTTACAATCCGGGCTGTGGTGGCGCGCCAAAAGTTGCTCGCGGTCGCAAGCTTTCCCTCTTGCGCTAGGGGTTGTTACGACCGGACGGCCGGACGGTGCGCGACTCCATCCACGTGTCGCAAGCTTTCCCTCTTGCGCTAGGGGTTGTTACGGCTCGCATCCGAACATGCTACCGCATTGGTTCACGCCGCTGGCCGTCGCCAGTATCTCGCAGCCCGATTTTTCAAAGATCAATCGGACCACCATCTTATACACCGCGAGCGACCCCGGCCATTTCGTCCGCATCGGGCTGCTCGCCGGCCAGCAAGTTCATCGCCGCGCGATAGTCCTGGTCCTCGGTCACGCCGCAATGACGGCACGTCCGCACCAGTTCCGCCGCTGCGTCGAACCCGTCGATCTCGCCGCACGCATGGCAACGCTGCGTCGTCCACGCCGCGTCAATCGACATCGTTTCCGCGAACCCCTCGCGGATCAACTCACGCAGTCGGCCCGGCGAGGCGATGAAAGCGTTGCCCCGCGCCGTCTGGTTTTCGCTCTCGGCTTCCTCGGCCTTGGGCTTGCGCTTGATCTCGCGCAGGTCCATGTCTTCGACATGGACGACGCGGTACTCAATCGCCAGCCGTTTTACGAAACAGCGGTAGTAGTCGTCGCGCCAGCGAGAGGCTCTGGCCCGCTGCCCCGCCTCGGAATTCCACTCGCGGGAGTCCTCTCGCATCCACGTGACCAGTTCGGCGTGAATCTCTTCGTCGCCCACGACGCGCTCATCGCCCCACGCCCGCAGCAACCCCGCCAGTCGGGCCGGCGATTTCCACTGGCGGATGGACTTGACCCGCTCCCGCATTGCCTCACTGAAACGGCCGGAGTTGGCGGCGAACCAGTCGGCCACGCGCGGCAAGAACTCGCCGAATCGCACATCTCGTTCCGCTCGACGAGTCGCCGGTTCCGACCAGCGCCGCAAGTCGTCGGCGGGCAAAATCAACTCCCCACGTCGGCCGTCGTCGCCAGCCCAGGACGCCACGCGCAACCCCTCGGGCACGACACGCCAGCCCAGGTCGATGCCGACCGATCCGCCCGACGTGATCGGCGACTCCCAGGCATCGCGAGCGACCGACAGCATCAACTGCCAGCGCCAGAATGTGCCGCAGCGCCGACGATGCACGAACGCCCATTTGATTTTCGCATCAACAGGGATCGGCCGATGGTAGACCATCGGGAATTTCGCCCAGACGGGAGTGTGCCCGTCGCTGCCGACGCGAAACCACGCCACGGCCAGCGGGCGCTTGCCGCGCTTGCCGCGCCCGTACTCGCCGGTCAACTCGATACGAAGCCGCTTGTCCTGGCCCAGCGTCAGCACGGCCGGTTCCACGCCATTTTGCAGTTGGATCGCGAGCCGGCCTTCGCCGGTCCAGCGGTGGAAGATCGGCGGCGCGCCCGAGCGGAACGACCAGGCCGCTTGTTCGACGGTCAAGTAGGTGCCCCAATACACGTCGCTCGCGCCGCGTGCCTCGCGCCGTCGCTCGCGGAAGACTGTCTCAATGGCGTCCAGCGCGGCCCGCACGTCGTCGGCCGCGAACGCCTCGGTCCGCACGGCCTTGAGTTGCCCGCGCAACCCCTTGAGCAGATCGGCGGCGTCCTTGCTGGCCTGCCGCTCGTCGGCACTCGCCCGCTTGTTTCGTTCGCGGGCGTTGCGCACCTTGAGCGCCGCCGCCGCCGCATCGTAAGCGGTCACGGCGTCCGCGACTTCGCCCGTCAACCGCGCAACGGCGGGGCGCATCGCGAGTAGACATTGCTGGACCGCCTCGCGCCGGTCCAGCTCCAATCGGACCAGATTATTACGGTATTGGTGCGCGGCGCGCAACTGCTCATCGACCAGATCGGCCCCCTCGGTCGGAGCGAGGATGCCGTAGACATAGTTGCGCGTGGGCTTGGATTCGTGGCCGAACATGCGATTCTCCTTGGAGCGGCTGGACACTATTCCTCACTCAAATCCGCGTCACTCAAATCCGCCTCACTCAAATCCGCGTCACTCAAATCCGCGTCACTCAACTCCCCGTCCCTCAAATCC
>Ga0163148_10001239_pt1 | contig 33530 bp, 26 predicted proteins | sample OliLakLV19MP7P2_FD_148606 | JGI IMG/M metagenome (GOLD analysis project Ga0163148, IMG submission 148606) | Freshwater microbial mat bacterial communities from Lake Vanda, McMurdo Dry Valleys, Antarctica- Oligotrophic Lake LV.19.MP7.P2 | ecosystem: Environmental > Aquatic > Freshwater > Lake >... | reverse complement strand
AAAATTTGTAACTGGTAATTTACTTGAAAGTGAAGCATTAGCATTAGTAAACACTGTCAATACAGATGGTATTATGGGTAAGGGAATTGCCTTACAGTTTAAGATTATGTTCCCAAATAATTACAAACAATATTCAATTGCTTGTAAAAACAAGGAATTAAAAGTAGGAAAATTATTAATTGTTGAAGAAAATCACCTTCTAAATGGAAAAAAAATTATTATTAATTTCCCAACAAAGACAAGCTGGCGTTTGTCTTCTGAATATAATTATATTGAAGAAGGACTAGAAGAACTAGTTAGGGCGATTAATCAACGTCAAATAAAATCTATAGCTATACCTCCACTTGGTTCAGGAAATGGAGGCTTAAATTGGAATCAGGTAAAATTAATTCTAGAAAAATATTTATCACATTTGGAGTGTGATATATTTATTTATCAACCAAATGCTCAAATAAAAGAAATATTAAAAAATGAAAGAGTCCCCCTAACACCCGCAAGAGCAATGCTCTTATCAGTTCTCTTTGAATTAGTTAAAAATGGGGAGTTCGTATCTGAATTTTCATCTGAAAAAATTGCATATTTTCTACAAAGATTTGGTGCAAAAGATATTTTAAAATTACAATTCAAGCAAAAATTTTATGGTCCATATTCTGGCAAAGTCAAACACGTACTACATTATTTAAATGGCAGTTATATTATGGGTTATAGCTCAAAAGATAAAAAACCTTTTGAAGAATTAAGCCTTGTCACTGAAACAGAAAACGAGGTAAATCAATTCCTTGAAAATCTAAATAATGGAGAATATAAAAAAATTGTCGATGAAACTAAATATTTCTTGACAGGATTTTATTCTCAATTTGGCTTAGAATTACTTTCAACCATTGACTATATTAAAGAAGAAAAAGGAGTAAATTCAGTTGAAGAAATAACAAATGAATTGACAAAATGGAGTTCAAGAAAAAAAACCTTGTTTAGCAATGAAAAGTATATTCAGATTGCACTTAATAATTATAACAAACTTTCTAAAACTATTTAATGCAAAGAGTTATAATAGAAATAAATACAACAACTGAAGATAGAGGTTTTAGCGAATCTCAAATGAAAATTCCATACGGTCTTAGCTTAGTGAGAGAAAATTAATTGCTTTCAAGTCCCTTGATAGTAATACAAGACGGGAAAATCGTTGCAATCAAACCTTGGGAAGATGAAGGACAATTAATTATTTGCCACTAAACCTCACTTTCTTGGCTAAAAAATTAAAATTTCATAATGAAGCAATGCTAACTAAAGATATTCAACATAAAAAAAAGCTGCTTACTTTCGCAAACAGCTTTTAATTTTCATTATGGGGAGAATAATGGGGCTTGAACCCATGACCCCTAGATCCACAAACTAGTGCTCTACCGACTGAGCTATACCCTCCATAATAGAATACAAAATTACGGCAATTTTTCAAATTATCCAAACAAAAAGCAATGTTTTTTCATTAATTGGCAATATTTGCTAGATTTTCTATTGCATCGCCAGTAAGTCTGAATGTAGTCCATTCGTCCATTGGAACTGCTTTTAGCGATTTATAGAACTGAATAGAAGGTTCGTTCCAATCTAATACAGACCATTCAAGCCTTCCGAAGCTATTTTCCCTACAAATCTTTGCAAGATTTGCTAATAATTGCTTGCCAACTCCTTTTCCTCGAGCTTCAGGAATTACAAATAAATCTTCAAGCCAAATGCCAGGTTTTGCCAAAAAAGTGGAATAATTGAAAAAGTAAAGTGCAAAGCCAACGGGCTTTCCATCTAAATCTCCAATCAATACTTCGGCAAATTGCTTATTACCAAAAAGAGTTTGCTGCAAATCTTCAAGACTTGCAACAAACTCATTTTCTAGTTTTTCATAGATTGCCAAACCACGAATAAATTCATGAATTAAAGGCACATCTGTTATTTCTGCTTTTCTAATTGAAATAGTATTCATATCAGAGTATTAGTATTTTTTTCTGCTGCGCATTGTTGGTTTTTCACTATCTCTGCTGCTATATCTGTTTCTGTCGCCGCTTCCACCTTCCGAAGAAGAGCTTCTGCGAGGTCTGTCGCTATCAAATCCAGCACCAGAGCGTTCTCTGCTGCGTGGTCTTTCTTCGCTATCGCCTTCATTGCCGCCGTCGCCGCTTCTTTCGCCGCCTTTCTCTCCTGCCAATTCTACAATTGGTTTATTGCCACGAGTTTCTCTGCGGAATCTATTCAATATGATTTCAGCTTCTTGGAAAGGAACTGTAATAAATGAATAGTTTTCAAATATTTGAACGTCGTTAATTTTTTTGTCGTGAGTTTTAGCTTTGTCTTTAATTAATTCAACAATAGAGCGACGAGTATGTCCGTCTTTTTTGCCCATAGCTATAAAGAGTCTGCTTGTGCCAGCACCATCAGGGCGAGAGTTGTATCTATCTCTACTGCTATCTGAATTGTAAGAACTATTACTATTGCGGCTACCACCACGAACGTCTGATATATCAGAGTAAACGCTTTCGTCGAGCAATTCTTTAAATGCTATTTCAAGTAAAGAAGTAATTAATTCTTCTGGCTGATATGTTGCCATTAAATTAGTTGCCATGCTTACGTAGTCTTTTTTCACTTCGCCAGCTTTAGCTTTTTCAATAGATTCATTAACTTGTTCAATAACCCAACCTTTGCGAGCTTGGATTACGTCTTTCACATTTGGAATAGCTTCACGTCTAATGTTTGACTTAGAAACTCTTTGTATATGCAATAGCGAGCGTATTTCTCTTGGTGTTACGAATGTAATTGCTGTACCGTTATTTCCAGCTCTACCAGTTCTACCAATTCTATGCACATAAGATTCTGGGTCTTGAGGCACTGAATAGTTAATTACGTGGCTTAAGTTATTTACATCCAACCCGCGAGCAGCCACATCGGTTGCCACAAGGATAGTAATTTTCTTTCTTTTAAATTTGCTGTAAATTTTCTCTCTGTTCGATTGTGTAATATCTCCGTGAAGACAATCAGCATCGTAACCACGGTCGTGCAATCTCGATGTAACTTCATCAGTTTCATTTTTTGTACGACAGAAGATAAGACCATAAAAGTCTTTCTCAACGTCAATAATGCGGCAAAGAGCTTCAAGTTTGTCGTGATTGTTTACTTCAAAATAAATTTGGTCAGTCAAATCTGAAGTAACAGCTTCTCTTCTAACTTCCACCACATCATATTTTTTCATATACTTGCGAGCAAGCGAAAGAATTTCAGGTGGCATAGTAGCAGAGAAAAGTAAAGTTCTTCTATCTACATTACAAAAAGACATCATTTTTTCGATATCATCTTTGAAACCCATATTAAGCATTTCGTCTGCTTCATCAAGAACTAAGAAATCTACGTGTTCTAAATTTAAAACACCACGATTTGCTAAATCTATTAATCTGCCTGGCGTACCGACAACTACGTCAACACCACGCTTTAATTTTGATAATTGCCCTTCATAAGAAGCACCGCCATAAAATGGAGCAATATTAATTTTTTTTGTGCCTTTGTAAGTGCTAATTTCTTCTGCAACTTGCACTGCAAGCTCACGAGTAGGCACCATTATAAGTGCTTTCACGTGGTGGCTATTATCGCTAATCACTTCTAAGATTGGCAAACCAAAAGCAGCTGTTTTACCAGTTCCTGTTTGAGCTTGTCCAACTAAATCATTCTCACCTGCTAATATTTTTGGTATCACAGCACTTTGTATCGGAGTAGGCTTTTCGAAGCCCTTAAGCATTAATGCTTCTACAATTTTTTCTGAAAGTCCGAGTTCCGTAAACTCTTTCAACTTTTCTAAATTCTTCATTAAACCGTCTTTGAAAATATAAAAAGCCCAGAATGTAAAATTCGTGGGCTTCAAAATTACGTTAAATTATTGATTTATCAACACTTTATTTTCACTATTGAAAATTATTGCAATCTTATGCTTGTTCCAGCTTGTAATTTGTTGCCAATAATATTCTTATTTTTAGTTTTTATCTGCTTAGTGGTAAGCCCGAATTTAGAAGCAATTAGAGCTAAACTCTCACCTTTTTTCACTTTGTAGAATTTCGGCAAATTGTTTACTGCAGACTTAGGGCTTGAATAAGAACCTTTGCTTTCGCCACCAGGAATTTTAAGTCTAGTGCCAGCGAAAATATGCCCATTTTTTACTATTGAGCTATTCAAGTCTTCTATTTGGTCTTCAGTCACTCCATATTCAGCTGCTATAGTAGAAAGGTTTTCTCCTTTTTCTACTTTGTGAACTCTTGTTTTATTAACTGCTAAAGTTTCGGATTTGTTTCTTTTACCAGATTTTGACTTAATTGCCAAGTCTTCTGTTACGATTTTAATTAATTGCCCAGATTTAACTTTGCCTTTTTTTAACACATTGTTTTCACGAAGAGATGAAACTGTTACTCCATAATCGTCTGCTATTTTACTTAAAGTTTCGCCAGATTTAACTTTGTGTTTAATTGTTTTAGTAGTTGGCTCTTTGGGAGTTTCTTTCACAATTTCTTTAACAACTTTCTTAGAAACTTTTGTTTCTGCCGAAGCTAAATTTCTCGTGTTGTTAATTTTTGGAGCAACTGGTTCTTCTTTCTGAGCTATTGCAATTTTCTGACCTACATAAACACTTTCATTGTCTTTGTTCAGATTATTGAAATTTCTAATTTCTTCAATTGTAAGTCCGTATCGGCGAGCGATTGAGAAAAGTGTTTCGCCTTTTTTCACAGTGTGCAATACATCACTTTTTGCAAAATTTTTCTCTTCTTCTTCTTCATTAGAAATAGCTATGTTGCTATTAATAGAGTTGTAAGTATCAAAATCTATCGGAATTCTAAGTTCATCTCCTTTAGTAAATTTGCAATCGTTTTTGTCAATCGGATTTAAAGCACAAAGATCTAATTTGGATACTTTATATTTTGAAACAATAGAAGCTAAAGTTTCTTTTTTCTTAACTGTGTGAGTAACCCAAGGTTGTTTATCTGCCAAAGTCAGACCAGAGTACTTAGTAATAAAATCTTGTTTTGACCCAACTGGAATTTTTAAAACATATTCTGTTCTATCAATTGGTGTGATAGCACGTACCAATTCTGGATTCAATTCTCTAATACAATCATTATTAAGGGCACCAGCACAATCGTTTAATGCTTTTATGCTCACAGGCTCTTTAAGTATATAAGTGTCGTATTTATATTCTGGTTCTAATTTCAAAGTGTCAAAACGGAAACCATAAGCTTGAGGATTCATAGCTATAGTTGCGGCTGCAAGATACTGAGCCACATAGTTACCAGTTTCTTTTGGTAAGATTTTGCGAATATCCCAATAGCTTGGATTAGACATTCTGCTTTTCAAAATAGTGCGTTGCACTCTACCCTGTCCGCAATTATAAGCAGCAAGAGCCAAATGCCAATCGCCAAGGTTTCTATATAAATCTCTAAGGAAACGCATAGCAGCTCTAGTGGCTTTCTCAGGGTCTCTTCTTTCGTCTAACCAATAAGAAGTATTTTTATTCAAACCGTAATCTTTACCAGTCTCTCTCATAAATTGCCAAAGTCCAACAGCACTTGCTTTAGAAATCACACTTGGATTCAATCCACTTTCTGTCATAGAAAGGTAAATAATTTCCTGTGGCATTCCCTCTTCTTCAGCAATTCGCTTCATCATTGGGAACCATTTAGTGCTACGTTCAAGCCATTTAGAGAAAATTCTTCTAGCTTTAGTTTGAGTTAAAAAGTCAATACTTCGCTGAATATACTCTTGTTCCGATTCTGGATAAGCCAATAAACCTAAACTTGGTTGCGATTGTTTGATAACATTTGAATTTTCTGTTTTGGGATTTGCTTTTGCATTATATTTTTCAAGTGCTTCATCGAACTTAGTCCAAACAGAAGCTACTGGTGTGTCGCCACCCATATCTATTTGATATTTCACAAAGAATTGATTAACTTTTTTTACAAGTTCGATGTACTCGTTATTGTTGTCTATATTAGGAGTGCTAGTTAGCACATTCAAATACTTTTCTGTTTCTTTCAGGATTTTTACCGCAGAAGCAGTATCTTTGGAAAGAATTGCCACATAAGCTTTGTTAATGTTATTTGCAGAGACTTCTAAAAACTTTTTAACGTTTTTTTCGGAACTTATGTTAGCGAAGGGAGAATTATCAAGTTCTGAATATTCATCAGGATAGATGTTTATTTTCTCTTCTTTTTTAATGTTTATTTTGTCGGCTGCTGAAACATCTAAAGTAATGTAAATTAAGCCTAATACTATCAGTAACTTGTAAATTCTATTTGATAAAATCATTTATTCCCCATTTGCTACTTATCAACAATAGGCAATTTAAGACCATTTTTCCAAACCAACAAGAAAAAAATCATTTTTAATGTAATTTTAATGGAAATTAACCCCTTTTGATTAAGAAAAGGTCTTAAAACTTCTAAATTGATGTGTCTGAAATATTCTCTATCTTTGCAAAACAAATTGATTTACTTTTAATCTATGCTTAAATTATTCAAAAAAATCTCGCTAACCCACTGGATAATCATTTCTATGTTTGTCGGTGCGTTTATTGGAATGCTTTTTCCAGAAATTTCGCAATATTTCAAAGTAATCTCGAATCTATTCCTACGTATGATAAAATCTATTATTGTGCCTATTTTGTTTGGTACATTAGTAGTCGGTATAGCAGGACATAGCGATGATTTAAAAGCTGTGGGCAGATTAGCTTTTCGCTCATTTATTTATTTTGAAGTGGTGACAACACTTGCTTTGGCAATTGGTTTAATCGCAGTGAATTTAGTTCAGCCAGGTGTGGGTATTGTGTTACCCCCTCCTTCAGGTACAGTTACTACTGCTCTACCTCCTCCACAAAAAATGGACTTAAATAACTTCGTTGAACATTTAGTTCCTAAAAGTTTTATCGAATCGGCTGCTCATAACGATGTTTTGCAAGTGGTATTCTTCACAATCATATTTGCCGTGGCTCTTACCCAAGTGAAAGGCAAACCAAAAGAAACCGTGATAAACTTTTGCGAAGGACTTTCCGAAGTGATGTTTAAATTCACTGGCATTGTTATGAAGTTTGCACCCATAGGTATTGGTGCAGCAATGGCATATACTGTAGGGCATAGCGGAACAGGTGTTTTATTCAACTTAGCAAAATTAGTAGGCACTCTCTATGGTGCATTGGGAGTTTTCGTACTTTTGGTATTTGTGCCAGTTATGTTGATTTTCAAAATTCCAATTAAAAAATTCCTCCGAGCTGTGCGTGAGCCAGCATTAATTGCATTTTCTACCACTAGCAGCGATGCTGCTTTACCCGATGCACTCGAATCTATGGTTAAATTTGGCGTTCCTCGCAGAATAGTTTCATTTGTATTGCCAACTGGCTATTCATTCAATCTTGATGGCTCAACTTTATATTTAGCTATTGCGTCTATATTTGTGGCTCAAGCTGCTGGTGTGCATTTGGATATTTGGCAACAACTAACAATGATGTTGACTTTGATGCTAACCACAAAAGGAATTGCTGCTGTGCCAAGAGCTTCGCTTGTGATTCTTTCGGGTACACTCGTTACATTTGGTTTGCCACTGGAAGGAATAGCAATAATTTTAGGAGTTGATGAGCTAATGGATATGGCTCGCACTACTGTGAATTTAGTTGGCAATTGCCTTGCATCTGCTGTTATGGCTAGATGGGAAGGAGAGCTAAACATAGTAGATTCAGTAATCTAATTAGAGAAAATGGAAATTAAAGTAGATAAAATAATTAAATCCAAACGTAGGACGATTGCTCTGGAAATTAGCAAAAATGCAGAGCTGATTGTGAGAGTACCTCGTACAACTACTATGAGTGAAATCAAAGAAGTGCTGATACGCAATAGCGAATGGATAAATACTAAATTGATTACTGCCAAAAGTAAAATCACTCAAATAAAGAAAATAGAATTCGAAGAAGGCGATTTCTTGCAAATTCTCGGTGAAATCTACTTTATTAATTATATCAAATTTCAAAGTAAACTTAGCAAACCAAAGATTAATTTTGAAACAAAACAAATCTATATTTATGACGGCAAAGAATCTGATTCGCCACGTGAAAATAGAAAAGAGCAATTGATTACACTTTGCAAAAAGGCAGCTAAAAGTATTTTCCTTGAGCGTATGAATATAATATCTCAAGAAACTGGATTTAAGTTTAAATCGCTGAAAATCACATCTTCAATAACTCGCTGGGGCTCTTGCAGTCCCGACAACAAGATTAACTTAACTTGGCGATTGCTCTTGGCTAAGCCACATCAGCTTGATTATGTTATAATACACGAGCTGGGACACACAATTCAAAAAGACCATTCTGCAAAGTTTTGGGTAATAGTGGAACGCCACTTGCCAAACTATAAACAGACTATGAGTGAATTCAAAGAATTTGGTCATCATTACACTATCAATTAATCACATACTATCAAATTATCCCTACAAATGAAAAATAGATTCTGGCTTCACATATTATTATTTATCATAACCTACTTTACTTGTGCTGTTTCTGGAGTGCTTTGGAGTGGTGCATCTGGCTTCAATGATTTGGCGAATTTGCACTTAGGACTCCAATACGCTACTTTGCTTATGGGGTTTTTAACTGCTCACGAATTCGGTCATTATTTCGCAGCTAAGATTCACAAAGTAAAAACAACTCTGCCATTCTATATTCCAATTCCACCAACTCCATTTATGCCGCTTAGCTTCGGCACTATGGGAGCAATTATAAAAATAAATGAGCCGATTCCCAGCAAAAAAGCTCTTTTCGATATTGGTGTTTCGGGCCCTATTGCAGGATTTGTAGTATGTTTAGCATATCTATTCTATGGGTTCACTCATTTGCCTGGTTATGATTTTATTTATAATATTCACCCAGAAGCAATTAAATCTGGGCTAAATATAAAAGGACTTTACTTCGGAGATAATTTGCTTTTTAGCACTTTAAAAATGTGGTTAGCACCGAAAAATATGTTTCTTCCACCTATGAGTGAAGTTTATCATTATCCTTTTCTTTGCGTTGGGTGGTTTGGCTTATTTGTTACATCGCTAAACTTATTGCCAATAGGTCAGCTCGATGGTGGACATTTAACATACTCAATGTTCGGCGAAAAAGCACACGCTTTAATAGCCAGATTTGTGTGGTACGGACTCATAGTAATTGGAGTGGCTGCATTTATTGAAATGCTCAGCGAAACAATGGCAATATCGGAAGATTACGACATACTCTCTCGGCTAAACAACGGACTTTATTATTATGTGATTAGCATTAAAAATAACTTTAGCTTTATTAAGTTTGCATGGCTGGGCTGGCTTTTCTGGGCTGTGTTCACAAGATTCATTGTTAAGTTAGACCATCCTCCAGTTTACGACAACTCCTCAATAGGAGCTACTAGAATGGCAATTGGGATATTAGCAATAATAATATTTATAATAAGCTTCTCAATTAATGGAATCTATTTTTTGGAGTAGTGACTAATCTTTTTATAATACTATAATTTTCCAACAGCACGAAACCACCAAAAAAAAGCCCTACTTTTATTTAGCAGGGCACGCTTAAGATTATTAATTTGTGATTTTCATTTCTACTCGCCTGTTTTGGGCTCTCGAATCGTCGTCCTTATTTTCAACTAAAGTTTTACGTTTCCCAAATCCTTTTGTTTTCACTCTTTCTGCTTCAATTCCCGCTTGCACTAAGTATTGCTTAACAGAACTTGCTCTTTTTTCGGAAAGTTTATCGTTGAAATCGTCAGTTCCCACATCGTCTGTGTGACCTTCGAAGCTAACTTTAACATTTGGATTTTCTTTCAAAAATTCAATTATTCTTTCCAACTCTGGTATTGATTCGTCCTGCAAATCCGACTTATTATAGTCGAAGAAAATCAAAAGTCGAGTGCTACCATTTGCAATTGGATAAAGACTAATATTTTTTGTAATAGTATTTCCCGAATAAGATGGTGGCACTTCAAAACGCTCACTATAAAAGACATAGCCAAGTTTAGATGCCGTTACAGAATAAATTCTGCCAGCAGTCAATGTAGCATAATATTCCCCCGATATATCATCGGAACGCAATTCGGCTACTTTTTTTCCAGTTTTCAAATCGGTAATTGTAATATCAGAACCAAGTGGGTCTCTGCTTGATGCATCTGTCACAACTCCTTCTACTATAAGTACTGGCTCCGAAGGAAATGGGTTTGGCACTGCCATCATTATATCCAAATCGCCATTTGCATTCATACGGCTGAAATATGCAGTATTGGAATTTGCAAGCGATGTATAAGAATATTCGTCGGCAGCAGTATTTATTAGCGATTGAATGTTTTTTATATTGTCAAATGAATTACCAGATTTAACTCCAGTATAAATATCGAATCCACCTGAGCCACCTGCTCTATTACTAGCGAAATAAATTGTTTTATTATCCGCCGCAATTACTGGTGTCATTTCATCTGTCGAAGAATTTAGTTGAACAACATTAGCAGGTTTAGTCCAACCAGTTTTCGTGCGTTGCGACATATAAATATCAGCTCCGCCTTTGCCTCCATCTCTATCGCTAACAAACAATAAAGTCTGTCCATCGCTTGAAAGTGTTGGCTGTGCATCGAATGCAGATGAATTTAAGTCGCTTAAGTTTTGAATATCTTTCCATTTTCCATCTATTTTTCTGGCACTGTATAAATCAGTTCTCCCAAGCCCTGCAACAGAATGCTCGAATGCACTGAAAATCATATATTGACCATCGGGAGTTAAAGCCACAGCTCCAGCTTGTGAGGCATCATTCACGTCGCCACCAAGTTCTTTTGGAGTGGACCAACCACCCGAAGTGCGTTCCACGGTAAATACTTTTTGTTTGTCGCCACTGCTAGCTGTAGTGAAATATATAAATCTGCCGTTTTGGCTTAGCACAGATCCAAAATCATCGGCATCAGTATTGAATTGAACAGATGATATTTCTACTTTTTGAGCTAAAGCTGATACAAATCCAGCAAAACAAAAAAGTAAAATAGCAAGAGTAATAAAGTTAATTTTTTTCATTCTTATTTTTCCTTTTTTATTTTAAAAATTGTACCAAATGCCAATAGAAAGCTGAAGAGAATTTAGCATAGCATCTTTGGTTGCAACATTTGGTACTAAAGTTTGAGTTAATGCTCTTGAATCATCATCAAAGTCTTTAGATTCCACAAAATTAGTAAACATATATTGATAACCAATTTTGGGAATAAATGTCATTTTTGGAGTAACCCTGTATTGATAAGCTAAATCTAGTTCAAGTCCTACCCTTGCAGTTGTAATATTAAAATCAGAATTGGTAGATTTGATTACTTTAGATTCATTCGGAGTGCCAAAAGCATAATATACATTACTCGGAGCAGTTATAGTTTCCATAGAATCTCTGGTTGCACTAAGTCCTTTGATATGGATAGTTGGGCCAACAAGCAAGAAAAAATCTTGAGTGAAATTCCATCTAAACTGAGGAGTGAATGTAAAATATGTAGCTTTTGTAGTGTATTCTCCTGAAACAAAAGCATCTATCAAAGAATTTGCATCAAAATCAGTGGCATCTCTAACTCCATCTTTTGTGTTACCGAAGTCTTTCTGATCTACTGCAACTTTCAATTGTATCCCAGTTTTATCAGAAAGAGCATAATCTAAATAAACACCAATAAATGGAGAAAATCCGCTACCCGATTCGAAAACAGCGAAACGAGAGTTAGGTTGCAAACCAGACATAGACTGAGAATACATATTCAAATTCAATCCCACTTCTACCCCATAGCTCCAAGGGTTTTTGCCTGATTTGGAATTGCTTCGGCGATTATTAGTTTGCTCGCCTTCCCTTGCTTCTCTACCTTTGGGTCTCAAGACATCTTCATCTTGGGAATAAGCTGCAATGCTAAAGCAAAGTAGCAACAATAGGGTAAGGTTATTTTTCATACCAGTCCACAGATTTGTTTAAAAATAATGACAATACTTAAAAATATTAAATTTTATTAATCTTTTTGTAATTAAAACCAAATTATAGAATTAACTTAACAATTCTTTTTTAGAATTCCAAATGTGTTCCACCCTATGTTGTAGGTTGGCTTTAGTTAATTGCGAAAGATTACAGAGTAACTCACTTACTTTTTTCTTTTATTGAATTTGGGTTTATTGGTATGATGCAAAATGTGCTACTCAATACGAAGCTTTGGCTCTTTTGTGGTTCTAGTTTTCTACCAAAAAACCTTAAATGGGTAGTTGGAATTTTGTTCAGAATATTTTTAGGCAATAATTTTGAACTAGTTTTGATTTAGTATCTTTTTATACTTTAGCCCATAACTTTAAGTTATGAGTTAATGCAACAATCACCCAATATCTATTGTAAATTATCAATTCACCATTGACAATTGTCCATTATTCCTAATCTCTTATGAACTATTTTCACTCTAATCTGCTCCAAATTTTATCTTTTGCTTATTTATTGATATTTTTGTAACTTATCATTAAAGCATAAAGGAAGATAATGGATAAATTTTTAGTTGAAGGTGGCACAAAGATTAGCGGTAAAGTTAAAGTATCTGGTGCTAAAAATGGCTCACTTGCCATAATGCCCGCTACAATACTCGCTGGTGGGACTTACAACTTACACAATACTCCCAATTTAAAAGATGTTTGGACTTTCTCCCGATTGCTCGGCTCTTTGGGTATATTTTGTGAACTCAACGGAAATGATTTATTCATAGACTCCCGTGGAATCAATAGTTTTGAAGCTCCTTATGAACTTGTGAAGCAAATGCGAGCTTCCTTCTATGTGCTTGGTCCATTGGTGGCTCGCTTCGGCAGAGCTAAGGTTTCATTGCCAGGTGGCTGTGCTTGGGGTCCTCGTCCTGTGGATTTACATTTGAAAGGGCTTGAGCGTTTGGGTGCTAAAATTGAAGTTACTAATGGCTACATTTTGGCAGAAGCTGATAAACTAAAAGGTGCTAGAGTTCATTTTGATATTTCTAGCGTTGGAGCTACTGGCAATGTGCTAATGGCGGCTACTTTGGCAAAAGGTACATCGGTGCTTACAAATGCTGCCACTGAACCCGAAATTACTGCATTGGCTCGTATGCTTGTGAAAATGGGTGCTAAAATTGATGGTATCGGAACAACAGAGCTTATAGTGGAAGGAGTTGATGAGCTAAAAGCTGTTGATGAAACTACCATTCCAGATAGAATTGAAGCGGCAACTTTTTTAATTGGTGCAGCTATGACAAAAGGAAAAATTGAATTAGAAAACGTAAATCCTTATCACATGTCGGGAGTTATTGAAAAATTAGAAGAAACTGGCTGCCAAATTGATGTGAACAACAACACTATAACTTTAGAAATGAACGATACTCCTAAGCCAATTGATATAGTTACTCAGGTTTATCCTGGCATTCCTACCGATATTCAGGCACAATGGACTACATATATGCTTGCTGCGGAAGGCGTTTCTAAAATTACAGAAAATATTTACCCCGATAGATTCAAACACGTACCTGAGTTAGTTCGTTTGGGGGCTGATATCAATGTGAACGATAACTTCGCAATTATTAAAGGTGGCAAAAAGCTATCTGGTGCTACTGTGATGAGTTCAGATTTGCGAGCAAGTGCCTGCTTGGTGTTAGCTGGAATGATAGCAGAAGGTCAAACCGAAGTGCTACGTATCTATCATTTGGATAGGGGCTATGAAGCAATGGAGCAGAAACTAATTTCGCTGGGTGCGAACATACGCCGAGTGAGAACAGAAGAGTTTTAAATAACTAGTCCTTATAATATTTTTTACAAATTTTACAAACAAGAATTGAGAGCTGAGATACGTTTAACAAATAAATATATCACTTTATTGATATTTGCTTTAGGCATTTGCTGTGGGCAGATTTGTTATTCGCAATCGAAAGTATTTGATGGACTTTATAAATCTGAAAAGAATAATTTTGAATTTGAAATAAACGAAATCCGTTTCGTGGGAAATGAAACATTTCAAGCCAAAGATTTGAGCAAAGCTATTCTTTCCAAGATTTCCTCTCGGAATCCAATTCACACTATCAATCAGTATTACTATGACAATCTGAAACGCATAGACAATGCTCCGAAAACAATTGTTCGTTTGCTCAAAAATAATCTAAAGAACTATGAGCGAGAACTTAGATACTTCAATGAAAAAACTGCTAATAATGACACCAGCTCACTTGTTAATTTTTATAACAAGAATGGGTTTCACAATTCAGGCGCCTACTATGAATTTAAACCAGACTCTACAACCAAACAAAACGTGCTAATTTACTACATTAAAGAAAACAAACGTACACCTATTGGTAGTATAAAGTATAATGGCTTCGAAAAATTAGATAATGAAACAAAGAAAAAAGTGCTGGAGCTACGCTCAATAAAAGCTGGCGATGATTTCAGTGAAGATAGAGTAACGGCTGAAATGATTACAATTCAGGCACTATTGCTGGATAATGGCTATTTCTATACTAAAATCACAAAGCCAATTGTATTTGAAGACTATGCTAAAAATGATAGCATAATTGTGAATTTCAATGTTGGCAAAAGTCAAACTATAGGCGATATAGTTTTTGAAGATGAATTACGTGGTCAGAAATATATAACAAATAAATTCAAAGAAGAACAGCTCGATTTCAAAAAAGGTGATATTTACAATCGTTCATTATTAATTCGCTCGCAAGACAATTTAAAATCCTTAGGTATTTTTGATGTTGTGAAAATAGACACAATGCCTCGGTCTGATATGAATAATGATACAATAATTAACTTTAAAATATCTTCGCAATACACTAACCAGCAAGATTGGGGTATTGGTGTATTTGTGAATCAATTTGCCAATCCCGATGTGAACGAAATGTTTAATGCGGGGTTTCAATTAGATTATGGACACAAAAACTTATTCGGTATAGCTCAGCAATTCAGACCATTTGTGAAAGTATATATTAGAGATATTAATAACAGACCATTAGATAAAATTAATAGAGGCGAGATAGAATTGCAGTTGGGTTTCAGATACGCACAACCATCTTTGTTTCAAATTGATAGAGCAAGATTTGGATTTGAAACTTCGCCTGTTTATTCTATTAGAACTATAAATAATATCTTCACCCTCAATACTGCATCGTTACCTTTGCGTTTCCCAGTGAAATTGCCAGATTTTACAATTTTCAGAAATGCAATTTTTGATTTAACATTAGACAGACAACACCCAGTTGATTACGACAAATCAATAGCAAAAGCAAATTTGCCTAAGGACTCTGCTCAAAGATATGAAATACTCTATAGAAACTTGAATGACTATTTGAATGACGGTAGCTTTCATTTGCTCACTTCTAGTATTACTGGTTTGACCGTTATTGGCGACAAAAGAAATCATCCATTTGCACCAACCGAAGGCTATTACATAAGTTTATTTGGTGAAACTTATAACTTCATTGGTGGATTAGCAAAGTATTTCAAAGGACAGGTTACGATTTACAATTACATATCTCTTTCTGAAAACACAGTGCTTGGATTGAAATTTAAAGCAGGCAGTATTGGCTTTTGGAATCAAAACAATAAATACATCCCTGTAGAAAGGCAATATTTCGCTGGTGGTGCCAATGGAAATAGAGGTTTTGTAGCAAGAAGATTACGCTATAGCACAGCCACAGCAGCCACTCTTGGAGGCAATACATCATTCGATTTTTTGCAGGAATTTGTTGGAAATTCCACATTAATAGAAGGTAGTGTTGAGCTAAGATACAGATTTAAAGCACCTGAAAATTACGATGAATTAATTGCCTATAACATCAATGCTTCAGGAGTTGTTGCATTTTTGGATTATGGAAATGCATTTGGTTGGTTTGTGCCAAACGACGTGACCAAAATAGATTTTACAAAATTGGCTGTATCGGCTGGCTTTGGTTATCGCTATGATACTCCTCTAGGTCCAGTCCGTTTGGACGTGGCTTGGCCAGTACTCGATCCTTTAAACGAATCTATAAGATTGAGCCGTTATCAATTCCATTTGGCTCTAGGTCACGCCTTTTAATTAATTTGGTGTTTTACTTTTAGTAAAAAATGCTACTATAAGCGAAGTTACAGCACCCATCACAGCCGAGCCGACTGTTGCTTGAATCATATAGCTTTTCAAATTAAAGTAACTTTCTGCATTTTCTTGCGACATTAATTTATGCTCAAGCGAATATTTGATTACATTTTTGAAATAATCTGGTGTAATCAAAGTGGAAGTAATATACTGAGTAAAAGGTGAAAGCATAGTTACCCCTAAAGTAATAACTAGTCCAGAAATTACAGCTTGCATATAATTCATAGTGCCACTATAGAAATTCTTTTTCTTATCGAGCAAAGCAAACACGTAAATCAAAATGGCTGGAATCATAATGAAGTTGGTTACAATTGGATGCTTGTCTATATTAACATCGTGCAAGCCTGCCCACCGCTCAAGCACCATCCAAGTGAGCATCGTAGTAGTAAATATTAAAGCCCACTTTATTTCAATTTTGTAGTTTTTCATAGGTAACCTTTTTGCAAGTAATTGTTAAATTTTCTTTAATCTTATCTTAACTAGATAATCTTTGATACTCTCTACACTTTTTATCGGATATTGGTATACAGCTTGGGGCATTGTTGGAAGAAATATTTCAAATAGGATATATTCAATCAAGAGTTTGTTATTTTTAGCTTTAAATAATGCTTCAAATTGAAGATCACCAGTATAATCTTCTTTTTTTGTTTCCATTTCTAGAATTAAAGAAAATAAACATTCACTTTCTTCAATAGTTGATTTTGTATTTTTATAAGACCCCATAGACTCTTTATATCCTGGCTCAAACTCCCAAAATGCTTTTGTGTATGCATACATTGACCATTTTGAACTTGACTTAATACTAATCTTAGTTTCATCTAATTTATTTAATTCATACTGTGGATTAAAACACCAATCTACATATTTTAAATCTAATTTATCCAATATTCTAATTAATGCATCTTTTAGTCTTTTGTTGTTTCTATTCAAAATATGAGCTATCAATATTTCATCTTTTGCCTTTTCATATTCTTCTAATAAGTAATAAGCGTCTGCTAAAAACCAATGAGCCATGTAATCAATATAATTACTATCTATAGCTTTTTTATAACATTCAATTTCTTTTTTGTGTTCTTTTTGATGACCGTAAACTTGACCTTTGTATGTATAGATGAAAAATAGTTTAGGATTTGATTCCAGTAATTTCTCATAATAATAAACTGCGGTATCAGTAATGTTGTATTGAAATGCGTGTTCTGCATGTTCAAGTAACTGCATTTCTTCTTTAGAAAGTCTATATTCTTTTGTAATCAAATTTCCCTTATCTTCAATTCTATAAAACATATTAATATTCAATAAATTCGAATTGTCTTTACATTCTTTTTTATTTTCTTTTGTAGTGTCATACAAATCTATCATATATTTCATTTTTGAATCAATCATCATTTTTAGAATTTCAGCAGGAGTATTCAATTTTTGAGAATTTGCTTGTGTAATTGTTAATATTAGCAAAATATTGAAAATCAGTGTTTTCATAGAATTACTTTTGTTTTTTGATAAAATAAATTTAAATTTGTTAAAATTAACAATTAATTTACAAATAATAAAGAAAATAATTATTCACCATAAACAATTTAACTTAAGCAACTTATGAATAAATACATTGTGCTATTAGTAATACTCGTATTGTCGGCTTGTGTCACACTTGCTTTCAAATTCGATGGCTCATTGTTGAAATATATTTCTACAAATTCAGCTCCCAAAGCAATTGGCCCTTACAGCCAAGCTGTGGCAGATGACAACTATATATTTCTTTCGGGTCAAATTGCTATCAATCCCAAAACAAATCAGCTCGATACTGCAAACTTTCAGCAAGAAGTTACTCAAGTGCTGGAAAATTTGAAAGCAGTTTTGGAATCATCGGAATCAAATTTAGATAGAGTGGCGAAAGTTACAGTTTATATGACAGATTTGAGCAAATTCGAAGAATTCAATCAAGTTTATGCAAAGTATTTCTCAGCCCACAAACCAGCAAGAGAAACAGTTGAAGTCCACAGATTACCTAAAAATGCTCATATAGAAATTTCCGTTATAGCTAAGAGATAGATAAAATTAAAGTCCTAGAAATTGAAAAAAATTACTTTTATCAATAACGCTATATCCAGCTGATGGATATGCTTTTGCCCAAGCGGCAGGTGGTTTTGAATTTTTACCAGTCCATTTGAATTCAAATCCATTCAAGTTATTGCCAACTTGCTCTATTAAATCTATTTCTTGATTATCATAGGTTCGCCAAAAATAAAGTTCAGCATAATTTTCTTGCAATTGATTGAATTTAATTCTTTCGGAAATCATATAATTCTCCCAAAGTTTCCCAACATCATCTCTTTGATCTATAGGATTGAAATTATTGATTAATGAATTTCTTATCCCATTATCGTGAAAATACCATTTTGAACTTTTACTTACTTCTTTTCTAAGGTTTTTAGAAAAACCTTCAAGTTTATACAAAACGAAAACTTTAGAAAGTAGTTCCATATATTTTTCTACAGTGTTTTTGCTCAAACTAAGTTGTGTACCTAACTCAGAATAATTTACTTCAGAACCAATTTGATAGGATATTAAACGCAATAAGTTTGATATTTTATTAGAATTTTTCAAACCATCAATCGTTAGAATATCCTTCAGCAAATAGCCGTTTTTCAATTCATTTAGGTATTGAATTTTCTCTTTTCTATTCTTTAATTTAGTAAGTTCAGGATAATTGCCAAAAATTAAACGACTTCTCATATTTTCTAATTTAGCGATATTAGATTCGTTTTGGCTAAATTCTAATTCCGACAAAGGATATAGCTGAAAGTCGTATTTTCTGCCAACCAATGGTTCGCCAAATTGATTTCCTAAATCTAAAGCAGACGATCCTGTTAATATTATTTTCAGTCCATCTATTTCATCAAGCATTAATTTCACTTTTAAAGAAATATCGGGAATTTTTTGAGCTTCGTCAATAATTAATATTTTAGTATCTCCAAGCAGCTGTTGGTATGAACCAACACTTCTCCTTTCCAACAATTCGCTCGTTGTGATATCTTCGCCATTTAAAAACAAATAGTTTTCATTTAACTTTTTCACTAGATTTTTTATAAGAATTGTCTTTCCAGTTCTTCTTGCTCCAAAAAGAATTAGCGCCTTATTTGATTGAATTGATTCAAGCAAATTCTTTTCTATCTTTCTTTCATATTGAAACATAATTATACCAATATTTATGTTTAAATTGACTCATTTATCGTTAATTGAGTCAGTTGATTGACCTAATTAATAGAAATTGAGTCATTATTCAAATGTAAATTATGTAATATTTAATCAATATGCAACCAAAATAATCATTTCACTATGTTTAAATTGACTTATTTAATGTTAATTGAGTCAGTTGATTGACCTAATTAATAGAAATTGAGTCAGTTACTTTTGCTTTCTCAATGAATTTGTTTAAAAATTTGTAACAATCTTTAAAGAAAAGTATTTCTAAATTATCTGACTAATTGTATATTGAATGTGAATAATTGTAAAAAATTCTAATTGAGTAAATGAATCGCATTCTAAATTATATCGATGGCAAATTAATCGAACCAACCAATGGCAAATTTTTCGATAATATCGAGCCAGCCACTGGCAAAGTTTATTCGCAAATTCCAGACTCCCAAAAAGAAGATGTAGCATTGGCAACAGAAGCAGCCAAAAAAGCATTCCCAAGTTGGTCGCAAACATCTGCCGATGAACGCTTCCGAATTATGAATAAAATCTCCGAACTTATAATGAGGGATTTGGATATACTTTCTGAAATTGAATCGCAAGACAATGGCAAACCAGTCAAACTTGCAAAAAAAGTTGACATTCCACGCGCTGCAAAAAACTTCAATTTCTATGCTACTGCAATTATGCACTTTGCTAATGAATCACACGAATCTTATGGCGATTCTATCAATTATACGCTTCGCCAACCAATCGGAGTGGTGGGATGTATATCGCCTTGGAACTTGCCACTTTATTTGTTCACTTGGAAAATTGCTCCTGCTATAGCTGCGGGCTGTTGCGTGGTGGCAAAACCATCGGAAATTACACCATATTCTGCTTTTCATTTGGCAAAACTTTGCATAGAAGCTGGCTTGCCAATTGGAGTGCTAAATATAGTCCATGGTTTTGGACAAAATGTTGGCGATGCAATGTCAAGACATAAAGATATTAAAGCGATTTCATTCACTGGTGGCACTTCTACTGGAGCTACTATTGCTGCAATTGCAGCTCCAATGTTTAAAAAAATGTCGCTTGAGTTGGGCGGAAAAAATCCAAACATTATATTTGCCGATTGCGATTACGATGAAATGCTTCGCACTACTCTGCTTTCATCTTTTTCAAACCAAGGGCAAATTTGCCTTTGTGGTTCTCGAATATTTGTAGAGAAATCAATTTACGAGAAATTTAAAACAGACTTTGTAGCAAAAGTAAAGAAATTAAAAATAGGCGATCCAAAAGTTGATGATACAAATATCGGTGCGGTTGTTTCATTGCCACATAAAGAAAAAGTGCTAAGCTATGTAGCTCTTGCAAAACAAGAAGGTGGCACTGTGCTTTGCGGTGGCAATGAAGTGAAATTGGAAGGGCGTTGTGCTGATGGCTATTTCATTGCTCCTACTGTGATTGAAGGCTTGAGCTATGATTGCCGCACAAATCAAGAAGAAATATTTGGACCTGTGGTAACAATAATGCCATTTGAAACTGAAGAGGAAGTGTTAATGATGGCAAACTCCACTGAGTATGGCTTAGCTGCAACTGTTTGGACTCAGAATTTAAAACGTGCCACTTCGATAAGTCAAAAATTGCACTCGGGAATTGTTTGGGTGAATTGTTGGTTAAACAGGGATTTGCGTACTCCTTTTGGTGGAGTTAAAAATTCTGGTGTCGGTAGAGAAGGTGGTTTCGAAGCACTGAAATTCTTTACTGAAGCAAAAAATATATGTATTAAGTACTAAATTATAAATTAAATCTAGGACTAGGTTTATCTATGAAAAAGAAACCAATAATATTAAGCAAAGACGAAGTGCTAGATGCAGTAGCTTCATTCAGGAAAAGTAAAATATTGCTCACTGCGGTAGAGCTGGATATATTTAGTTTTCTTTCTAACTCTCCTGCCGATTTAAGCACGATTACTTATGAGTTAAATACAGAAATCCGAGCAACATACAAATTGCTAAAAAGCTTAGTGATGTTGGGATATTTAGAAGAATTTGAAAATAAATATCAAAACACAGAACACGCCGAAATTTATTTGAATAAAAAAAGTAATGACTATTTAACTGAGCTTAGTCAATTACAAGAGATATGGGAAGACTGGCATTCGCTTACTGACTCAATTTATTCTGGTCATTTGAACAAACGTAAGGATAACAGAGTTCGATTGCTTTATACCGACATCTCGCAACAAGTTTTGGAAGCTCTTTATCAGGAAGGTGGAAGCTCTGTGATGGAAATTGGCACTAGTCTTTCTTTGCGTTCACCTAAATTCATTAATAATAACATTAAATTTAAAATTAAATCTTTCGATTCAATAGAAAGAATTGAAGCCGCAATGAAAGCTCTTGGCAGTAACTTACTAGAAGATAGCGTTGAGCTAATTCCTGCGGATATCAAAGAAGCAGACTTTGGCAGCAACTATGATTTGGTTTTCGCATCTGGTTTTTTAGCTTCCAATTCAGTGGTTGATAATATTCATATTTTGAGCAGAATTCATAGCTGTTTGAAAAGTGAAGGCAAATTCGTAATCCACGAAAAAATAATAAATGATAACGGCATTCATACCAATAGCAATCTCTATCATTCAATAGATTTAACGATAAAATCCAAATGCGGTGAACTATTCACACAAGCAGATATTAAAGTGATGCTAAATGCTGCTGGGTTTTTTAAAATACAAGAAGAATATTTAAACGAAGATGAAGCAATATTCACTGCAGTCAAGTAATTACTTTCTTCTGACAAGCAAAGCATAGCCATAGCTTTTGTTTAGCAGCTTAACTTTTTCCGATAAATATTTATCGGAATCTTTAGCTTTGCAAATAAAATATGCATCTCTATCTATTTTAGATTTCAGCAGCCATTCTTCTTCGTCTTCTCTGTTTTTGAATTTTGAAAGCAATGATTGATCCTCTTTCTTTTCGCCATAGAAATATTGGGTATAGCTTTTATATCCCAATATCCTAAAATACACATTATCTTGTTTTTTGATAAATGTTAGATAGTCAACAATAGTGCCTTGCAGTATGTCTTCTATCTTTGGAGCATATAGCGATTGCACGGTGAAAATCAGGAAACTAATAGAAAGTAAAATTGAATAGAAATAAGCAATCAGTTTTTCTTTTATCAAAAAATAAATAGAAACAGCCAACATAACAAAAAAACTAAACGGTATTACTAACTCTATATAATTCCAATTGACAGGTTTCGCAAGTAAGTCTCTTGCGAATTTATCTTTCACTAATTCAGCATTCCCACTCGCAATTTGCTGATGGACATAAACTAATAAGTGGGGAAAAACTACAACGATTAGACCCAACACAAAACTACTGCCAATCAATCCATATTTCATTAATTTGTTCACTTTTTGTGATTGAACAAATTCGCTTAAGTAGTGAGAAGCAAAAAAAGTAATTGGGAAATATGTAAGAGAAGAATAATGAACTATTTTTGTTTTCACTAACGAGAATATAATCAAAACTAACGCAAGCAATATCAAGTTAATTAGCTGAAAATTATCAAGTGATTTGAAATTTAACTTGCGAATTACCGCTATTGCCAAGAAACTTGCTGGGAAACAACCAATTAGCACCACTGGAAAATGATACCAAATTGGGCCGCCGTGTCCAGCATCTTCTGTATTCAAAAGCCGAATTTGATAATTCCAAAAGTCAATAAATATATTCGGGTTATAGAATAAATAGATAACTAAATACCAAAATGCAATTGGTAATAAAGCAATTAAAGCAAATAACGATATATACTTAATTTGCTTGAGCAATACTTTTTTAAATAGAAAATATATTGCAATACTACCAACAACAAGTAAAAGAGCGACAGGCCCTTTGGTTAGAATAGCAGCACCACAAGCAAGACTGGAATAAATTAAATACTTGTATGAATTTTGTTTCTGAAATAAATAGTATAAATAAATTGAAGTGAAAATTAGCAGATTAAATAATGGATCAATTATTCCAAATTTGAAATAGAAAAATGGTAATATAGAGCCGAAATAAACAATTGCCCAATTGAATCCAAACTCTTTCGATTTTTCTTTTGCACCAACCATATAAAGCAAAACCAAACTGAGCAACCCAATTATAGCATTGGGGAAACGAGCAGCAAAGGCATTGAAGCCAAAAACTTTCATTGAAGCAGCTTGTAGCCAAAAAAAGAAGGGTGGCTTTTCATGGAATATTTGGTAATCAATCTTTACTGTTAAGTAATCGCCAGTTACTACCATTTCTCTGGCTGCCTCGGCAAAGTTGATTTCGTCCCAATCGAAAAGCAAAGAACTACCCAAATTGGCAACAAAAAGCACAGTCGCCAATAGTAGCAAATAAATAAAATATTTATCGTACTTAGCCATTTATCTTAATTCTATCGCCAAATTTATCATAATGAGTATTGGTGCTTTCGCTAAAGTCTTCACTTAGTTTTTGGGCATTGCCCACAAGCGAAAACACATAGTTCTCTGGTTTGAAATATTTACGCTGTGCTGCATATACTTCATCGAAAGAGAGATTTTGCAGTTTATCAAATCGCTTTTCATAATGGTCAATGTCTAAATCGCTAATCAATAAATTAGTAGTGGAGCTAAGAATTGAAAGTGAAGATTCAAACAAACGCAAGCTTGTTCCCATAAGATATTGTTTTGCTCTTGTGATTTCTTCTTCCTTTGCATTTTGAGTAGATATAATTTGCATTTCGTTTAGTATTTCGCCAATTCCTTCCTTTGTTTTTTCAGCAGATATAGAGCTGCTAATAAAAAATACAGAAGCCAATTTATACCGTTGAATTATTGAATTGATACCATAAGTCAAGCCCTTTTCTTCACGCAAATTGTGGTTCAATCTGCTTAAGAAATAGCCGCCAAAAAGTGTATTGGCTACAGACAATGCTAGAAAATCTGGATGATTAATACTTATTGTAGGCATCCCCAATTTCAAATTTGTTTGTTGATTGAAAGGAGAGTCTATAATTGCAATTCCGCTATTAAAATTGAAAATAGTTGAATTTATTATCTGTGTTTTGCTATCTGTGTTTTGTTTAAAATTTGTTTCAACTAATTTGAATAGTTCGGATTCTTCAAAATTTCCTACGCAAATCAATGCAAAAGAGGTTTTACAAAATACATTCTCATAGTAATCTTTGCAATCTCCAACAGAAATGTTGTCCAAATCATTATGTTCAGCAGTTGTACCAAACTGATAGCGATGTCCTTCGAATAATATTCTATTTGCAACTATATGTGAAATAGCACTAGGAGTAGAATAAGAAAATTCCAAATCCGATTTAACTGTCGCAATTGTTCTATCCAGCTCTTCTTGCAAAAAATTGGGTGTGAAAATCATTTCAGAAATTAAACTAACGCCATCGCTAAGGAATTTGCTCAAACCAGAATACGTGAATGCTGTGAAATCATGCGAAACAGAACATTCCAAATCGCAACCAAGTGAATCTGTGAAAGCGAATATTTCTTCAGCAGATTTCAACAAAGTATTTTTTGTCATCAAATCGGCTACTATTTCAGCAGTTCCAATTTTACTTTCATTAATGCTGCCACACTCAAAAAAAGCTCTAAATCCAGTTAGTTCAATTGTCTTATCTTGAAAATAGTAAAGCTTAATACCATTAATTTCCTTCACTTTTAGTTTAGGAAATTTGATTTCTATTTTTTTATCGAATTTTGGAAATTCTTTCCAAGGGTTTTGTGTCATTTTTATCTCATAAATCTAAAATCATTTCATATTGCGAAACAAATCTTTGCAAACCACAATAGTTCATAAGCCCGATTAAAGCAATATTTGAACTATCTATATTGATAATGTTTAAGTGAGTTTCTATTTGGTTTTCAGTAAATTTCAGCAAATTACTACCAATGTAATTTCTTCTCCAATCTGGCGAAACTGCTAACTGATGTATATGCCCAGTTTCTGGATTGAAAACAGAATACCCAACTTTCACACCATCGAGAAAAACACAAACAGATTTCAATTCAGTAGCAATTCGAGACATTGCATTTGGCGATTGAGACCAAGTCAGTTTTTTGTCCCACCAAGTTGGCTCTATCACAGCTTTATCGAATGGCTGAATATCGTATTGCAAATTGCTATTGCGTTTCAATTTCTTAATTAAAGTTCTGCCATTAAAGCTTTCCAACTGCCTATTGGATTTGAAACCCAATTTGCCATAGACTCTTTGTGCAGCAATGTTCTTATCAATCACTTCCAGATAAATTCTTTCCAAATTTTTGGCTCTATCTGTTTTCAAAAATTCTTCGTGCATAGCTTTAGTTAGGTTTTTTCCACGGTGGTTTTCAATTATACCAGCGCCAGCATTATAGGCAGCAATTCTTCCTTCGCTATAATCGAAACCCATAAACAAAAAACCAACTAATTTTTCTTTAGCAAACACCCCTATTGAATTAGCATAATCCACATTTGCAACTGTATGCTGCAATTTTAAGTGCGGTTCCGTAGTTCTCACCACCACATAGTAGTTTGTGAAAGCAGACTGCACTGTGTGGCAAATTTCATCGAAAGGAGTATTTTCGAGAGTGCTAAATTCGTAGAAATTATTAGTTAGTATCACGTCTTTTTAATTGAACCTTTCAATAAAATCACGAACAACTGGATTTGTAGATGCTCTTAGCTCTAATGGAGTGCCCGCAAATGCTACTTTGCCATTGTCCAACATTACAACTTCATCGGCTACTTTATAGACAGAAAACATATCGTGTGTGATAACAATAGAAGTAACATTCATTTTGCTTGCCAAATCCTTCACTAGATTATCTACCTGCTCCGAAGTAACTGGGTCCAGCCCTGTTGTAGGCTCATCGTAAAAAATATATTCTGGGTCGCCCACTAAAGCTCTTGCCACACCAACTCTTTTTCTCATACCACCCGATAAATCAGAGGGTTTTTTGTCCGAAAGTATAGCCCATTCTTTTTGAAAATTGACAGTTTCCAATTCCTTGATGTCGGGAAGCAAACCAACGGCAGAAAGCACTTTTTGTGACTCAAAGACAAGCGTATTCTCATCTTGAATTCCATGTTCAAATAAACTTATTATAGTGTTCTCATAAACTGTCATCGAATCGAATAAAGCCGCTCCTTGGAAAACAAATCCAATTTTGCGACGCATTTGGAATAATTCATCATATTGCAAAAGAGCTACATCTCTTTCATTCACATAAACATTGCCCGAATCTGGAGTGAGCAATCCGACAATATGTTTGAGCAAAACAGATTTGCCACAGCCCGAACGCCCTATTATACACAAAGTCTTGCCAATTGGAATTTGGAAACTAACCCCATCGAGCACTACTTTCGAGCCAAAGGACTTTTTTAAATCTTTAATCTCAATCATATCAGAAAAATTATTATCACTTGCTATTCATTTTTATTAATTCAAAAATAAGAAGCTATTGATTAGTTATTGCAAAAAAAAGTAGAAATAATTTTTTTTCTATCAAATTTTATTTAATTTGTGTCAGGAAAATTACACAGAAAGTCATAAATGAGATTTTTTCATGGAAGAGAAAAGAAACATTGATAGGATAACTATAGGTACTGTTTGATACTTTCTCTAATTAGTGGCATAATCTTAGGCATTGTTTTAGCAATTCCACCAGGACCAGTTGGCATTACAGCCATAAAGTATGGTCTATTTAGGAGTCCTAAAGCAGGTACCCAACTCGCTTTGGGGAATGCTGTTATGGATTTTATTTTCTGTATATTGGCTGTTTTCGCTACTTCTTTTGCAATTTCTAGCCTTAATTCGCTTTCTGTCCACTACCCAATATTAACTTTGATTATCCAATTTGCAGTAATTATTGGTTTTGTTGCATTTGGCATAATGAACATAAAAACCAAAAAAACAACTGGTCCAGATTATTTCAGTGGCGAACAAGAATTCAAGATGAAATTTTTGCAAGATTTGAAAAAAAGAGGAATCTTCTTTTTGGGTATAGCAATTGCACTTACAAACATTGCCAACCCCTCTTTCATAACTTCTCTTGCTTGGGTATCGGTACAAACAATTAACCTCAATTTGGTACAAAACACAGCCGAATCGAAATTGCTCTATGCAGTGGGCTTTGGCTTTGGTAACTTTATCTGGATTTTTGGATTGGTTAAAGCCGTAACTAAATACAAGCATAAGCTATCAGATATGATGCTAATCCGTATCAAAAAATTCGCAGGAATCACTTTCCTTGGCTTCGGCACTCTTTTGGGCTGGAGAGTAATCACCCTCACCAAATGGACAGAAATATTCCATTTACTCTTCGCATTTTAAGTTTGCACTGTCATTTCAGATAAGTCTGTTATCCAACCCAAAATCCCTTTACGTATTATATATTGGTAGAAAATAAAACAACAATCATTATTTGCAAATAAAAACTATTCCATATTTTGGTTTTTTGACACTTAAAGCTGTATGTCAATTTGTTGACAGGGTGGTTTTTAGTGATGACAGACGAATAAGCATTTCGACAAGCTCAATTACCGAACAAAAAGAGACAAGTCACAGACCTGTTTCTACTAAATAAAAAATCTATGAAATTTAGTAATAGAATAAAGAACAAGCCAGGCTTGTTCTTCCTCTTTAGAAAGAGTCATATATTTACGAAATGAATATAAAAAGATTTTTTTTCATTAAATTTCTATCGAAATAAGTGTGATAAATAAATTATAACCGTATTTAAAAGTACTTTGGTGTGGGTGTTTTTCTACATACTGGTAGTTCCGATAGAACTTGTTTTGGATATGGTTTAGAATGTTTGTAGTTGGAATTTAGCCTATAACTTCAGTTAAGGGTTAATGTAGAAGGTGCGTTTTAATTTGGATTCCCCAGCTAAATCCTCCCGAAATTATTGCTGATTTCTATTGGTGAGGACTTGAAAAACATCTTTTACTCCCTCCTCTTGGGCAAGGTCGGGGTTCTTCTTTGGCAAACAACAAACCCAAGCGATGCAGCTTTACTCCAATCAAAAATTAAATTCTATCCCAACTTTATATCCTTCGAATCTTAGCGGTTTTGCTCCGCCGAATGGGAAAAATTCTTGCTCTTTGCGTTGGCTATAAAGCAAGTAGCTAATTGCATTCTTATAAGCGAAATAGAAAATTGGATAGTATTTGCCGAAATATGCTAAGTATTCCTTTTCTTGTGTGTCAATCCAGCGTTGCGCTAAGCTCTCGAAAATATAGCCAGCGGCATAGCGACCTATACGAAAATCACGATATGTCAAACTATATTCATAACTCAAATTCAATGAAACACTTTTGCTATACTGCACTTTCACACTTGGTGAATACTGCATACCGAACTTCACAGTTTCATCGAATTCTTTCAGCATAGGGAATGGCTCTAAAAGAAAGTTCTCGAAATCCAAATGAGTGAAAAATAAAGCAGAGCGATGGGCTAAGTACAAATTCCAATCCGATGCCAAGCGATAGCCATAGGCATTTTCATAGCTAAATCCGAAATTCCAAGACTCGCATTTCTGGTTTATAGGTGCATTCAAATTCAGCCCTGTGGAATAAATCCCCAAAAATGCCTGTTCGCTACCAAAATAAACAATGTTCTCAACTTCGCTGGAGTTTGCAGAATAACGGTAATCTCTGTCGTATTTGTAGTATTCAACGTAATCATTTATATTTCGCAAGAAACCATAAGTGATATCTATTCCTTTCATTGGTGCAAAGTCTAATTTAGTGTTTGGGACAGCAATAGCATTGGATATACCTTCGAATTTCAACAAGGGATGATTCTTTTTGTCGCTATCGTAGTTATTCAATCCACCAAGAAATTTTTCCAAAGTCCAAGAAGAATCATTAGTATTACTATTTTGACTTCTATTTTCGGCGAAAATTTCGTTATTTGCATATTCAATTTCTGCAAATTCTTCAGCAACGCAAAAAGAAATTGCAAAAATGAGAACAAACAAAAATGTTATTATATTCCAATTAGCCAATCAATGTCCAAAATTGAAGTAAGAAAATTTGAAATTGCAAACGAGTCCATTTGGGATAGATTCGTAGAGTTAAGTATTAACGGCACAATCTTCCACGAAAGAAAGTTTATCAATTATCACCCAAAAGATAAGTTCAAAGATAACTCTTTAGAATTTTACGAAAAAGGAAATTTAAAAGCAGTCTTCCCAGCTGCTCTTATCGAAAAAGAAGGGAAAGTGATACTCAAATCTCACCCAGGCACATCTTATGGTGGCTTAGTGTTCGCAAAAAGCATTGGAGTTAAATCGGCTTTGGAATATATTGCCGCACTTGAAAGCTATTGCAAAGCCAATGGAATAACCCAAATTGAATTCAGACTTGCCGAAAAGATATTTCAATTAATCAATGCCGACGAGATAGATTTTGCATTGTTGCACTCTGGCTTTTTCAGAGAGGCAGAAGAACTATCCACTTGCTATAATATTGAAAAATTAAAAAGTTTAAACCCTGATGAAATAATAGCCCGTTTCGATATGAAAGCAAGAAATAAATACAAGCAAAGTTTGAAATATAAACTAAGCACTAAATTTATTGATAGCAAAAAAGAACTGGCGGAATTCCAAGAAATTGTAGCTTCTAATTTAGAAAAGCATTCAGCAAAGCCAGTACACTCAGCCGATGATATAATCTACCTTTGCAAACAATATCCAACGAAATGCAAAGTGATGGGAATTTATTCTGGCAGCGACTTAATAGCGGGCTTTTTTATAATTAATGTTTCCCAAAAAGGATGGCATATTTTCTACTCATCGCTTGATTATAAATTTGCTGAAATGCGACCAATTAACTTTGGATTTTTGGAATTAGTAATCTGGTTGAAATCCGAAGAAACAAACTTCTTAAACTACGGCATTTCCACAGAAGCTGGAGGTAAAATAATAAACCACTCATTATTTGATTTCAAAGAAAGCTTCGGCGGTGAAGGAATACTAAGAACTTACTGGATGAAAGAGCTTACTTAAGAATTGAGTTATCTTTCGATTACGCTCAATGACCACTTTAAAATTTACGAAAACGATTTCTATAAGTTAAATATTTCTTATTTAATTTCATTTGGAATTGAAATATATATTTTTCTGCAATTTCTTATTTTCTTTTTTCATTTCGTTAATTTCTTTTGTAAACTAAGTTCATTACTTCTCTAGCTATATGTGGGCGATAGTGCCAGGCCTCATAATAATCGTGGTAATCTTCTGTAAATTTATTTTTACCAGAGAAATCAAATACGTTTTCCTTTCCGAATATCTCATTCAAATTAGTCAAATCTTCTCGATTGAATATTTCTTGATCGTAATTTGGACTTATAATAATTTTATAATTTGTTTTGTTTTTTCGGAAAATAGAGACTATTTCTTCTAACAATATGATTTGATTATCTTTAATTGCCCTGGGATAGTATTTCGCAATTGAATCTCTTTGAGGGAAATCACTCAATTTCGCAGCAGTAAAGAATTTGCCATCGGCTATCTTTTTTTCTAGCATTGGCAGAGTTTGCTCGTTGTGAATACTGTCATATTGAAATAGTTTATCATTTAGCAAAAAGTTCTTAATCATATATGGTTTCACTTCGCCACTTATTTTAAAATCAAAATAAGTAAACAGAAATAATGGCGAAAGAAATCCTTTGAAATTAGCTAAATGGAAAATCGAATATTGATAGAATTTGCCAAATACATTTTTGCCAACACTTTCCAATTGCGGAGAAATCATAAACAAATGCCCCGATTTTGGTTTGTCCTGCATTAGTATTTCATAATCAAGCACCAAAAGGCAGTTTTTTATTTTAGCTTTTTTACTTTCCAGATACACAATTTTCTTATGCAAAGCATAGAGTGCTTCACCTGAACCATCGAAATGAAAACAATTACTATTTGAATCTATATGTTTTTGCCAATCTTTTATTTCATAGAAAATAGAGCGGGAGTTCCCAAATATAAAAGCGTTATATTGTTGCTTTTGGTAATTCTTCTCATAAATTCGAGTGCTTAAATAATCTTTATTTATTCCAATCCAGCCCTTTGCTTTGGGGTCGAAAACAACATCGTAATCCCTCAGTACCATAAATGGATCGAGAGCTAAGTATAAACTTAAAATTACTATAAATGGAAAAGTAAAGTAAACTAATCCTTTCAGGAATTTATTCATATTATGTTTAGAATTGAAAATAAATAAATTGTTGTTCATTGCCAGCGAAGTACATTATAGCAAGAATAATTAAATAATACATAGCCCAACGAATCGGCTTATTCAAATTTAATCCCAACTTTGCTAAAGCAAATTTTTCTTCTCTGCCTATCCATTCAATTGCCAAGAGCACGCCCACCATAGCCAATGTTATCAGCACTCTTTTTTGGCTCAGCATAGCGGGTAATGTGAAAATAGTTCTATTAAATATTCCTGCTATATAGCTTGCTGCATGGCTAACTGAATTTGCTCGGAAAAATATCCAAGCAAACATTGTCAAAGAGAATGTAAGTAATATTGCTCCCATTTCTTTCAAGCTTGGCAATATTTTACCATTGGCAACAATCTGTAAATTGTTTCTGTTTGTATTGAAAATAATCGAAGGCATAATGAAAATTGCATTAAGCAAACCCCAGATTATAAATGTCCAGTTTGCCCCATGCCAAAAGCCACTCACAAGAAATATGGCAAATGTGTTTCTAATGCGCATCCACATACCGCCCTTGCTGCCGCCAAGTGGGATATATAGATAGTCTTTGAACCAAGAAGAAAGTGAGATGTGCCAACGTCTCCAAAACTCTGCAATATCTCGTGAGAAATATGGATAGTTAAAATTTTGCAAAAGCTCAATCCCAAAGAGTCTTGCCGTTCCCAAAGCAATATCGGAATAGCCAGAAAAATCGCAATAAATTTGGAAAGTGAAGAAGAAAGCACCTAAAACTAATGTACTTCCAGACTGATTAGCAGAATCGTTGAAAATGATATTTGCATATTCGGCACAGTTATCGGCTATCACAATTTTTTTAAACAAACCCCATAGTATTTGCCTAAGTCCATCTACTGCTTTGGTATAATCAAACTCTCTTTTCTTTATAATCTGTGGCAACAAGTGGGTAGCCCTTTCAATTGGGCCGGCAACAAGCAAAGGGAAAAAGCTAACGAAAACAGAATAGTTTATATAATTGTATTCGGGTTTAATTCTATCGTTATAAATATCAATCACATAGGAAAGCCCATGGAATGTATAGAATGATATTCCAACTGGCAATATAACATTTATCAAACCGAAGTTGGCGGTGATTCCCAAATAAGAAAGACTTTCCACCAAAGAGCTTGCAAAGAAATTATAGTACTTAAAAACTCCTAAAAAGCCCAAGTTGATACCAATACTAATCCAAAGCCAAATTGTTTTGTTTCGCTTTTCTTTTACTTCAGCTATCTTAATCCCAGAAAGATAATCAAGAGTAACAGAGCCAAGCAATAGAAACATAAATCTATAATCCCAGCAGGAATAAAAGAAATAGCTTGCTAAAAGCAATATCACGTTCTGCACTTTAAAGTTACCTTTAGAAGTAAACCAATAAAGGAAGAAGACAAAGGGCAAAAAGAGAGCAAAACTTAAGGAATTGAAAAGCATAAGTGTATGAAGTAAATTAGATTAAACTCAAAATCCTATTTCATTAAAAAAGAAAAAAGGGAATTGACAGATTCACAAACCCAAATTAATAATTTGTTGCAACAACACAATGCAGAATGATTATAGAAGTTTTAGTAAGTTATACTTTTGATATAGATTTCGTTATTCGATAAGCTCCAAAGAGAAGAAGAGATAATATGACAACCAACCTTGCCCATTCGTTAAGTGTGGGGATATTCATAATTATTATTTCTTTCCAAACTTTTATATGCTTGGGGTGTTATTACTTCCAATGAAGCATCCAACGACGCTATTGTTACATAATTTCCATTCGATGATTTTATTGTTACTACATTGCGCTGAGCATAATCTGGGATGCCATCGCCATTGCCATCGCCATTATTTGGTGCGTTTAATTCTAATGAAGTTGGCACCGCATCTAAATCTGCCATATATATTATATTGTTTTCACTATATGATGTACCATCTACATTTATTAAATATGTTCTTA
>Ga0163148_10001236_pt1 | contig 33551 bp, 34 predicted proteins | sample OliLakLV19MP7P2_FD_148606 | JGI IMG/M metagenome (GOLD analysis project Ga0163148, IMG submission 148606) | Freshwater microbial mat bacterial communities from Lake Vanda, McMurdo Dry Valleys, Antarctica- Oligotrophic Lake LV.19.MP7.P2 | ecosystem: Environmental > Aquatic > Freshwater > Lake >... | reverse complement strand
GCTGTCCGTTTCTGCGAATCAGAATTTAGCGCTTGCCTCAAAAATTGTCAGAAAGTTAAACAAAAATCTCGCCCCTCTTCTCTACAAAAATTGTCGCAGGAAGGAGGCTTAACTTAACACCTATGCCCCACACCCCCCTCTAAGACCACTAATTCCGGAGTTATACACAGGGGGAGTGGTCCGAAGATACCTGTCCAGACATTGGGGTCCACCTCATAGTAAGCAGATCAGATAGAGCTTTAGGCGCCGTCTTGAGGGGAAGATTCTAAGTCTGATAATAACTCTCTAAGATAGATAGCTACTTCATGCACTGAAGCACTTTTTAAATTCCATCAACCTCGAACTGGCTTTGGTAGTGCACCTACCACCTGTCGCTCCTTACCTTTAACTCCAGCATTTGCCCGGTTGCTGGCATCACGCAGCACATCATCTAGGGCATCTAAATATCTGAGAAAACTGTCGCGCCCCCTGGAGGTGACGGAGATGCTCGTGAGCGGTCTTGATTTTACAAAGCTCTTTTTAATCTTTATCGCACCGGCCTGAGTTAGTGATTGCAGGTGTCGGCTAAGGTTGCCATCAGTAAGTCCGCACTTCTCTCGGAGGTCAGTGAAGGATCGACCCTCGGAGGTTGAACAGAGCTCCGCCATTATCTCCAGGCGAACCGGCTGGTGAAATAGTTCGTCAAGCTCTGGCCGCTGATCTGTTCTCATAAGTCTCCATCTCTACGTAGTTTAATAAATGTAATTCCACCAATTACTTCGCCGACGAAAAAAACTAATCCCTTGGGCCACGGATTCATGAACCCTGTGCGGGGAAGCATCAGAACGCATACGCCACCTGACACAATGTAATACCATCCAAGGTACACCATGGTCTTGGGCATGGAGTGCCGAGAGGCGATATTCATCAAGCCAAACAGGCACATCCATGTCGGAAAGATTAGATCATGGTTGGAGTGTGCAAAGAGGGTAAAGGTAAGTAGCCCTCCTACAAGAAATGGTGCTACCAGATCTAATACCGGACGAAGCTGGATCAGCTCTGTATCGCGAGACCTCCACCAACGGGCCAATGCGCTGAAGTTAGTTACGGCCGCCGCAGCGCAGACTACCCCCCAGCCTATAAAATGGATCTCCGGTGATGCGGGCAAGAAATTACTCGCAAGGACGATTGCGCCTAAAAGAGCAAAGCAACCACCGGCGATGCGCGCGACGCCCGAGTAACCGTAGAATAGCTGGTGATCGAGAACCCGCCTGCGAACTGCCTGCACGTCAGCAAGTGCTTCAAGTAGGGCAGGTCGTTTGGTCACGCGGCGTTCTCCATACTTGTGATGGTAGCATCAATTGCTTTGCACTGTAAAGTAGCTTGCTATGCAAATATGCTTTGTGATACAAAGTGAATGGGCTTACTAATGTGATGAAACTGTATGGCAAATAGCGTAGTAACAGAGACCAACGGGCATAACGAGCTGCACGCAAGCCACTCGGTGCTGGCTTGGCTTCTAACGGGGTTGGCGTTGTGTGGGCTTCCAGTACTCGCACTGATCGCTGGAGGGCAGAGCCTAGTCCCATTTACAGAGTTCCCGCCGCGCACGATCTATGTAGAGCATGCGCCATTTTCATGGGGCTGGTGGTTCTTCTATGCACTATCGGGCTGTATGCTCGCTGTTGCTACAATACGCTGCTGCAAATTGAAGCTCCGAATACCAAGTCGTCCTGGAGTTATCTCTGTAATTAGTCTGATCATACTTGGCGCGGGATGGCTATTAGCTTGGACTAGGTGGTCGGCGGCGGATTCAATTCAGCAGCATACATTCCTACTGCTATGGTTGTCCTACATCTTATTTATGAATGCGCTACTACACGAGATTCACGACTCGTGCCCGCTTACTGCGAGACCACTTCAGTACCTACTCTCATTTCCGCTAAGCGCTGTATTTTGGTGGATATTTGAATTTCTCAATCGCTTTACTCAGAACTGGCACTACTTAAACGTTGAGAACTTCACCCCAACATTCTATCTAGTACTAGCCTCACTTTCGTTCTCAACAGTGTTACCTAGTATCTGGGTGACTTATGACCTTCTTGCACGTACATTCATTGTACCCAAGGTTCCCCGGCGAAGAGTAACTCTGTGCCCAAACTCTGCTCGCTGGTTACTGGCGATCAGTGTGAGTCTCCTGATGGCGCTCCCGTACTATCCCAACTACCTATTCGCCGCTCTCTGGATTGCGCCGATCATCATCGTGCTCTCGATCGATTCCCTTACCTCAAGTACTCAGGTTGATCTAAACCGCGTTGTTGTATGGGCAATTGCGGGCCTGTGGTGCGGATTTCTCTGGGAACTTTGGAATGCATACAGTGTAACGAAATGGATCTATCTGGTTCCATACGTTGATCGCTACCGCGTGTTTGAGATGCCGATAGTTGGTTATGCCGGATACATACCGTTTGGGGTGTTGTGTGGAATGGTAATTGAAACGCTTATACATAGTGGAAGGAGGTCCAGTGTTGGCAAGAGCAATCCAAGCTGAAAGTTTGATGGTCGGTGCTGAGTCGATGAAGCAGGCCAATGGCGGCGTGCCAAAACATATCGCCCTGATAATGGACGGCAACGGTCGCTGGGCTGTGCGGCGCGGACTGGCCAGACGGCGAGGTCATGTGGCGGGAGTCCGAGCAATTCGTGGAGTTGTGAGTCAGGCTCGGATACTAGGAGTTCAACGTCTGACACTATTTGCATTCTCCACTGAGAACTGGCAACGAGCTCCAGTCGAGGTCGCGATTATCATGAAGCTACTCGAGCGCTATCTCAAAAGAGAGGTGCAAGAGCTAGTACGAAAAGAAATTCGACTCCGTATATGCCACTCGTGATTGAGATTTACGTTTTTACCACTGAATGATGATTACGAGTGGCATATACCTAATCTTGGACAATGCGGGCTACTACAAGGGAGAGAAGATCAGAAAGTATCTGGCAGGCTCAAAAATAAAACTCATTTTTCTGCCCCCATACTCACCAAATTTAAACTTAATAGAACGACTATGGAAGTTCTTCAAGAAAATCTGCTTGTATAATAAGTACTACCAAACATTCAAACAATTTAAATCTGCTTGCCTTCAGGCGAAGCGCAATCGGCCCTAACATGGCGGAGGCGAGCCAGCGAGCGTCCGATTCCATCATACAAGTAACCGTTCACAAAAAATGCCCCGATCAGGGGCGACAAGAAAGGTTAAATAGGTCTTGAAATGCCGAACAATGAGACAATCCACCAAAAGTTTTTAAATATAATCACCCCCCGTGAACGGTTACACGGTTACGATTTAGTCCCAGTAATGATTTACATTTATATTTTTCAGAAAGTTGGGGCGGAAGAAATCAAAGGGCGGAAGAAGATCGAAGGAAAGTTGGATCGTCGTTCAACCTAGGTTTAATTATTTAGATGCAAGACAGCTGGAAGACGCTCCTGTTCCCTTACCTCCCCATCACATAGCGCACCAAAGTTCTAACTCCAAACCCAACGCCTCCTGGACTGATGCAGCTCTTCTCTGACTCCGCCCAGGATGGGCCAGCGATATCAAGATGGGCCCAGGGGGTCTTGCCGACGAACTCCTTCAAAAAAAGCGCAGCAGTGATCGCTCCACCGCTGCGACCGCCGGTGTTTTTAATATCCGCTACCTTGCTTTTAATGAGCGCCTCGTACTCGGGGGCAAGGGGCATCGGCCAGAGACGCTCGCCCGCTAATGCAGCTGCGTCGGTAAGGCGTTTCTGAAGGGCTGAATCGGACGCAAAAATTCCGGCGTATTCTTCTCCAAGCGCAACCACACAGGCACCTGTCAATGTCGCTAGATCAACGATCTCGTCACATCCGTCGCTAACAGCTAACGCCAAAGCGTCAGCCAATATTAACCTTCCTTCAGCATCAGTATTGAGAATCTCGACGCTTTTCCCGGCCATTCCGGTGACGACATCTCCAGGGCGTGTTGCATGACCGTTAATCATGTTCTCGGTCAGCGGCATGTAGGCCCGAACCTCAACTGCGGGCTGTAACTCAGCGATCGCTTGCATCGTTGCAAGCACCGCCGCAGCACCACTCATATCGATCTTCATCGTTTCCATGCCACCGGCTGTTTTAATCGACAACCCGCCACTATCAAATGTTACACCCTTACCAACTAGGCTAATTACTGAGCGGGGCCGGCGCACGCGGGGGTGATAGACTAGCTTTACTAAATATGGCGGCTCGTCGCTGCCTTTGGCTACGGCTAGCAGCAGGTTAGCCTTCATCTTAGTAAGCCGATTGCGATCAAAAACTGTGATAGCAAGTTTACCGCGCTGTGCAACCTTGCGGGCGGCGGCAAGAATAAAGCGCGGCGCGCACTCATTTGGCGGAGTATTAATTAGGTCGCGGGCCATTAAAGTTGCCCAGGCCGTGATGTGTCCCTCGTCGATCGTTTGGGTGCTGATACGTTTGCTGCTGGAGATCTGAATCCGCTTGATCTGTGGCACCTGCTTCGCTGCAAGGCTTGATGCGCTGGCGGCGCGGAAGCGCGTAAAGGAGTATCCGGACAGGATAGTACCCTCAATTAAGGCTCGGAGATTATCGTCACTAGCAAAATTGAGATGCCGCGCAAGAATCGCAACAGATGTTGCTCGGAGTGAGCGCGCTGCCTTAAAGATATGCGAGCCTAGGTTGCGATATGATCCAACTGAATCAAAGTCAGCGCCGGTCTCTTTTGGTGCGCCAACGACCAATACTCCGCGACAGGTACTCCCGGTATGCCAAGGGAAGAGTAATGTAGTGCCGGGTTTGGCCGAGAATGAATTCTCAACTAGGAACTTCCGTAGGCGTCCTTGCAGTGCGTGGTCCAATGCGGCAAAGCCCAGCTCCTTACCCTTCGAGGAACCCTTACTTGGACTTGAGCGACCGATCTCTGTAGCGCTAACACTGACTACCACAAGGGAATCATTCAGATCGCTTAGTTTTAATGCAGTACCTTGAATCTGGATCTTTTGATTGCTCATCTGTCCTTTATTAATCGACGGATACGAAATTTACCTATTTAGATATGCAGCATCAGTTACCATTTTTGGCTTGATTTGAAAATCGGGTGCATTCTGCAGGCCCACCTCCTCAGTAAAGTTAATGTCCAATATCTCCAGGGTGCTTGATAGTGAATAGAACTGGGTGTCCGGGCCTACGTATTGCGGTTTGCAAAAGCTATTATATCGCTCGTGACTTTTGTAAACCGCTATATCAGCCAGTATATCTAGTTCCGAGCTATTAAGCCCCTCTTTCCCCAAGTCGATTCTAAAGTTAGGTATTCTCTTGCATGTAGTAATTTCTGTAACTGGTCAGCATGTTTTAACGAATAAACCTAATGTGGTGATTATCCTGGATGTTTACGCCTTTGTTCACTTTTAGATCTTTCTTGTCAGCCCCTGATCGGGGCAGTCTTTTTTGACCAGTTACTTGTTATCACCCCCGATTTGCTCCGCAAATCGGCCCCTGAGGGGCATGGGCAGTGTTCCGTTAATTATTAAGTGCTGACCAGTTACTAATTTCTTAAGTAGAGTCGAGTTCCGCATATGAGTCCAAAGATTAAACCAAGCGGTCACGATATCATCGTTCTTGAGGTGGGCTTTGATCTGCCGGGCCAACTCCGTGAGGGGCTGCGTTCAAAGGGCTTTCCGACACACTTAGTAGCATCGTTGGAAGAGGTCGAAGTTTTGGCTCCGAAGCTTCCGAGCCCAATCATGATGATCAGCCTTGCTGACGATGATAAGGTAACCTCGAATCTAATTGAACAGATCGCCGCAGCGGTGGTACTTAGTTCCTATCCATTGATACTGCTCGGTGAGCGCGTTGAGCATCTACAGGCGGAGGCGGAGAGGTACTTTCCGTTAACAGTGGCTATTACTCTACCAGTTAGCAGCGCTGAGCTGCTTCAGGCGCTGCAACACATTTCGCGCACCGTTCAGGCAGGACGATTAGCAGCATCAAAGGCGGCACCCTCCGTTGCCAAGCCAGAACCCATTGCGCCGCCGAAACCAAGCATTCCTCGGGTTGAACCACCGCCTAGTTTGGCGCCTAGTTTGGCGCCTAGTTTGGCACCTAGTTTGGCACCTAAAACGAGCCGTAAGGTCGATGCCGAGGATGAAGAGGCGATGTTGCGATCTCAGATGCGCCGTGGGCTAGCAATTCCTGAGAAGCTCTTTGCCGTAATTGGTGAGCTTGGACTGTTTACTCGTTCAATTGGCGGAGAACACTACCCTACTCCTAGTACCGATGAGGATCTAATTCGACGAGCCAACTTTCCACTTAAACTTAGACCCACCATTGAACTGCTAGGTTTGGAGCTCGGTTCTCACGCTTCGCGGCACCTCTATCGCTCGGCGACGATGTGCTCGTCGGTTGGTGCGGCGTTGAAGCTTTCGAGCCATCAATCAGGCCTAGCGCGCGATGCTGTATTGCTTATGGCATCGAGCCTGACTCGCAAAGATCGCTCGCTTCTGCGTTCGAACTTCCTAAATGTTGAGGCCGCTGAGGTGCGGATGACGTTGGCTAGTCGGATGAAAGACAGTGCAATGAAGGTTGCCATAGAGATGGGCAATCCAGAGGTTGGCCAGGCAATCTCGGCTGCGGCGCGTGTACTCAGTGGCGAGCTTGAGGGAAGTAGTGACGAGATGGCGCTAGTTGGCGCGATTGTAGTTGCTACCGAGATTACAGATCGGATCTGCTACCAATCTGGCCACTGGAATCCGCGCGCTGCGCACTATCTAATGCGTAAATGCAAAAACGGTGAGATGGCGGGTATTCCACCAAGCGTTTTGGCATGTATCATCAAGCTACTTTCTGAAGCTATCGCAGCGCGGCAACTTTCGATGTTGGTTAACAAAGCAGCTCGGAGCGATCCGGCGCTTAAGGAGGAGGCGCGACGTGTTAGGGAGGATCCCGTTGCGCAGAACGAAGAGAAGATCTCGATGGATAAGCTTCTGCCGGGCATGCGCCTCTCGCGACCGATTCGGACCTATGATGGACGCTTGGTTTTAGCCGAGGATCTGATCCTCGATCAGGATCTAATCTGGCGACTGTGGCAGCTTTCGGCCGTTCGGCCGTTGAATGCGCCAGTGGTGATCTTGGCCAAGAATTTTAGTGCGCCAGAGCCTGAGAAAAATCAGGCTTCGTCCACCGAAAATGAAGATGATGGAATAACGCAGGTAGTGCATTGAGTTTTCAGCTTTACGACATCTGCAATCCGCCATATGGCGAGGATAGGGCGTTAGCGTAAAACTTCCAACCCATTGGTATGCTTTGGGGAAAAGAATTTACCACCGAGCCCACAGAGAAAAGCGAAAAGGGCCAATAAAATCAGCCTTTCTCTGTGGGCTCGGTGTTCTCAGTGGTGAAAATAATTCTTACGCCCTATGGCGAGGAAAAATTTATTGACATCAAGAATATGTCAGACTAAACTGTCAGACATGATTGATATTTCCCTTAGGGAGTTTCTGCGAGATTTCCCCAAGGCCAGAAAGCTGGTGCAAACAGGCAGGCGGCTCAAAGTCCAGGCCCGCGATGCGGTTTTTATATTCTTTGAATTAAAGATCAAAAACGAAGGAGCGTTGCTGACCTGTTGCAAGGATTTAGCGCCTTCTAAGTCGTCAAAGGTCGGACCCTTAGAGGATCACGAGGCCTGGGAATCCAATAAATGAAGTTCATCTTGGATACCCATGTTTGGATCTGGGCAGCGAATGGCGACTCGCGACTACCAAGGCGATTGGCTAAGCTATTGTCAGGTTGCTCGAGCGAGGACTTAGGACTTCCCGATATCGCTATCTGGGAGGCCGGTCGAGTGCATCGCAATCAAGAGTTGACTAGCGGCGATCCGCGAGAATGGTTTAATCGAGCCTGTCGAGGAGTTACGATTCTACCGATTACTCCCTACATCGCTTTGCTTGAGCAGGGCTTGGCATGGGCACATCGCGATCCTGCAGACCGGCTTATTGTATCAACCGCCTTGGCCGAAGCTCTTCCGATAATGACTGTGGATGAGCGGATTCTAAGGTGGGATGGAGTGGCCACGGTATAGATAGATCAGATCTAAAACTTCGGATTAATCCTTACCCCGTTCGCTGTATCATCCTGCGCATTGATGAGCGATCTATTCCCAGTTCACGCGCAGCCTGCACCTGATTGTTCCCGTTTCTTGCTAGTGCTTCATCGATTAGTTTTTGCCTGAACTCTTCAAGCTGTTCACTCAATCCACTGACAATACCACTCCGAGGGATCAGTCCTAAATTAAGGTCTGCAGTTAATATCGTCGAGCGCTCGGCAAACTGGGCTCGGTACATCGCTGATTCTACTACTGCCTGTAGCTCGCGCACATTTCCGGGCCAGATATGGCCCTGCAATAACTCAAGCGCGCGGGGATCGAACTCAAACACATTTACCCTATCGCGAGTGCTCAACCCAACCAGGGCATGTTGAGCGATTGCTGGAATATCAGATCTGCGTTCGCGGAGTGCTGGCAGTGCAATTACGAAGTGCGCTATACGGTGATAGAAATCCCGGCGAAGCTTGCCGCTCGCCATGTCACGTTCAACGTCCGAGTTCGAAGCGCAGATTACTCGCGCATCAACCTCCTGTTCCTTTGTTGCTCCAAGGGGTCTGAACTTGTGTTCCTGTAAAACTCCTAGGAGGGTAACCTGAGTTTCGATCGGCAGCTCTTCAATCTCATCAAGAAAAAGTGTCCCACGATGGGCCTCGCTGAGTAATCCGCGTCGTTCGTCATTGGCGCCAGTAAAAGCACCCTTTTGATGACCAAACAGATCGCTATTTACAAGATCGGCTGTGCCGAAGTTCGGTTGATAGCGCACGAAGTGAGCGGCACGTCGTCCGCTAGCTAAGTGAATCGCCTGCGCGCAGAGACCTTTGCCGGTGCCGGTCTCGCCTACAATCAGAACGGGTTGGGCCGTTCGCGCAGCGTAGCGTACAGCATCGTGTACCTTGCAAACGGCTGGACTGTTGCCGATGATTAGCGATTCAACTTCATCGCTACGCTCGCTAAGAATCCTCTTGTGTTCGCGACGCAGATTGCTTTGAGTGCAGCCATCGCGAATCAGCGCGGCGAGGTGTGTAATATCGGCGGGCTTCTCTAAAAAATTTGCAGCACCAGAATTTAATGCGCGCACCCCGTGTTGCAGTGTGCCATGTCCAGTAAGAACGATTATCCGAACACTGGGATCTTGGCGCATGATTAAAGCCAGGAGCGCAAATCCAGACTCGACGCCCTGAGCCGGGTCGAGACTTAGATCTAGCACAATACACTGCGGAGCAATCGCAGTGGTCATCTCGATCGCTACCTCAACTGTAGAGGCAGCGTGCATCTGAATATCTGGCAAAACGGACTTGAGTGCGCGTACGAGACTAAGTAGCGCTTCGCGATCGTCATCGATCAGCACTACGTTTGAGAGGCTATCTACGTTTACGTTCATCACCTAGGCGCTCGGAAGATTAACCGTAATTCTAAAATGAGTGGGCTCGCTAGATAATAGTATAGAACCATCAATCGCCCAAACATAGGCGTCGAGTAGCGGCGCTGAGAGTTTATCAAGACCTAGCGCTTCTGAGTAAAAGGCGCTTAGTGAATCCCAATCTCCGTGAGCCTTGGAGGTGTTTCCAGCAGCTCCAAAGTTTAGACTGACTACGGTATCCTTCGATTGCACGGTCATCTCTGATGTTGTACCGCTCGATTCGCTAGTCAGGCTCCGTAGTTCAGCAATAAGCCAAACAAGGCGGTCGTGGTGGGCAAGTACCGAAGGCCCGTGTCCGGAAACTTCACATTTATTGGGCGGCGATAGCGGCAATGGCGTTGCGGTGCGCAGCAGCTCCGAGATCTGACGGCACCGCTCAATTCCCCGCGTATATTCCTCTGGGGGCAATGCGCTCTTCACACTTGCAAAATATGAGAGGTCATTCTGAACCACTGACAACGGCGTGCGCACGGTATGCGATAGTGCGCGCATTAGCGCCTGTAAGATCAGCAGTGGTCGAGCTGCAGAATTCGCGCCAGCCACAGACTAATATGCCCGCATCTTGTTGAAGCCATCATATGCCGCGACTTTGTAGCACTCGGCAAGTGTTGGATAATTAAAGACGGCATCGCGCAGATAACTCAATCCCCCTTTAAGAGCCATGACCGCTTGCCCAATGTGCACTAGTTCGGTTGCGGACTCACCGATAATATGAACGCCAAGTATCTGAAGCGTCTCGCGATGGAACAGCACCTTGAGCAGTCCATTTTCGTCACCGACAATCAGTCCGCGAGCGATCTCGCGAAAGCGCGCCATCCCAGATTCGTAAGGAATCTCGCGCTCGGTTAGTTCAGCCTCATTCATCCCAACGTATGAGATCTCTGGAATAGAATAGATGCCGTACGGTAGCGGTACATCAATAGCGTCATTTTTAATTCCGAAGATATGTGCGCTGGCGAGGCGCCCTTGAGCGCTTGAGGTTGAAGCAAGCGCGGGAAATCCGATTACGTCACCAGCAGCGTAAATGTGTGGAGCCGAGGTTTGATAGTCAGCGTTAACTTCGATCTTGCCGCGATCGCCTAATTTGATTCCGACGTTCTCGACGCCTAAGCCTTCGGTCGCACTCTTACGGCCAGCGGAATAAAACACTACGTCAGAGACGATTACCTTGCCGGACTTGAGCTCGGTTACAACCTGACCGTCCTCGCGCCGCTTGCAGCTCTTGACCTCTTCACCAAGGCGCAATGTCACGCCCATGCTGCGCATCTGATATTGCAGGCATTCAATAATCTCTTCGTCAACAAATCCGAGAAGTCGCTTGCGACTGTCGATAATCGTTACATGCACACCGAGTGCCGCAAACATCGAGCAGTACTCGGTCCCGATCACACCACCACCAACGACAGTCATATCGCGTGGCAAATGCGCCATACTCAAGACGTTGTCGCTGTCAAAGATCGATTTGCCATCGAACTCAATATTCGCTGGTCGATTAGGACATGCGCCGGTGGCGATTACAAAAAACTCGGAGGTCTTGGTCAGCTCTCCATCGGCGGAGGAGATCTGAATCGTATGATCATCGAGGAACTCGGCACGTCCGAACAACATCTCAACCTGATTGCGCGCAAGCTGTGATTTAATTACCTCGATCTCCGTCTGCATAATGCGGTTACAACGGAACGTTAGGTCGCTCATCTCGATCTGTGATTTTACCCGGTACCCAGAGCCGTAGAAGCTGCGTTGGCGATAGCCTGATAGGTATAGAACCGCCTCTTTAAATGACTTGCTAGGGATAGTCCCGTTGTTGACGCATACCCCGCCGATCATCTCATGCATATCGATGATCGCGACCTTTTTTCTGACCTTAGCAGCCTGGACCGCCGCGCGCTGGCCAGCAGGCCCACACCCAAGGATGATTAAGTCATAGTCATACTTACCGCAGGAGGATTTAGGAGAACGCTGTTTAGCTACCATGGTACCTGAAAAGATCTGAAATGATTACTCCTTATACAGGATTAATATTTTTTGCGCGAAGGTTCAAAATAATCGGTTTTAATTTAGTTTAATTAGGTCCAATGGAGAAGCGCCAAGAACGCCAGAGGGGGATGGCGAAACGGCGTTATCGGAGCTTTGGAGATGGGTTGTGCATCATTTCAGGCGTGAACCCTAGCGCCCGAGCGACAAGTCCGAGGCGTGTGGCGATCGATATGGTAGCTCCCGAAGAGTCGAGGGCGGGAATGTAGGTCGGTGAATAGCCAAGGCCGTGCCAGAAATTTCGGCTTAGTTGGTCTATTCTTTTATACATTTCAACAAAACCGGGATCCGCCGGGCGCTCCGAGTCCCCAAGGACTGGAAGCGGCTCAAGATAGATTATTCTTTCATAACGAATAAACTCTCCGTATCTGAGCCACGAGGAAACATCCATACCAAGTGCTTGTGAGAAGGGAATAGCGTCTAGGAAAGACCGATCCATGATCTTTATATGGTCCGGATTCTCCTTTAACTCTCGCACGAACCCATTTAGGAAGATCTTCGTTTGACGAGCCTCTAGATGGGCTGGGTCAAAGATCTCGCCTACGGAGTATCCAGCCCCCGTTGCTCTACCAAGGACTAATCTAGCCGCTTCTGGAAGGGTTGGTAACCCAGCTGCACTAAGGAACTCTGTATTAGTTGTTTTGCCGGAAGAAGGCGGCCCGGTGAGCACAATTCTTCTGGTTGCGATTTCAGGAAAGAGTCGCCCTCGATTCGCAGCGAGTATCGCTAAGTCTTCAGGGATCGCCATCTCATGCCTGTCTAATCGCCAGATCTCAGCAAGCGGCCTACGCGGGTGAGATGAGGAGCGATCGGAATTTGGTTTGGAGTGGGGTTCAGTCATACTTCAACGGATCAACAACGCCCGGATTGTAACCCAGACCTGGGGCGCTATGCCAGGAAATGACTGATTATTCGTGGTCATCGTGCGGTTACCGGTTACCAGGCATCTCACACCTTGATATTAAATTTCTAATACCTCACGCTCTTGGGATGGAGCAAAGACATTCCGTTGACAAAGCAACAAAACGCGCTCTTAGATTCGCCCGGTCATTAGTCGGGACACAATTTAAATGTTGGAATGGCGGGGAATTACGCGGCGATCGCGGTCCGTTTTGGGCGCATGATGGCAGGCCCCCAGCCGCTAATATTATTAGATTGCAGGGATGTAGCTGTGCGGGTCTGGTTAACCTAATGCGACGGCAGGTTGGGTTGCCGGTTCCTGGTATCGAACAGAAGAGAAACCGCTATGCTGGCGGAACCGCTTATTGGTTCGAGTACCTAAAGAAGCGCCGTGCCTTGAGACCCTTCAATATCTCAGAGCCTTATCCACAGGGAACGCTTCTGCTTCGAGCTTTCAGGAATGAAATCGACCAGGGACATTTAGCAATCATATACAGCGATCATTTTGAGAATGTCCTGTATGCAAAGCTGATCCACTCGTATCCGCTAGGCGCAACTCCGCGACCAGGAAGAAAGGTTTTAGGGGGCGTAAAAATAGATCCCACCATTGGATCAAGCCATTTCTGGAGACCACTAGGTTTTTATACTCATGCATGTTTACCGGAGAATTGGTTGGGGTAGGAGGCCAGCGGACCAGGTATTAGCCTTTCCTTTTCCAGCCCCCGGCGTTATAACTACCGCGCCTAAATTTCCGGGGAATGCTAATGACTGGCAAAGCAAGTTCGACAGGTACCGAGGGTCCAGCACAGGGTCCAGGCGCACAGGGTCCAGGCGCACAGGGTCTAGGCGCACAGGGTCTAGGCGCACAGGGTCTAGGCGCACAGGGTCTAGGCGCACAGGGTCCAAGTGCGGGCAGCCCCGGACAGGTCGGCCTACCTGAGGTTCGAAAGATCGCCCAGCTCTCCTGCCTTGAGATTAGCGAAGCTGAGGCAAACGCCTTAACCGGGCAGATTAATTCAATCTTGGGCTATATGAGCTCCCTTGAGCGCGTTGATGTTTCTGGAGTTGAGGCGATGAGCCACGTTCATGGGGTAACCAACGTGCTACGCACTGATCGTGTTGAGCCATCATTGCCGGTCGAGGCGCTGTTCTCAATCGTTCCCGAACGCTCCGGTCGTTTCATAAAGACGCCACTTGTAGTCGATTCGGAGTAGCTCAAAGTGACAGAGATTACCTCGCTCACCATTACGGAGCTTAAGAGTGGCCTGGCAGCGCGCCAGTTTTCGGCTACCGAAGTTGCGACTGCGTTTCTAAGTCGGATTGCTAAGAATGGCGATCTAAATGCGTTTACTGAGGTTTTGGGCGATTCAGCGCTGGCTGAAGCGGCTAATTGCGACCAGTTAATTGGCAAGGATCCGGGCAAAGCTGGGGCACTTTGTGGAGTCCCGTTAGCGCTAAAGGATATCATTCTGTTACGCGGCGTTAAGAATACCTGCGGAAGCAAGATGCTCTCAAATTTTGTTGCGCCATACGACGCAACTGTGACCGCAAAATTGAAATCTGCTGGCGCGATCTTCTTGGGTAAAACCAACATGGATGAGTTCGCGATGGGATCATCCAATGAAACCTCGGCCTTTGGTTGTGTACGTAATCCTTGGGATCGATCCCGCGTTCCGGGCGGCTCGAGTGGCGGGTCTGCAGCAGCAGTTGCCGCAAATATGGCCCCCGGCGCACTAGGCACCGACACTGGCGGTTCGATTCGTCAGCCTAGTGCGTTCTGCAGCACGGTTGGAATTAAGCCCACCTATGGCCGCGTTAGTCGCTATGGAGTAGTGGCGTTCGCTTCATCTCTGGACCAGGTCGGACCGATTGCGCGTTCGGTTCGTGACTGCGCGATCTTAACCGCGGCGATCTCTGGACACGATCCGCACGATGCCACATCGATGGATCTTAAAGTTCCGGACTTTGAGGGCGCAGCAGCGCAAGCGTCGCAAAGCCCGGAGCTAAAGGGACTACGGATTGGCGTTCCAAAGGAGTATTTTATCGCTGGATTAAATGCCGAGGTCGAGGCCAGCGTTCGTAAGGGGTTGGCGCACCTGCAATCGCTAGGTGCTGAATTGGTCGAGATCACCTTGCCGCACACCGAAGCGGCCGTGGCGGTGTACTATATTATTGCACCGGCGGAAGCGTCGTCGAACTTGGCGCGATTTGATGGTATCCGATACGGGCACCGTGCTTCTGGTGCGTTAAAATTAGAAGATCTATATGCGCGTTCGCGTTCCGAGGGATTTGGTTGGGAGGTTAAGCGCCGCATCCTAATCGGCACCTATGTTTTGAGCTCTGGCTACATCGAGGCCTACTATCACCGCGCCCAGAAAGTTCGCACCTTGATTAAGCGGGATTTTGAGAATGCCTTCGCAAACTCCTGCGACGTAATCGCCTGTCCAACAGCGCCAACCACAGCGTTCAGCATCGGCGAGAAGACGACAGATCCCTTGGCGATGTACCTGAACGATGTATTTACGATCCCGGTTAATTTGGCGGGGCTGCCGGCGATGAGCCTGCCGTGTGGCTTTGATAAGACAGGACTGCCGATCGGAATGCAGCTGATCGGTAAACCTTGGGATGAAGCGGGATTGTTTAAGGTTGGGGCAGCATTTGAGGCGACTACCGAGTGGCATAGCCATAAACCTAAGGGTATCTAGGAAATGGAATACGAAGCAGTTATTGGACTAGAGGTGCACGTTCAGCTAAGCACGCTGAGCAAGGCCTTTTGTGGCTCTTCGACAGCTTTCGCGGCCGATCCAAATACTAATATTGATCCTGTCACGCTCGGATTACCCGGAGCGCTACCAGTTCCGAACCGTGAAATGGTAGAGTATGCAATCCGAGTCGGTTTGGCGACCAATTGCGAGATTCGTCAGTTCAATCGCTTTGCGCGCAAACACTACTTCTATCCTGACCTACCAAAAGGCTATCAGATCTCGCAGTACGATGAACCGATCTGTGAGCGCGGCTCAATCTCTGTGCACTTCCCCGATGACCCTAAGGGTGAAGCCGCCAAATCAGAAAAGGCTGGCGAAACTATTCGCAGTATAGGCATTAAACGCATTCATATGGAGGAGGATGCGGGCAAGAATATCCACGATGCGCGCACTCAGACCTCATTGATCGATCTAAATCGAGCGGGAGTTGCGCTGCTTGAGATCGTCTCAGAGCCGGACCTGCGTTCTCCAAGTGAAGCCGCTGCCTACCTGCGCACCGTGCGCCAATTGGTGCGCTTTCTTGGAATTAGCGACGGAAATATGGAGGAGGGAAGTTTGCGCTGTGATGCCAACATCTCGCTGCGCCCAGTGGGGGAGATGAAGTTCGGCACACGCACCGAAATAAAAAATATTAATTCCTTCAGATTTGTCGAGCGCGCCTTGGAGTATGAGATTGCGCGACAATTGGCAGTGCTAAAGAGCGGTAAATTAGTTGAGCAGATGACGATGCACTTTGATAGCGTTGCTGGGGTCACTCGGCCGTTACGCTCAAAGGAAGAAGCATCCGATTATCGATATTTCCCGGATCCCGATCTGCCGCCGTTGGTTATCGAGCAGGCCTGGATTGAAGATGTACGTGGCTCCTTGCCGCGACTTCCGGAACAGATCATGCACGAGCTCAGTACCGTTCATGGATTGAGCGCATACGATGCTGGAGTTCTAACAACCGATCGCTCCGTCGTAGATTATTTTTATGCTGTGCTTGATGTTTGCGGCAACGCGCGGGCCGCGTGTAATTGGCTGACCAGTGAGCTGTTCGGTGCCCTTAACAAAGCAGGAGTTGAGTTATTTGCCAGTCCGATTAAGGCCGTCGATCTTGGCAGATTGATCCAGCTCCTTGATAGCGACGCGATTAACGGCAAGATCGCCAAGACCGTCTTTGAGGAGATGTTCGCTACAGGCGGTTCCCCCGATGAGATAATTAAAGACAAGGGCTTGCAACAGATCACTGGTGACGAACAGATTACAGCGATTGTATTGGAGGTATTTGAGAAGAATGCCGAAACCTTTGCCAAGTATGTAGCAGGTGATGAGCGACTACACGGATTCTTTGTTGGCGAAACGATGAAAGCCAGTGCTGGCAAGGCTAATCCTAAGAAGGTTAACGAGATCTTGCGCAAAGAGGCCGCGAAGCGCGCCGATCAGATGTCGTAAAATGGCAGTAGCTGGAAGTGTCGAAGATGACGGTGCAGTTCGGCTTCAGCTAACGCTACCCGAGGCGCAGATTGTTTTTCTACAAGCGATTATTGATGGCTATGAAGGCTTGGCAGTAGTTCGTACAATTTGCCGTGAGCCAGTACTGATTGAGCTGCAAACTACGCCGTCAATGTTGACAGATCTGCAAGCGGTGCTTGAGAGCTTGAGGGAGCAGATAGGTTGGAAAGAGGCTAGTGAGGAGGTTAGTGGCGGGAGATTATAGCGGTTTGCGAAAGCTATTATATCGCTCGCAACTTTTGCAAACCGCTATAGGCACGAATCCCTTGGTGATTTTTGCCCGTAGATAACAAGGATGAAGATCTTCCCTGTTAATGTAATATATGAGGCATGTCAGACCTAATCTATTGATACATCAATGATTTTTCTCGAATCCGGATCGTCCGTGTACTGTAATAACAGCGGGTAGGTGGTTAGGGATTCTGAAAGTGGTATCCTTTCAACGTTATGTTGTTCCGCCTCAATACTTCTGATTATTTTACCGCAGGGGACGCAGAGGTACACAGAGTGGGGATTAGTTGATCAATCTGACGATTCCATCTTTGAGATGGACAGTATTGAAATTCAAGATTAGACCTAGGTGTTTGCGACTTAGCTTAAGATAGGTAAGAAGCTGTGCTTTGTGGATGGTCGCTATCTCCTTGACTGCCTTTAGCTCGACGATGACCTCGTTTGCCACAAGGAGGTCTAATCTGTAACCGATCTTAACCTTGACAGCATTGTAAATTACCGGCAGTTCGAGTTCTACGTCTACCGCAAGTCCGCGTTGCCGTAATTCATACGCCAGGCATTTGTTTGTACGGCTCTTCAAGCAAACCGGGCCCAAGTACTGAAAGAACCCGCATAGCAGCGTTAATAACCGCTCCGCTGATCTGATTTAGTTCCATCCTCTGTGTACCTCTGTGTCCCCTGCGGTAAAAAATTCTTCTAGTGCTTATTCGCAAAAAGTCGTCAAAAGTTGCGTACTTTCTTCGCAATGCTATAGCGATTATCAAAAGTCGGTGCCAATAAAATTGGCAAGCCTTTTGGTATCCGTTCACGGGGGGGGGCTAGCAGGGGCAAAAAATACTCTATCTATGGCATTTCGGTTACGCATCAATTTAATAGCCAGCTTTCTTTCTTGTCGCCCCTGATCGGGGCACTTTTGTGAACGGCTACTTTTTGTCACCCCTATTTGCTACGCAAATCGGCCCCTGAGGGGCCCCCAAAGTAATTATTTATGGAGATTTGCATGTTGATTTATGTCCCCCGTGAACGGTTACGCCTTTTGAACTCAATCGCTATAGACTGCATATGCATTAATGGGACCCGAGCGCGGCCACGATCCCCGTCCAGCCCAATTCGACTAGTTCTAATAGGCCGTAACCCCTTGGATTTTTCGATTCGGCCGTGTTAAACCATCCCTTGCAATGGCAGCTCACAGAAAATGCCCCGTTTAAGAGCGACAAGAAAGATTTAAAGATCGTGAAATTTAAAATAGTAAAAGCATCTTTTCCGAATTCTATAACTTTACCCACCCCAGTGAACGGTTAACCACATGCTTCAACACATACACCGGAATCGCAAATCTCTGGGCTTAGTCTTTATCATAGCCCTAATCTGTCTGATGATGTCCGGCTTTGGTTTGGATCTTTACACCCGTAATACTGGGCCACAACGTCAGGCAATTACTGTAAACGATCGCAAGATCTCATTCGATGAGTTTGATCGTGAGCGGCGCATGGCCCAAGACCAGATGCGTGCGGCTTATGGGGCTCAGGCTGCTGCGTTTATGGGTCAGGTGGGCCAGCAAACAGCTGAGCGAATGGTTGATGATGCGCTCGTGGATCAGAAAGCCGCAGCGATGAATTTGGTTTCAGGTGAAAATGAAGTAGCAACGATGATGCGTGAGCAGATCTTTCCCCAGGGCTATGATCCAGCCCGTTATCAGATGATCCTTACACAGCTTGGAATGACATCGGCCCAATTTGAGCGCCGTATTGCTGATGATCTATTGCGCCAACAGTTCACTGATATTTTATCAGACGCATCGCTGGTTTCGAGGCGCGAAGCGCGTGCAGGACTAACGGTGCAGAAGACCAGCTATGATGTGGATTACGTAGAGCTCGATCCAGAAGAGTTCGTCGCCCGGGTTGCAGATCCTGGAGATGATGTTTTGCGGAGCTACTATGAGGGAGTTGCGGGGCAGTATGAATTGCCAGCCCGAGTACAGTATAATTATCTGCACCTAGAACCAAAAAATTTCTTGGACCTAGTTATTGTACAACCTGAAGATATAGAGCTTGAGTATACTGATAATCAAACCCAGTACACTGAGCCAGAGCAGGTAAAGGTTAGTTCACTGACGATTAGCTACCCTAAGGATGCAAAGCCAGATCAGATCGCCGAGGTCCGCAAGAAGGCCGAGGAGGCACTGGCTCAGGCTAAAGCTGGCGAGCCATTTGACAAGCTAGTTTCCAAGTACGCCTCTAGTTCGAGTGCTAGTAAGGCTAAGCCCGAGTGGTTTACTCGCGGCAAGAACTCGCCCGAGTTTGACCGCGCTGTATTTGAATTGAAGGCCCCTGGGGTGACTGAGCTCATTTCACTAGCGGATGGATTTCAGATCGCAAAGGTCGAAGAGTATAAGCCGAGTACGGTACGTCCACTAGAAGAGGTTCGTCCTGCAATTGAGAAGCTAATAAGAGAGCGCGAGGCGCCCGCCTATGTTAGTGAGAGGGCCCGTTCTCTCTACGATTCATGGAACGCTGGAGATGAATCGCTAAAGGATTTTGCAAGTAAGGCGAATCTTGCCTCTTCTGCGACCAGTGGAGCTTTGAACGGAGATCAGGACCCAGAAGCTAGCCTTAAGGGGCTTACTAAACGGGTGATCTCCGACCCGGATCGGCGTAAGCAGATCCTCGAGATCGGCGAGCACTCGGTGTTAGTAGAGGTGCTTGATTACAAGGATCCAGAGGTGCCCGCCTTGGCGAGTGTACGCGAGCGAGTTTTGAAGGCTTACACAACTGAGCAAGCCAAGGTGCTGGCCCGAGAAAAGGGCGAGGATCTAGTCAAGGCGTTGAATGAGTCAGGCACTCCGGACATTCGCGTTGCGGCAGAAGCAGCTTCATTGACCGTAAAATCTCAAGCTGGATTATCACGGGAGATGGGGATTGCGGCGCCGTTTGGCCCACAGGTGTTACAGCAAGCAGTCTTTACAGTGAATGTGCCGATGATTGCTCCGCGCACAGGCTATGAGAGTGCTGGCAAGCAGTATGTTATTCAGGTTCGCTCAATCACCCCGCCCGATAGTGCGCAGATAGATCCACAGGTTGATCAGTTTGTTATGCGGGAGTCGCAGCGTGCGGCGCAGGTGTTAGTTGAATCCGTATCGAACCTACTTAAGTCTCAGGCTGAGATCGATATTCATGAATCGGTGATGGCCGGGAGTTAGTAATCATTGCCGGGATCAATAGCGGAGCATAAGGAAAGGCACGCGGCTCCTCCGGGTTACTCGCCAACCTCATCCATCGACTCGTACTACACTCATCGTACACAGAGCGGGGGAGTTTGAATCGCTACCGGGAAGCTCGACATTCTTGACGACGACAAATTGACCGTTCGCGTAAGCAAATCCAACAATAGTGTCTTTAGAAACTCGCAATAAGATAAGATCCGCTAATGGTGATTCAGCTGCGTTCCCCTTCACAAGTTGAAGTAGTTGGGATGCATTAGCCGGACTATCTTCTTTGAGTATCTGTTGCAAACGCAGCGATGCCTTCGGATCTAGAATCACGGCATTCGCTTCGCGGCACCGATTGGTGACTTCGGTGACGACGCCAACCCGATCAGAGGTCAGTGGACTGTTGCCAACGGAAATCGACCCATTTTCGCCAAGTTTATATGTCTCGATCGAACTGCCAACCCCGACGATTTGGGCTTCAAGCAGATCAACCGCCCGCGAGCCACTCGCATTGACGGCAACCGTTGTGCCTACGATTCCTAGTAATGCAGGGGCGTCCAGCGAACTGTCAACGATTGAAATATATGGAGTGGTATTGCTTGCGGTATCGACAACCAGGCGGGTGTTTTTTCCCATCGTCATGGCGAAGCTGCCTTTGACCTTGAATGTCTTTAACGGAGTGATGATCTCGGGAAACGAATTTGTGGTGGGATCAAATCGCAAGAATACACTTGCGCTACCAGCCTTCGGATGTGCAGGAAGATCGAACAGCTGAACAGCTGTTGGTGCCCCCGATAGAATGAAGATTCCGCGCATTCCCCCACTGTCCACCGCAAGAACTTTCACGCTTGGAGTTTGATAGGCCGCGCCGCCAACTCGAAGGAATTCAGCATGACCGGCTTCGGCGACTAGTCCGCTAGCGAAAACTAGGAATGTCGTAAGTAATCTTTTTGATAGCACTTCTATTCCCCCAAATATTGCTGGCCAGTATTCATACTCTGCTGATCGGCGCTCTACGAATAATTCTCAAGTGCAAATTACGAACTGCCGTTATCTCAATTGCAATGGGAAAGCGATGACATACGAGAAGCTCGAAATTAATCTTTTGACACTGAACGGCAAAGTCGAACGGCGTATTCGTGCCTTCGCTGGACGTGTCACGGTTCTACGAGGGGCTACTGACGCTGACCTGGTTAGCTATACGCGTGCACTTAATGGTCAACCAAGTGCAGATCGATTTTCGATAATGGTGGACTCGACCGCCTACCGCCCTGCGGAGCATGTGTTGGTTGGCTTTGGCGAGCGGTTTTCCGCTGATGGTAGTTCTGTTGCTAAGGCACTAATTGAGCGTGGTTATAACAACGACGGGCTTGCCGCGGTGCTTCTGGAGAACGGCCTGGGTGGTTCCGAAGATCGACGCTGTAGCGAACTCAATGAGATTGAGGCGCGAAAGTTACGACTGCTACTTGCTTGTGCTCCAGCCACTGGGGCTGGAGCTAGTCGTGTCGTTGTGCTTAATGATCCGTTTCGCGATCTTGATCCAACCTGGATCGAAAGTTTAGCGGAGCGCCTAGCCGAGTTTGCCTGGAAGATGCGCGCTATTGTGCTTGTGATAAACCTTAGCAATCGACCCGAAGCCTGGATCGATAATGAGCTGATTGCGCGAATTCAGGTTGGTGGCAATAGGCGACGGACGATCGGCTTTGGGTCGGCTTCACCAGAGATGGGGGCGCTACTTGAACAGCTACGAAATGAGAATCCCACCGTTGTAAATTCAACACCTATCATTGAATCGAAACCTTCCCATTCAGTAATCAATGCACCGAATCTACTCGTTGGGCCACCTAGCGTGGGGCTTCGAGCTAAGTCAGGAGCGATTCTCCGCCAGGCAGTTACGGTTTCCACTACGACATCCGAGATGCAATCGAAGATGGTCTTTGGGATAGCGGCCTCGGGCTTTGTTATAGCAGTTGCCGTGCTGCTATTTTCGGACCTTGGATTTGACACAACAGAGCCGCAAATTATTGCCGTTAACATGCCATCGGTTGTTGAGTCGCAGCCGAGCGCTGTAGTCGAGCCCGTAAATCAAGCGCCAGTAGCGAATCTTGATTCTCCACCAGCGATAGTGCGAGGTAGTGTTGAACCGCAGTCGGTGGTGGTAGCGAATCGAGTAAAGCCAGGATCGGTCTTGAGCGCCTATCCCGAGAAGGTTGTACTAGCTGTTATGCGTGCCTATGACGAAACAGATGTTGGTGCAGGTGGTGAGCTAACAGCGCTCAGAACCGATGGTTCCGTAACAAAACTTGTCGCACGCCAATCGTCCAACAGGAGCTCTCCTGAACATGCTGCCGCACACGTTGCGCCAGCATCGATCTTTGGGGAGCTGCGTGATGGTGAGGAATCGCCAGCAAGATCAAGTGCTACATCGCCCACTGAGTCCTACGACGGGGACCAGGAGCTGCAACGCAGGCGCGAGATGATCCGCCAGCGCTTTCTGGAAGCGATCGAGCGCAGCGCGGGGAATAACTGACCTGAAGATTGCGGGTCAGACATGAGCAGGTCAAATCCGTCATTATCGACGCATTCAACCTGCTCGCTTTAAAACAGGTCGCGCAATAGCACCTTAGCCAAGGCTGTGCTATCCGGCTGTTTATAGCTTCCGGACTGCACCTGTGACTTGATCTCAGCCACCCGCTCGGCGCGCTCCGCCTGAGGAGCGTTCGCCACACCTCTTCCAAAATCGGGAGCTAGACTTACAGCTTCCGATCTCGAAGTGCGAGCTTGCGCAATCCGATCACTGTTGTTTTTAATTTTCTGTTCTGCATTTTCAGGGGCACCGGCGGTGCGACCCTGGAGATAACCCAGTAGACGATCTACTTTCATGACACATCCTCGTCCTTGACAACCAGCTCCGATCGCGTCGTGCCTCACTGCACGGGGACTAGCAATCCTTCTGCGTGGATGGATAGCCCCCTTGACGCTCGGAAACCGTTTTACAGTTCCTACTTGGGACCATCCCTGGTCGTTAAATGACGAAGCATCCTTACTTTCCAGGCCTTGCGAGCTTTTCGCTCCCTTGCCTGCGAAGTTAACAGTCGGGGCACTGCTGGAATAACTTAAGGGGTATTTTATTGTACCCTAGCTTGATTGTTATCTATCTGATATAACTAGATTTTTAACCGTGAGGTGGCACTGCTCAAGCTAAAAATTATCTCCCTAGGTCGAGTCCGACAGCGCTTTATACAAGAAGGCGAGCAGGAGTACCTCGCCCGGCTGAAGGGCAGCGCCAGCGTCGAGATCGTTGAGATCGATTGTGACAAGGTCTCGCAGAGCTCAGTAGAGAGGGCCAAACACAAAGAGTCCGAACTACTTCTGGCGCGGATTGATCCCGGCGAGTTTTTATGTGCATTAGACGAGCGCGGCAAGACCTTCACATCTGAGCTATTTGCACAGGAGATTCAAAATAGAATGAATCAGGGACACCCAAGGATCGTATTTGCCCTAGGCGCCTCGCATGGATTCGATGAGAGTGTTCGCAAGCGCGCCAACCTTGTACTCTCTTTATCAGCGATGACATTTCCCTTCCAGCTCAGTAGGCTAATCCTAATTGAGCAACTTTATAGGGCGCTCAGTATTTTAAGCGGCCACCCGTACCATAAAAAATGATCAATCATGGGAAAGATTAAGAAGTTTACCGCACTAAATATTCGCAAGATAACCGGCGGCAAGGATCCGCGGCGCGCGGTGGAGGAGTTTCTATTGCGCAGCGGTTTTGACCCGGACGACTCGTTAAAGGAGAATGACCCCGACAATGTACGCTGGTTGGTTGATACTGGAGGGGGCGAAGAGCTCGAAGTTCTGCTCGAATCGCTCCGCAAACCGGGGGAGATGACTGTCTATCTTGGCGTTAATGTATTCACGATTAGTTTGCGGCACGCCTATGCGACTGTACTTTCAGCCCTTGAGATTGCAGACGGATTAGTTGGCATCAAGGTCAGCGTAGTGGGACATTATCTGGTCTTGAGCGCAACTCTTGGGGGCGCGGGAATCACCGTAGATGAGCTCGATTACTATTATCGACTAATCGTTGCCCAACGTACTTGGTTTAAGGATGCCCTTAACGCGGAGCTAGCAAACGCAGTGGCAGAACCTGATGGTGAGCAGTAGCTATTGATGGTCCAAACTGAATTTACGGTTCAAGATTCGCAGCGCGATGCCAAACTGGTGGATCTTATCGCCCAGGCATTGGTGATATCAAAAAAACGAGCAAAGGCGCTCCTCGATTCACGCGCAGTCTTAGTCAATGATCGCCGAGTATGGATGGCGGCGCATAAATTGCGTGTTGGCGATCGTGTGCACGTTACGAATAGTGATCTGAAGTCAGGCGCAGTTGCTGCAAAGCCACAACAGCTAAAGGTCCTATTTCAAGACAGTGATTACGTGATCGTTGATAAGCCAGCGGGGCGACTATCAGATGGCAGTGATAGTATCGAGAGTGATCTGCGCTCGAAGATGCCCGGAGTTTTAGCTGTTCATCGATTGGACCGCGACACATCGGGGTGTTTGATATTTGCTAAGCATGAGAAGGCCCGCACCGCCGCCGAGGTACAGTTTCGGGAACAGAAGGTTAAAAAGATCTATGTCGCTCTAATTGTTGGCCACCTGCCGCGTTCAAGGTTGACGATAGATACGCCAATTGGGGGTCGCAGTGCCGTGACTCACTGCGTCGAGAGGCAGCGCGGCCCGGGGCATTCACAAATCGAGGTCACGATTGAGACGGGCCGTACGCATCAGATTCGTAAGCACCTCCAATCAATTGGGAGAGCAGTGCTGGGCGATCGAGTCTATGCGGGACGAGCGGAGCTGAGTGCTGTCGAACGTGCGGTAGCCCGACAGATGCTGCACGCCTGGAGGATTGAGTTTGGCAGCCCAAGCGGCAAGCGCCAGATCGTCGCGCAGGCCCCCTGGCCTGCGGATTTTCAGCAATGCTTCGGGCAACTTATTGGCCAGGAAAGGTCACGAAAGCTGACCTAACACATTGATATTTCCAGGATTTAGCGTTAAAATCGAGGGCCCGCTACCGTGTCCTCAGAGAATTTTCGGAGTAGTCCTCAATGAACATGCTGCCCCCATCATCCCCGCCCCCACTACGACCCCAATCAGTAATCAATATCGAAGACGAGATGCAGCAGTCCTATATGGATTACGCGATGAGTGTAATCATCGGGCGCGCGCTGCCCGATATCCGCGATGGACTAAAGCCGGTGCAGCGCCGAGTACTTTACGCGATGCTCTCCGAGGGCTTGGTTTACTCCCGTAAGACATCAAAGTGCGCTGGTGTTGTTGGCGAAGTTCTCAAGAAGTTCCACCCCCACGGTGATTCATCGGTTTATGATGCGCTAGTACGTTTGGCCCAGCCGTGGAATCTGCGTTACCCGTTAGTTGATGGACAGGGAAACTTCGGATCTGTCGATGGTGATCCGGCTGCGGCCTACCGCTATACAGAGTGTCGAATGACGCGACTTTCCGAGAAATTGCTTCAGGATATTGAGAAAGAGACCGTAGATTTTGCTCCCAATTTCGACGACTCAACGGTCGAACCATTGGTTTTGCCTTCGATGATTCCAAACCTGTTGGTGAATGGTGCTGATGGTATCGCAGTGGGAATGGCGACGCATATGCCGCCACATAACCTAACTGAAGTGATCAACGCCACGATCGCCTACATCAATAATCCAAAGATCTCTCTGCTTGAATTGATGCAGATTATCCCTGGCCCAGACTTTCCAACGGGCGGAACAATCTGTGGACGTGAACCGATTTTGAGTGCATACGCCACCGGTAAGGGTGTTGTGCAACTTCGCGCCAAGACATCAATTGAGCAGTTAAAAGGCAAGTCACGCGAGATTGAGGCTATTATTGTTACCGAGATTCCGTTTCAGGTTAACAAGGCGCGCCTAATCGAGCGCATGGCGGAATTGGTCAATGGAAAGGAGATCGAAGGGATCGCCCGACTGCGCGACGAGACCGATCGCAGTGGAATGCGAATCGTGATTGAACTAAAACGCGACGCGACGGCGGATGTTGTTCTAAGTCAGCTGTATAAGTTGACGGCAATGCAGACCAGCTTTGGAATAATTAATCTGGCGATCTCGGAGGGGCGTCCGATTATCTGTGGCCTGACGGACCTAATCTCACACTTTGTAGATCATCGTCGCGACGTTATAACGCGTCGAACCAAGTTTGAGCTGAAGAAAGCACTGGCGCGCATGCACTTACTAGAGGGCTTTCGCATTGCATTGCTCAATCTTGATGATGTAATCGCTTTAATCAAAGGTTCACAGACGCCCCCTGAAGCGCGCGAGGGTTTGTGTTTGCGTTATTCATTGTCCGAGACTCAATCGCAGGCGATTTTGGATCTACGCCTGCAGAAACTCACTGGCATGGAGCGCTTGGCGATCGAACAGGAGCACGCTGAGCTAGCTAAAGAGATTGAGCGTTTGAATGGAATTCTGGGTGATAATGCGCTGGTCGATGAGATTATCATTAATGAGTTGGGAGAGATTCGTGATGCCTTCGGTGATGCGCGTCGCACGGTAATTACGGGAGATCAGGCTGATATTAATATTGAGGACCTAATTGAGGATGAAGAGATGGTGGTAACCGTTAGTCATAGCGGTTACGCAAAACGCACCTCGGTTAATGAGTATCGCGCGCAGAAGCGTGGCGGAAAGGGAATTGCTGGTGCCGCAGCGCAGGAAGATGACTTCGTTGAACACCTCTTTGTAACCTCTACGCTGACCTACCTATTGGTTTTCACCTCTCAGGGCAAGGCTTATGCAATAAAGGTATATGAGATTCCGGAGTCCGGCCGTACGGCGCGTGGGCGCGCACTGGTCAATCTGTTGAACCTTGCCCCTGAGGAAGCGGTTACCGCTATTCTACCGGTGCGCGAGTTTCAAGAGGGACGCTCGATCGTGATGGCGACTAAGGCTGGCGTCGTAAAGCGCGTTTCATTGATGGAGTTTGCTCGTCCGCGCCGAACGGGACTTATTGCAATATCGCTAGACGATGGAGACCGCTTGATTGGAGTCGCGCTCTCCAAACCGAGCGACGAGATCATCTTAGCCTCGCGCGATGGAATGGCGATCCGCTTTGCGGACAGTGACGCGCGTGAGATGGGACGCAACGCTCGTGGTGTAATCGGCATACGCGTCGAGGGTCAGGATTGTGTAGTAGGGATGGGTGTTGTGCCCGCTGAACAGCCGGAGGGAGCTCAGCTTGCTGCCGGGCAGTCTGGTGCTCATGCTTTGCGCACTTTGCTTACGGTGTGTGAAAACGGGTTTGGAAAGCGTACGCTCCTATCTGATTATCGTGTGCAGGGCCGTGGCGGAAAGGGACTGATTGATATTCAAACCGATGAGCGTAATGGCCCAGTTGTTGGGGTGTACGTTACAAATAACGATAGTCAGCTGATGTTGATAACTTCGGGTGGCAAGATTATCCGTTTCTCGGCCAGTGGCCTTTCGATAATTGGTAGAAATACCAAGGGAGTGCGATTGATTAATCTAGATGAGGGGGAGAAGGTTGTGGCGGTAGGCCAGCTGATTGAGAGTGTGGAATCGCAGAGTGGTGGCGGTCAAGTTGGTGGTATCGGAGATCCAGAGACTAATGGACCTATTCAATAGAGTTGACCACTGACACGATGGACCATGACACGATGGACCATGACACGATGGACCATGACACGATGGACCATGACACGATGGACCATGACACGATGGACCATGACACGATGGACCCTGACACGATGGACCCTGACACGATGGACCCTGACACGATGGACCATGACACGATGGACCCTGATCCCGCAAATAAGACTTCACAGGCTAGCAATTCTTCTAAGGTTGCCGTAGTAGGACTTGGCAATTGGGGCACGGCTCTGGCGCAACATCTTGCCGCAAAGGGGCTAGATGTTGTTTGTTGGGCGCGCGAGGCGCAGATTGTTGAGGGAGTTAATCGCGATCATCGTAATCCACTCTTTCAAAATCACGTTAAATTGCACCCGAATCTAAGCGCCAGCGCTGAGCTTGGTTGCGCAGCAGCCGCTGATTTCGTGGTTTTGGCGTTTCCATCTGCCGGCCTTGGTGATCTCTTGCCTAAGTTACGAATTAAACCCGGCGCGATCATTATCTCGGCGATTAAGGGCCTCGAGATGGAGTCCCACTTAACTCCGTTGCAGTTTGCAGCGAGCAAGTTATCACCCGGAACACCGCTTGCGGTGATCTCCGGACCAAGTTTCGCAAAGGAGGTAATTCTGCATAAGCCATGCGGACTGGTTGCTGCATCAGCTGACGCCCAGGTTGCGCTTAGAGTAGCCGAGCTCTTCTCTAGTGATTGGATGCGACTATATACCTCAACCGATCCACTGGGTGTTGAGTTAGGGGGCATTTTAAAGAATGTTATAGCACTCGCTGTTGGCGTAGCAGACGGGCTTGAGTTTGGAGACTCCGCGCGTGCAGGTTTGATTACGCGTGGATTGGCCGAGATGATGCGTTTATCCCAGGCGATGGGCGCGGATGTTCGTACGCTCTCTGGACTGTCTGGGCTAGGGGACCTAGCGATGACAGCCACAAGTGATACCAGTAGGAACCGTACCGTTGGTTTGCGCCTCGGCAGGGGTGAGAATCTGGAGCAGATCGTCGCAAACCTCGGTTCCGTTGCCGAGGGTGTCAAGACTGCGTATGTTGTTGAAGTCTTGGCGGCACAATTTGGAGTTGAGATGCCTATCTCAGCAGCTGTTGCGCGCTTATTGCGACGCGAAGCACCGATGGATCAGATAGTACGATCGCTGTTGTCTAGGCCAGTTAAGAGTGAACTAAACTAGTATCATAATTATGGCGCATCAGATCGCATTTGAGCTCGTTGTTCTAGTTAGCCTATTGTTTCTGAATGGACTATTGGCGATGGCTGAACTGGCGATCGTTACAGCACGCCACGCACGTTTAGAGAAGGATGCCGAGGCCGGATCGCGGGCCGCCCACCGCGCCATAGTTCTAGCAAACTCACCAACGACATTCCTTTCCACTGTTCAGATCGGAATTACGTTAATCGGTATAGTTGCCGGTGCTTTCGGTGGCTCGATGATCGCTATGACCGTGTCGAAGTTGGTCTTACCGGAGACGACCTGGTTTGACCCGTATCGAAATGCAGTTTCGCTCGGAGTTGTTGTGACGGGAATTACCTTTTTGTCTCTAGTTTTCGGCGAACTGTTACCAAAGCGAATTGCGTTAGCGCACCCCGAAGTTGTTGCTAAGTTAGTCAGCTCGCCGATGCAGATGCTATCACGTTGGTTTTCGCCGTTTGTTTGGCTTTTGGAGAAAGTTACTGAGTTTATCTTCCGAGCCTTGCCAATTCATCACGGGGAGCGAGCGCAGGTTACAGAGGAGGAGATTCACGAAATGATCGATCAAGGGAGTGAATTAGGTGTGATCGAAGCTGCTGAGGGGAATCTGGCTGGCAAGGCGCTTAGGCTGGGCGATCGCCCCGCAAGTTCGCTAATGACCCCGCGTAACGATCTGGAGTGGATCGATCTTAATAAGACCGCCACCGAGATATGGGAACAGGTAGCTAAGAGTGCGCATTCTTATTTTCTGGCAGCCGATGGAGCGATAGAGAATCTTCGCGGAGTATTGGGAGTTAAGGATATCTCGCGCTACGTCATTGAGCAGCGCACCGATGGGTTAGCTAGTCTTTTGTTCGAACCGCTGAGAATTCGCTCCAATTCATCCGCTCTAAAGGTAATCGAGCAGTTCAAAGGTTCGCAGTATCATATCGCAGTAGTAATTGATGAGCATGACGGCATCGACGGATTGATTACAACACACGATCTGGCAGAAGCGATCGTTGGTGATCTAACTGATGCCGTCGATGAGGAACCGGAGTACATAAAGCGAGCCGATGGCTCATACCTTATTGATGCTGATATGGAGATCAATGAAGTTCTTGAGCTACTCAATATTGAGACTCAGATTGAATATGGCCACGAGGGCTACCACTCGTTAGGTGGTTTTGTATTTGGCCAGATGGGGCATATACCTGTTGCGGGTGAGAGCTTTAGTTTTGAAGAATTTCGCTTTGAGGTCATCGATATGGACCGCCATAGGGTCGATAAGGTTCTTGTAACGCGTGAATAATTGCTCAATATTTTAGCCTACTTAGGCTGATTCATAGCGGTTTGCAAAAGCTATTGTATCGCTCTCGACTTTTGCAAACCGCTATATCGCTCGCAAGCATTGCAAACCGCAGATGGGGATTGCTTTGGTCGGAACACATGCGCTTCGTCATCATCAAGAGCATGCCGTTACCGGCTACCAATGACTATAGTTCAGTCGAGCAGTAGTTCAACTAAACTTATATTTTGAGGTATTACATATGAACAAGGATCAGTTTGAAGGCAAGTGGGAACAGATCAAGGGTCAGGTAAAGCAGAAGTGGGGAAAGTTTACCAATGACGATATGACTGTCATTAAGGGCGAGCGCGATCAGATGCTTGGCAAGCTGCAGGAGCGTTACGGATATACAACGGAGCAGGCCGAGCGTGAGCTGAGCACCTTTATGAAGGACTGTAGCTGTGACGGAAACAGCCCATCAAAAAATAGGTCACAACCAAGTGCCTAGGATCTTTTGAGCGCCAGTTGGTAGTGCAGCAAGGGCTGCACTACCATTAAAAACTGTTGTACTGAGTGCGGATGCTAGCGCCCGTCGGGGGGGGATGTGAATGAGTTCACCTGGCATAAAAAAAAATTGAAAGTCAGGGTATCTATGAAGAAGTTTGGATCTCTGTTGGTTGTGATGTGTTGGTTAGCAGTCATCCCATTTACAGGAGTGGCGGTTTCTGGTTGCAGCAGTGGCAAAACTACTACGGTGACGACAAATGAGGTTCGCAGTGATCACGATCACAATACGTATGCAGCCGATCATACTGGCGATCCCTCACACACGGTGACTAAAACTGAAACTGAAACGGTTACAGAAGATGAAGGTGGTAACGGAATCTTTGGAATAATTGGCGATATAATTGCGCTTCCATTTCGTGCAGTGGCCGCGATCCTTTAGATTATTTGTGAGGTATTAATTATGGCACAATCAGCGATTGGACATGGACCAAAGAGTGGGCTTCCAAAACAGCGTGAGCCTGCCCGTGAGCTTGGATGGAATATGCGGCTGGTCTTTTGGGGGATGGCGCTGATAGCTCTATTTGCGGTTGCCTTGGCAGTGGGCAGTGGAGTTTAGATTCGCCCTAGCTTTTTTTAGCCCAACTGTCACCTCAGCTCTCAGTCACCTCAGCTCTCAGTCACCTCAGCTCTCAGTCACCTCAGCTCTCAGTGAGTTCTGCCATTGGTGGCCAGAGTCGCTGGCTTGCCGTTGCGTATCTGTTTCAAGCTTGGCCGTACGCCAACTAGATCTCCGTTCTTGTCAAAGCGAAACTCGCCGATTGCACCGCGAAATGTGTGGTTGTAGAGATAGGAGCGATAGTCAGCACCACTAAGTGCCGTATCTCTAATTGCTCGAAAGGCGGAGAACGAAGCGGCTATCATATACGGCGCACTCTTTGGGGCGCCAAACCGCTTCGTGAACTCGGCCAACAACTCGCCGTCCTGGGCTACAGTATCCAGATCTAATAGCGGCACATCAAAGTACACTAGGCCTTCAGCAAGCGCGCCCGCCTGGCTTTGAAACGATGCTCCGGCGGCGATAAAGTTTCCGAAGAGGCCAGCCTTAAGACTCAGGTCATGCACCTGACGAAGTACATTAAGTGCTGCACTTTCCGAGTCCGTATTAATCAGTAGTGCGTCAACTCCGGCCTGCTTAAGACGCAAAAGCTGGCCCCTAACATCGCCATCTGAGCTATTGAAATCCTCGGCACTTACCTGAAGTTTTAGATTCTTTGCCTCGCCCTCAAAAGCTTTGGCAAACTCCTGCGGTAGTCCGCGCTGCTCGCTTACAATTCCAACATGTTTGTAGCTGCTGTGGATCTGCGCAGCAAGCAGCTGTGCGCCTACGCCATCACTTGGCCACGTTCTAAATATATAATCCCCCAGGCTAGAAACTGAGGCCGCCGTAGCGCCGGGTGCTACAACGGTTACCTTGGCCCGCTCAAATACTGGAGCACTCGCTAGCATCTCGCCCGTGCAGACCACCATTCCAAACTGGATCTTGTCGATGCTGATAAGTTTCTGCGCGGCAATTGCAGCCACCTTGCCGAGACACTTGCCATCCTCAAAGAAAAGCTCGAAACGTCCACCGCCGATCTTTTCGTTTGCGAGAACCAGAGCATTGCGCGTATCTTCGCCCCACGCCGAAACATCTCCAGTTAGTGGACCGATTACGCCAATTCTAAATCTTATCTCCTTATCTCCTAAACTATCCTTTGCGCCGGAAGCTGGCGCTTGGGATGGGGTAGCAATCGCTGGTGATGGAACCAACAACAGCAGGGTTATAAACAGCAGGGTAATAAAAAAGATCCATCTCATTTTCAGCCCCCTCTCGTTGTTTACGGCCAGGAAAACTCGATTCGCAACACTTATGGATTTATCTTGCTAATCTTCGTTCCTTGAAGACCAAGACCTGCCATCAAGCCGCGCTGTTCGAAGAAGAATGCATATACACCCTTGCGAGCAGTGGTCGATGATAGGGATGCCGCCAGCCCTTGATCCAGAACTGTGACCGATGGTCCAACACCTATTTCCCAACCCTCTGATGAGTCGAGATAGCGCAGGTCGGATTCATTCATAAAGAACATCGCATAGCCAAACTTCTGTAACCCTGCCTGGAGTCCGAATGAGGCTGAGACGGAGTTGTAGTAGCCGCTAGAGACTCCATCCTTAAATAGAACTCCCTCACCAAATTGACCTCCAAATACAAAACCCCCCTTAACGATGTTAGGGAATACGAGAATTCCCCTTGCCGACGCTCCAAGCGCCTTAGCACCCGGCGTAGTGCGATAGAGCATGTTCAAAGCCTCACGAGCATCGCTCTCCAACTGGTAGCGCTGGACAGATGAGTTAGAATCCGAATCCGACTGCGTGCTACAGCCACAGGCGATTAATGAGACTAGCGCGAGGAGTATGAGCTTGTGCATACGGATTAGATACCTAGAAAAAACTAAGGATTAGGCAGTTTGGTAAAATAATAACCAAGCTGAGCATCTATCTATGCCAGAAAAATAGGCCAAATACTATAGTGATAGTCAAAAGCAGGGGAGGTATACCCAAAAGTTGTGTATGAGCGATGGGTAGCCGGAGTAATCCGGCTACCCATTGAAGCGCAAGCTGCGTAGCCTGATGGTGACGAAACCTAAGGAGAACGCAACATGAAAGAAGATAAGA
>Ga0163148_10001232_pt1 | contig 33626 bp, 20 predicted proteins | sample OliLakLV19MP7P2_FD_148606 | JGI IMG/M metagenome (GOLD analysis project Ga0163148, IMG submission 148606) | Freshwater microbial mat bacterial communities from Lake Vanda, McMurdo Dry Valleys, Antarctica- Oligotrophic Lake LV.19.MP7.P2 | ecosystem: Environmental > Aquatic > Freshwater > Lake >... | reverse complement strand
TAAACATCCACAAATGGCGCAAGCCGCTGGAGGAACTAGCACAGGCCCTCAATCCGGCGATCCTGAATGCTTCCCCGACAACAGCTACGTTTAAAAGTAGTAAATTCGGAGTAAGACCATCAAAAAGAGCAGATTTACTGAGACGTAAATCGTCGAGATCCTGCGGATGCATGAAAAGGGTTTATCGGTAGCCGACATTTGCCGGGATCACGGCATCAGCCAACCGACTTTTTACAACTGGCAACGCAAGTACGGGGGCATGGAAGCCAACGAACTCAAGCGGCTCAAAGAGATGGAACTTGAGCTGAGCCAGTTTAAACGGATTGTAGCCGACCTGACCTTACAAAACGTGGTGTTGAAGGAGGCTTTAGGAAAAAAGGATTAGGGCCTGACGTACGGCGACGGCTGGTGGCTCACGCCCGTGAACATCACGCAATGTCCCTTCGTCAGGCCTGTAAAACCTTCTCCTTAAGTACTTCATCGTTCCGATATCAAGCCAAGAAAAAACCGTTCGATTGCTACGCAGACGATGTGGTGGTGCCCTGCAAGACTGAAATGCAGGCCAAATTTGTGCTGCGGAGCATCAAGCATCGCCTGCGCACCTGCAAGTTGACGCTGCACCCTAACAAGACCAAGATTGTTAATCTCCGGGGAAGGGCCATGGTGCGCTACCCTAAGAAGTACCATTTTCTGGGCTTTGCGAACAAGCCCTGCCTGCGTAAGATCCAGGGCAAAGCAACAGTCATGCCTGGGACTTTCGCGAGCAGCGAGGGCAATTTGGCTAAGGTCCGAAAGCCGAATATCCACAAGTTGCGCAAGCCTTTGGAGGAAGTAGCCGCGGCGCTTAATCCGATGATCCGGCGGGTGCTGAACTACTTCCGCGCTTCCTGGGACGGTCTGATACGCTGCGTGTGGAAGCAGCTCAATCATCTCCTGCTCAAATGGGCGAAGTGAAAGAAGGGCCTGCTCAAGATGTGGGCGGTCCATTGGCTGCGTGGTCTTTTTCGACAACATCCTACCTTATTCGTCCATTGGAAATTGGTTGATCCATGAGTACATTTAACTCACGCGATTTATGAACAGGGAGAGCCGCGTGAAGGGAGACTTTCTGTCAACGCTTTGGTGCACGGTTCTGTGGATACCTTCCGGTGAGATTCCGGGGGGTGATACAACCGGGCGCAATGGTCACTCCGCTCCGATTTACCGTTACTGCTAACACCAACAGACAAATCCCATCAAAATAATTCTTACTTTTATAAAAGAAAATTTGGACACAAATGAAGAATATTTTTCTTGCTGATGACGACGCTGATGACCGAATGTTCTTTGGAGATGCTCTAAAGCAAGTAACCATCCTAACACAACTCACACTTTCAAACGATGGTTTAGAATTGATGCATAATCTTGAAACAGTAATCCCTGATGTCATTTTCCTTGACCTTAATATGCCGCGCAAAAACGGGTTTCAATGTTTGGAGGAAATCAGGAATACGCCCCAGTTAAAGGACATTCCAATTGTTATATTTTCAACCACAGCCAATGAAGATGCAGTGAATAAAGCGCACCAGCTTGGTGCAAATTATTATATCTGCAAGCCTCATTCGTTTGAGCTTTTGGTAAAAGCAATTGAAACGGCATTGACTCTAGTAATGTGGCCAAAACCTCAACCACCTAGAGAAAATTTTATTTTAACGATTTCCTGACGAATATATAAATGACAGAAGACAAATTAGCTACAGCTATCAAAGAACTTGCTTTTCAAAATGAGGAGAAAGAAAAGCGGGCAGCAGAGCTGATTATTGCAAACAAAGAACTTGCTTTTCAGAATGACGAAAAAGAGAAACGGGCAGTAGAATTAATCATTGCAAACAAAGAACTTGCTTTTCAGAATGACGAAAAAGAAAAACGGGCAGTAGAATTAATCATTGCAAACAAAGAACTTGCTTTTCAGAATGACGAAAAAGAAAAACGGGCAGCAGAGCTGATCATTGCAAACAAAGAACTCGCTTTTCAGAATGACGAAAAAGAAAAACGGGCAGTAGAATTAATCATTGCAAACAAAGAACTTGCTTTTCAGAATGACGAAAAAGAAAAACGAGCAGCAGAGCTGATCATTGCAAACAAAGAACTTACTTTTCAAAATGATGAAAAAGAAAAACGGGCAGCCGAATTAATTATTGCAAACGAAGAACTTCTTTTTCAAAATGATGAAAAAGAAAAACGGGCAGCCGAGTTAATTATTGCAAACGAAGAACTTCTTTTTCAAAATGATGAAAAAGAAAAACGGTCAGCCGAATTAATTATTGCTAATAAAGAATTAGCATTTCAGAATGATGAAAAGAAAAAAAGAGTTAATGAAAATAAAGAACTTGAAGTAATTAGCAATGCTGTAAAACAGACTTCACTATATTCAAGAAGTTTGATAGAAGCATCGCTGGATCCGCTTGTTACTATTTCTCCCGAAGGGAAAATTACGGATGTAAATGAAGCATCAGTAAAGGTGACTGGTGTACCAAGGTTAAAACTAATTGGAACTGACTTTTCTGATTATTTTACCGAACCACAAAAAGCCCGTGAAGGATATAAGCAGGTTTTTGAAAAAGAATTTGTTTCAGATTATCCGCTAACCATTCAACATAAAAACGGCACATTAACAGATGTTTTATACAACGCATCTCTATATAATGATGAAAATGGAAATGTATTGGGAGTTTTTGCAGCTGCCAGAGATATTACTGCACAAAAAGCAGAAGAGCTAAAATTAGCAAACAAAGAACTTATTTTACAAAATAAAGTGAGAGAACAGCAGGCTGCAGTTTTGAAGATTGCCAATATTGAACTTGCTTTTCAAAATGAAGAGAAAGAAAAGCGGGCAGCAGAGCTGATCACTGCAAACAAAGAACTTGCTTTTCAAAATGAAGAGAAAGAAAAGCGGGCAGCAGAGCTGATCATTGCAAACAAAGAACTTGCTTTTCAAAATGACGAGAGAGAAAAACGGGCAGCAGAGCTGATTATTGCAAACAAAGAACTTGCTTTTCAGAATGACGAAAAAGAAAAACGGGCAGCAGAATTAATCATTGCTAACAAAGAACTTGCTTTTCAGAATGACGAGAAAGAAAAACGAGCAGCAGAGCTAATCATTGCAAACAAAGAACTTACTTTTCAAAATGACGAGAAAGAAAAACGAGCAGCCGAATTAATTATTGCAAACAAAGAACTTCTTTTTCAAAATGACGAAAAAGAGAAACGAGCAGCAGAGTTAATCATTGCAAACAAAGAACTTGCTTTTCAGAATGACGAGAAAGAAAAACGGGCTGCAGAGCTAATCATTGCCAATAAAGAATTAGAATCATTCAACTATATATCCAGTCACGACTTACAAGAGCCATTACGAAAAATTCAAATGTTCTCTACCTGTCTTGTTACTGATGAAGCTCAAAACTTATCTGACAAAGGCAATGAGTATGTGCTGAGAATTGGAGATGCAGCCAACCGAATGCGAACTCTCATCGATGATTTACTCGCCTATTCCCGCACAACTACATCAGAGCGAAAATTTGAAACCACCAGCCTCACCCCGATAGTAGAAGCAGTAATAAATGGTTTCAAAGAAATTATTTCTGAAAAAAATGCAACCATTGAATCACACGTCATGTGTGATGCTCATATTATTCCTTTTCAGTTTTACCAATTAATGCACAATCTCATTGGCAACGCACTCAAATTCTCAAATCCTGATAGACCACCGCACATAGTAATAAATAGTAGAAATATCGAAGGAAGCAAATTTAAAGATGAAAAAATATTACTCAATAAAAAATACTGTCACATTACTGTAACTGACAATGGCATTGGCTTTGCGCCACAATATAAAGACCACATTTTTGAAATATTTAAACGCCTTCACGACAAGGAAAAAGTATCAGGCACAGGTATAGGACTTACCATAGTAAAAAAAATTGTAGAGAATCACAATGGAGTAATTAAAGCAAAAGGAGAATTAAATCAAGGTGCATCATTTGATATTTATATCCCTTCAGCTTGACAACTGTGAAAGTGAATCCTTATGAACAAAGTGTGCAAACATCAAGCAGAGGTGCATTCTGGCGAGAACAACACATGCGCATAACACCTAACGGTTAAACGAATGCGCAGGCGTTCGATTTGAGCCCATGTTGAACGAACCCGGGTGCATGCGTCGAGGTGACTTGGGTTCGGCAATGGCTGATGGCGCGCAGGGTGGGTCTGTGCCAAGCCGGCAGGGGCTTTTACCGGATAAGGGCCTCGGCAAAACTATCGACTACCTGCTTCAGTTCATGGCCCGGTCGCATCAATGGCTTTCAATTCCGGCGAGCCGGCCTCTTTCATGCGCAAACCGGAGCTGTACATGAAGGTGATCGGAATGCGGAGCTTGAGCAGGGAAGGAGCGACAAACAGGTGCCGGCATTCATCTTTACTCAACACGGCGGGCAACAGGTTTTTATGGGGAATTGCCGATAGTTTCCGGCGACGACTGTCCAATCCTAAAGTGCAGTAGGCATAGACAGAGAACTTGAAGTAACTCTCGGAAAAGCGATCTTGGCGCACCAGATCATGGAGGTACTGTTGCAGCTCCTCCTGGTCTACTTCGACCGGACTGCGCCCAAAATGCAGAGCAATATGCGGAAGCCTCCTGCAATAGCAGGTAAGTGTGCTTGGACTTAGTCTGCTCAGTGCATTGGTTGCCATCATGCTGGGTGATCCTGAAACGCTCTCCGAAGATTGTGCAAAAATGCTCCAAAGAGGCGTAGGCCTATGGCAGGACATTCCGCTTTGTTTCTGCGGTTCCTTTCTTATGAACAATAAAAAGATTTCGAGAGAATTTGGCATGGAATTCACTTCGCTGAATCATAACATTAGTCAAACGGTTCTTTACTACCGGACAAAGAGCTGGCCGGACCTAAGTGCTGGGTTGCTTTGATGAGGGCTGTAAGGCTGCTCCAAAGTATGGTCTACTGCATATTTCGAAGTAAAGTGAGCCACGCATTTCGGAGCAAAGTGAACCACTTGACGAGTCTGCTAAGTATAGTGTTGATCCATGTTGCCCCGCTATTCGGGCTGGATGTATCGCTGCTTCGAAATCTGGCCCTAATAGCTTGTATTCTCATAGTATAATATTATATATTTATATGCTTGCCCAGGACGGCGGATAATTTCCCCTTTATCCTTGTTTGAGGGGCGCTTGGCCGCCAAAGTTGATAGGCCATTGTAATTTGACACTTTTGTCTTAAAATCCGTTTTTAGGGTGAAACTTTGCTCAGGATCTCAGTGAAACTTGGTCCGTATTCAGCTATGGAACAAGGTGATATTGATAGAATCATTGAAATGGCATGGGAGGACAGAACACCATTCGAAGCTATAAAAGCACAATTTGGGTTTTCTGAGGCTGATGTAATTGGGCTTATGCGTAGAGAGTTGAAGCGTACTAGTTTTTACATGTGGAGAAAACGAGTAAATAGTAGCATTAGTCAAAAACACGACAAGAAAAGGGGATTCTGATAGGGTTAGCCAACAGATTGTGGTGGCCCGTCAGGGCATTGAAGCCGCCCCCATAAACGCTGCTTTTGAACGCTGCATATTATTACAGTCACCTCAGAAAGCTCTTTAAACAAACCAGCTTGGTGTTTGTTATCTTCGTATTCGCTTGAGGCAGTATGGTTTCGCATACGGTCTTGGCCACTGTAGAACAGAACTATACACAATGCTTTAGCTAAAGCCAGCCGTTAGCGGGTAGCGATTTGCTAAGTCCATTACAGAACGGTGAGCACCTTACTCAACAATCAACCAATTGGTGAATGCCATGTAGCGTATGATTTTCTCTTTATAGGGTTAGGTGCAAGCAACAGTTTAATTCTGTTGGCCCTACTAAGGCAAAAGATTCTTGAAGGTAAACGGGTTGCTATTGTTGAGACTGAGAAAAAGAACAAGAATGACAAGACCTATTGCTTCTGGGCGGGTCCAGATGAGCCCATTGTTAAGGATTTGGCTTCTATTATTTCGCATCAGTATCATACCATTGTAGTTAATCAGACATTGCCACAGAGCATTAAATCTAATCAATATTATTACATAAGAAGCATTGATTTGTATGATTTTACGCTCAGATCTTCTGTCAACGCCGGAATTCCTGTGTTTAGAGATCAGGTGGAGGATGTTTTGTGTGAGAACGGTCTATGTACTGTTTTCTCCGCTAAAAACAGGTACGTGGCCGAGCATGTTTTTGATAGCAGACCGCCGTCACCCAAGCTTTTAGGAGCTGATGATATTTATTTACATCAATCATTTCATGGTTTTCATATCCGCTGCAGGGGGGATGTTTTTCAGGAACACACCTTTGAAATGATGAATTTTAATGTGGAGCAGAGCGACTTTACTCAGTTCATTTATATTTTGCCATTTTCACCACACGAAGCATTGGTTGAGTTAACTCGGTTTGGATCGCAGAAAATTGATACAGACTATGCAGTAGCCACCCTGGAAGCTTTCATTAAGAGGGATTTCGGTGATTATGAAATTATTTCAAAGGAATCTGGTTGCATACCGATGACAACCTTTATCAATCATCACAATACTGCGTCGGGTATTTTAAACACAGGTGCTGCCGCAAATTTAATTAAGCCCAGTACGGGATACGGGTTTAAAAAAATGTACGCCTTTTCAGAAAAGGTAAGTGGAAGGATAACGAAAAATAATTATGATCAGTTTAATCAAATTGCTCTTGATTCAAAGCCCCGTTTCAGATTTTATGACCACCTTTTACTCCTAATTCTGTTGCATTGGCCAAAGCACGGAAAGAAGATATTTGCTCAACTGTTCAAGAGTCAGGACATTTTAACTATTTTTTCATTTCTGGATGAAAAAACCAGTCTCCGTCAGGAGGTGCGAATCTTTGCCTCATTACCGACTGCTATTTTTGTTAGAAGTTTATTTGCATACAGTAAAAAATATACTCGATATGCTGTGGCATTGAGCAGCGTGATAATTTATTTTATTACCTCGCTCTATAGCAGTTTGTTGTCAGAGTATATAAGCTACGGCTTAGTGATTGCAGGGCTAATATTAGTGGGCATACCCCATGGAGCACTGGATCACCTTTTGCAAAACGACAGGAAGGTCCCTATGCTCCGATTTCTTTTCAAGTACCTATTGATTGTGGCTCTTTTTTTTACGCTATGGCAGTTTTATCCTCTAATTTCTCTAGTGATATTTGTATTGTATTCATCATTTCACTTTGGTGAGTCTGAATTCAAAGAGGCCGGAGCTTCAGTTGCCTCGGGTATTGAAAAGATTAAGGCCTTCCTATTAGGATTTGCTATTCTGTTTTTTATCATCGGTACTCATTTAGGTGAGTCCATGGACATAATCTCGAGTATCCACGGATTGGAGTATCTGGGATTGTATCGCCATGCTGTGTTGCCTTACGGTTTCTTAATTTCGATTGCATCTTTTATGTATATAATGTATTACTCTATTTTGCAAAAAAGACCGTCTAACTGGGGATTACTGTTACTATTGATTCTTGGAATTAAGGTGCCACTCTTGCTATCCTTTGCCTTGTACTTTATCATTCAGCACAGCTGTAGTGCATGGAAGCATTTGAAAAGTGGATTGAACATGGGTTCTATTGAATTATATAAAGAGGCATTGCCTTACACACTTGCGGCTACAGTATTATTAGGTGTGTTTTTAAGCAGCGGTTTAGCGCAAGTTTTGAATTCAGAAGGGCTGTTAGCTGTCTTTTTTGTGTTCTTAGCCTGCATCAGCCTTCCCCACTCCCTATTGATGCATGGTTTTTATAGTAAGAGCAAGTAAGCGAGTAAGTGGCTGGTCTGGCTTGCCTTTATAACCGCTTCAATGATTTTCATCTAGATTTCCTCAACAGCTTGAGGATCATAAATAAATAGGGTTGTTTTTATTTATTGTAAAATATAAATAGATGTACTTTAAGGCTATTCATGATTTTACTTACACCGCTGTTGAGTGTTCGGTTTTACCTTGACCGCTGCAAGCTGCAGGGTATGGTGCCTTGCAACGACAAACTGGAGGAGCCGCTGGCCGGCTCACTTTACTTCGAAATGGGTGGCTCACATTGGACCGAATTATGCATACTACGACGCCACTCGCAAAAAGCAGGTTTCCGGACACACGCTGCGTAACTTCCAGGGCGGACAGTAGACCGACGCTATTGGCGGAGTTCAAAGTCTGGATCGTCCAGAAAGTGCAGAGAATGGGTCACCAAAGTCCGGTTGATTACGCCCTGAGCAATGCCATGAGGGACTGGTAAGAGCTTCGCGTCTACACTATAGATGGCTGCCTGATGATCGAAAACAACCTGGTAGAAAACCGGATCCGCCCCATCGCTATTGGCCTTAAGAACTACTTGTTAATGGGCTACCATGAAGGCTCGCGGCACAGCGCCATGCACTACTTACTGCGCTTAATGGCATCGACTCCGAGGAGTGCCTGCTCGATGTGATAAAACGCCTTCCAGATACCAAGCACCCGAATTGCACTCTTTGCTGCCTGGTAACTGGACGCCAGCTGCGGCTTAAGCTTTTGCCGGAACTGGGCTAGACGGGGTTTAGCTAAGGCTTACTCTAGGTCGGCTTGATGCCTTGCGTGCGAAACCAGTTCAACCACATCCTGCTCAAATAGGCGAAATGGGATAGGGGCCTGGACAAATGCGCCTCAGTTCGCTGGTTGAAACTTTAGTACAGGCAACATCAGGGTCTATTTGAACACTGGAAATTGGTGCAACCATGACTACATTCATAGCGACGAAGAACATGAAGAACAGAGTGAGGAGAGAGAGCATCGCACGGTTCTCTGAAAAGATAGGGGTGGAATTTCCCGGCCATAGCCAATAATAAGCATCCCTATTGAAAAACGTACAAACATGGAATAATGAAATAATGAAATAGATTGAAATATATAACACGGACAGTTTGGATTTTATCGTTGGTCAGTTTATTCACTGACACAGCGAGCGAAATGCTGTATCCAATTATGCCGATTTACTTAAAGACAATTGGTTTTTCAATAGTGCTTATCGGAATACTGGAAGGCGTTGCAGAAGCAACAGCAGGTTTGAGCAAAGGCTATTTTGGAAAACTCTCTGACACTTCCGGTAGAAGAGTTCCATTTGTTCAAATTGGTTACGCTTTAAGCACTATTTCCAAGCCTCTGATGGCAATTTTCATTTACCCACTTTGGATTTTCTTTGCTCGTACCATTGACCGTTTTGGAAAAGGAATTAGAACTGGAGCACGGGACGCCATACTTTCAGACGAAGCAACCTCCGAAACAAAAGGTAGGGTTTTTGGGTTTCATCGTTCAATGGACACTTTGGGTGCGGTGATTGGGCCTTCTTTGGCTTTGATTTATTTGTATTATTTCCCACAGGACTACAAAACACTCTTTTTTATTGCCTTTATTCCAGGACTTTTTGCTGTTTTGGCTTCATTTTTATTGAAAGACAAAAATGCCAATAACATCAGGCCAAAAGTATCAGGGTCTTTTTTTTCGTTTCTTAATTATTGGAAGATAAGTCCTAGAGAATATAAAAAGTTGGTAATTGGACTTCTTGCTTTTGCAATTTTCAATAGTTCGGACGTTTTCCTTTTACTCAAAGCGAAACAGTCTGGGCTTGACGACACTATGGTAATTGGTGTGTATATATTTTATAATCTTGTTTACGCTTTATCTGCCTTTCCTATTGGAATTATCGCAGACAAAGTAGGCCTGAAAACCATTTTTTTAATTGGACTTTTAGCATTTTCAATTGTGTATTTTGGTATGGCAGTCAATACAAATCTTTACCTGTTTTTCGTACTGTTTTTTCTTTATGGTCTTTATGCTTCTGCAACAGAGGGAATTGCAAAGGCGTGGATTACAAATATTATTGATAAGAAAGACACGGCAACAGCAATCGGAACATTTTCAGGTCTTCAAAGTATTTGCACAATGTTAGCCAGTTCATTTGCAGGAATAATTTGGTTTCAATTCGGCGCTACAGCGACTTTTTTTATAACTGCAATTACCACTTTAATTGTATTTATATATATATTAACAATTTCTAATCCTGGAACCGCGAGAAATGGAGCAAACTAGTTCAACAATGAAATGACAGGCAGGTGAAATCCTGATGGTCTCTTGCCTCCAAAGAGCGAAGAGTTTAAGCAAAAGGAATTGCTGACATTGGGTGCAGAAAGTGTCATCGGATCCGGCCTTCCGGAGGGGATAGTTAGCGACTGTCTCCTTGATTTAGTGATTTTATTGTTATCACTGCTTCGATTTTTTAGGATGGTTGCGATTGCTCCATTTCTTTTTTCAAAGCATGCTGCTCATGAGCTTCATCTATAGAATGTGATTGCTGCAAACTTTCTTCCTTCTTTGTGAATTCGCTGAGCTTGCTATAATATTTTTGTATCACTTTTAATTCATCCTCTGTCATGCTTTCTACATCAACCAGTCTGTTACTCGCAAACTTATGAGCAGCTACAAGTTCATTCAGTTTTAATTGTATAGCAAGTGAGTCTTTGTTTTGTGCTTTCTGAATCAAGAATACCATAAGAAAAGTTATTATTGTAGTGCCTGTATTAATTACCAATTGCCAGTTTTCAGAATAATGAAATACAGGACCTATGAGTGCCCATATCAACACTATACTCAATGCACCGATAAATGCGGGAGTGCTGCCAGTTGCTTTGGTAATTTTTAATGCAAATTTTTCAAACTTAATCACTTGTGTTTTCGTTTTTTCTTTTTCCATTGTTTTTGATTTTACAATCAATCAAAGCTACTCATTTGTAGATTTGCGTTCCATAACAGAGCTAAATAATGTAACGTATTCCACCACTTTTGTAACACTTTGCCCATGGAGGCAACTGTACTGTGCCTGGCAATTTTAAAACTCAATGGTTGCTAGCATCTTTCAAGCAACCTACTTTGATTAAAAAAGGAATTTTTCAAGATTGGGGTCAGAGAGCTTCGTTACACGCGTCAATTGGAAGCAGAGAACCAGACAACATAGTGCGTTTATGATCTTGTAATAATGCGTAAACACGCTTTGGTCTTGGCATGGATTTGGCGGACAACTAAAGCAATAGCGGTAGGCTCATTTGGTAGGAATTTAGTAGGCTCATTTGGTAGGAATTTAGTAGGCTCATTTGGTAGGAATTTAGTAGTCTCATTTGGTAGGAATTTAGTAGGCTCATTTGCTAGGAATTTCGTAGACTCATTTGGTAGGAATTTCGTAGACTCATTTGGTAGGAATTTCCTTGAGAGAATATTTTAAATTTATTAGAAATAGCTTAGCATAAAAAGAGTTGCCAACTCGCGCTCAGTTTGATAATCTTCTTAAATTTGTTTCATAGGAATTAAAATTATTTCCTTTCACACAGTTCCCATCAGAATCAAGGTCATTTTGAATGTTTATATAAAATATATAAAGTGATATTAGTTTCGCTTAGCAATTATCAAAAATAGGTGGATTCGGCACGAAGGAGGGAAGATAAATTTAGAACTAACTTAGGAGTATTGCGGGGAATCTTCCTACATGGCTGTTGTATCATTGCAAGTGTGATCATCGCATGAAACAAAACAAACTTTAATTCATACCGATTGATTTGAACGCTGATGGGCAGGTCTGCGTAAGATTCCGTCGGGATGCCTTCATTTGCAGCTTCGACCAGGATGGACTTTATGAACAGGCTGGTCCTAATGGCATCGTGTATCTGGAGAAGCTCAGGCAACGTCAGGCCAAATTTCCTGATGGTTACGTTCACGTCTGGCAAGGGGGCAAGATTATAGGTCAAATGGAAATGCAAATCGTTGAAGAGCCTCCAATTGGTTATGTGAATCTGTTTTACCTTGTTCCGGAAATGCGCAGCAGTGTTGTAGCACATGCTCTTCATGCTTACGCGATGGCATTTTGTGCAGGACAGCATGTTCAACCGGCACGGCTAAGCGTCAGCCCGACAAATCAGCGTGCCATTTCCTTTTACCAGATACATGGCTGGTGCGACATGGGTCCTCGGCCAGAAAAGGAAGAGGTGAATTTGATGGAGTGTGTCGTGCCAGAACTGCTTGATGATAATTAGGGGTGAATTTAAGCATATGAAAATATACGGTTAAGTATTAATAAAAGTATATAATATCACATTAAATTATGCAAGAATCATTTTTTCTGCATTAATGGTCACACAGGTTTAACCTGCTTCTCTTTACTTGGTAGGACGAAAGGAAATGTCTTAAGGCAGTTGCGAGACAGCCGGCCCCTTTCCCCAGAAAGTGAGGAGTTCAGGTGTGTTGAATAGTCAATATTGGCCGATGTAAGGGTCCACAGACCAGACCTATTAAGAATACTTTTAAAGGTTGTCTTAGACTTACAGTTCCAAATACTATGGCAACCCCAAGTGGAGATTGAGACGACATTTGATTCTACTTCGTTTTTAGTTAATGACTCTATTTATGTTGATGCGTCTTGCAGTGAAAACGTCGAAGAGTATTTATGGGAACTAGCAGAGGGGTTATCGATGCTAGGCAATGGAACTTCCGCATCAGAGAGCTTCATAATTCAGCCTCTACCCGGAGCTCTAGCAAGATCAATAAATTTAACTGTATCGAATGCTAAATCTTCGCGTAACCATGCTGAATTTGTAATTGTTTTTAGTTTATATTCTTGATCTAATAAACATTACAAACCATATCTTTATGGGCTTCTACGTACGCAATGCCCTGAACCAGCCTAACTACCCCTTAGATGCCGTGCTTACAGCCACGGCCATTTCGACCTGAACTTTGCCATTGCTTATGGGCCTTTCGAACTTGCGCCGAGGTTGGAATCAATGCACAATCTGCAAAGGCTGGGACCCACGTTCCACGGTTTCGGTAGAATGCCAGGTGAACCAGTACAAGCCTTCCGGTAGCGCGCGAACATCGATATCGGCAGCCCCTTCAAATTGCCCTTGAAGCACCATACGACCCAGTGGATCAAGTAGCTGCCAGTTCAGGATGCCTGGATTGGCAGGGGAGTGAGACTGGCCAAAATGTTGCACCTTGACCTGATTTGCAGCCGGATTGGGTTGTAGTTGAATAGCCCATGCATTTGCACTGCCATTTGCCCAGGCACCCGAAAAACGCAACGTCGGAATGGCGATGGTCTGGATGGCGCTGCTGTCTCCGGCACCGGTGATGTAGCAGGTGGGCTGCACAAACCATTCAAACGTGGAGCCGGGTGTGAGTCTTGAGGTTGGAATCCGAACTGTTGGATGCAAGAATGTTTTTGATTGGAAGTAAGCAGCACCGAGCGGTTTAAAGTATAGTTGGTAGCGCTGCACATTTTGTACCGGATCCCAGGACAATAGCAAAGAATCCGGCCAATAGAGGGCGGTTGTGAGCGTGTCGGGGGCTGGACAATTGGCGAACGAAGTATAGATCATTGGCCGGGAGTCCTGGCTGAGCGTGCTGTCCTGGCAGAAGGCGCGAACCTTCCAGAAATAGGTTGAATTGGGAGCCAGCAATTCGTTTGGAACCAACTGGTTGGTAGTAGTGGCCTGGAAAAAATTGGCCGTTGCACTGTCGGCATTCCGCCACGAAACCTGGTATCCTTGGGCGCAGGCGGCGGGATACCAACGTAGACCAACCTTGTCTTTAAGAGTGCCTTGCTCCAACCCGGTAGGTGGAAAGCAGGAAGTGCCCGTTTCTACTGGTTCCACCAATACCATATACTGATCGGCGGGCAGGTCGAATTCTGCCTGGCGGATACCGGAAGGCCAACGCACGATCAGGCTGTCCACAAACAAGTTCGGCCCCAGGCCAAAATGAATGGTACTTTCGTTCTGCGCAAAGCGGTGCATGCCGCCGTCAGCCACGCGCAACTGCGCCCTTCCCCCGGCAAATAAAGTCAGCACAGCACCGATGCCGTCGCGATTGCTCACGGTGCCTTCCAGATCAAACCCTATCCAGTGGTTAGCGTTGCCTGCATTGCGGAACAGCTCGTAAGGCCCGGGCGTTTCGTTGCCAAGCCCGCGTCCCTGTTCCACAAATAGATCCAGAAAACCATTGCGGTCATAATCAGCGGTACTGGTAGGACCCGCCGCACCGAGAGAACTGCCTGGCGCACCAGCGCTCCCGGGAACAAGCACAAAGGTGCCATCACCTTGGTTATCCCAAACTTCATTGGGCATATTGCCATCACCCAAACCCGTGGAGAGGTAAATATCCAGGTCCATGTCGTTATCGAAATCGCCCGCAACCACGCCTATGGACGTGTTGGGCGCTCCAAGACCGGATGCATCGGTAACATCCGCGAATCCTGCTGCCGTATTTGCCAGCAAACGGTCGGGGAACGTAGTGAAAATGGAGTCAAAGTTGGTGGTGCTAAGGATTTTGGCTTGCCGGGTGGTGAAAATGGAGATCAGCCCAAAGAACGTTTTGACGTCACTATTGAAGTTGACCGTCCAGGCGCTTTTCGCCGGGCTGTACCCGATGTACATTTTTTTCTCCGCGCCGGGAGTATAGGGCGCCAGACCGTGATTGATTGTGTCGGAGGCCAAGAGGAAAAATGCCTCTTCGTTATCAGGCAAATAGCCTTCGGAACCAATGGCAATGGCACCGGGAGGAAAAAGAAATGGAATGCCCGGTATAATATAAACGGAGTCACTGTTTACCCGAAAGGTGAAATTGTGGTCATTGCTGGCTGGCCGCAGGGATGCTTTGGTCTGAAAGCGATAAGGGTGAGTTAGTTTAGGAATGGAAACCGTGATGAGCGAATCTGTCAATACGGGATAGAAGTTCCCGCCCGCATATCCGGGCAGAGGCGCCACTTGAACATCAAAGCGAATGACTGTGCCGTCGCAATTCTCGAAGGAATCGCAATAGGTGACATACACCGAATCCAGACCCTGATAACCTGGGTTGGGTGTGTATTCCAATATTCCATTGCTGCCCACCAATGCCTCGCCATGGCTGGGGTCTTGGGCTGCCGTAACCGTAGTAGGATTAATGAGATTAATGCCAAAAAATACCTGATAATTGGTGCGAAAGTTACTGGTTACGATGCTCTGGCCAGGGTCATTGCGAACGAAGTATAGGTCGGGCAATAAATCACCATTGAAATCGCCGGAGATGGCTTCGACTGTCTTCTCAACGTCAACCGAACCCGATAGCTCCAAAGGCAAACAGCCCGTTTGATACCAGAAATTTCTGGTCGAGGTAATAATGGTAGCATTGAGCTGCCCGTCGCCATCCAAGTCAGCCAGGAAACCCAGAGGCGTGCTAAGCTCATCCAGATTGTCGTTTTCAAAGTCGCTGAGATTGTAATACCCTGAATCCGTTTGGATGGACATGGTAGTGGACGGCAGGTCAGGCGCAATGGCAATGCCCGCCGTATGGATCACATCCAGCAATCCATCGCGGTTCTGGTCAATGAACAGCGGCGTTCGTCCCTCCAAAAAAGGCACATCGAGACCAGCTTTCACAGCGGCCTCCGTGAAGGCACCACCACCCTGATTAATTAGAAAGAAGTTCCGTTTTGTGCGGCCAGTCTCTACCAGTAAATCCTGGTCGCCATCGTTGTCAAAATCAAACCAACCGCTGCCATGCATATCCGGCGCACGGGTCCGAAACGGCACTTGCCGCTGCTGAAAAGTGCCATTACCCAGATTGTAATAAAAGTACGGCTCATTGTTGTCCTGCAGCCGATAGTGATTGGAAACAAACAAATCAGGCAGCCCGTCGCCATTAATATCTCCCCACGAATGACCCCAGGTAAGCTCAAACTGCGACAGTCCGGCCTCCACACTGACATTGATAAATTGAGCGGTATTTATCTGAGCCTGCAAAATCTGCATTGGGGCCAATATGGCCATCAAAAGTGAGAAACGATGCATGGCATTGATTTTAAAGCGGCAACGGGAGGCGTGTGCTCTGCCAGAAAGCGCACGGGTGTAGGCTGGCTTCAAGTTAGTGAAAACGAGGGAATGACGCTAAAATTTTGGTGAGTAATGACTACCCATGTTCCGTTTCCCAGCAAGGTAGATTACACCGCTATGCAATTGGCCCCCGATAAGATAATGTGTGGACTGTGTAACATTATTCAAAAATTGTGTAATGTTTTATCCTTGGGTGAGTATTAACTTTTGTAGCTATCATAATGTAAATTTTTAAGTCATAATAAGAATGAAGGAAAATCAGAATGGCAAGTTCAATCAGCAAACTGAAAGCAAGCCAAACCAGCCACTGGCCGATAATAGTCAGGCTCTCCTTAACGATGGATCAAACAGTAGCTCTCAGGTTCAGAAGGAGGTAGAAGAAAATGCGACTTTTCAAAGAAGACCGCAATTTCGGCTCAATGAAAACCGCAGGAAGAGGTACATCTGATTGTGCATTAAAATCAGGTTGACGATTTCGCCGAAATCAATACCTGTACATCGTGCTCCAACCCATCATCGGTAAGTGTTATCACTTTACCTTCCTGATCCACGCCATTGTCAGTCACTTTCATGTCCTGCCCACCATCCTTTTGCAAAACCGTAATGTGGTAGACTGTGCTTTTATGCCGGTAGTGCACTTTAAAAGACTCCCATTCTTTCGGAATACAAGGGGTGAAGTTTAGCTGATTAGCTACTTGTCTCAATCCAAGAAAGTATTCTACGATCAATCGGTACATCCAGCTCGCAGAGCCAGTGTACCAAGTCCAGCCACCGCGACCTGCATGTGATTCATTGGCATACACATCAGCCGCTATCACGTAAGGTTCTACCTTATAAATGGCAATTTCTTCAGCAGTCTTACCGTGATTGATCGGATTAATCATATTTAATAACTCCCAAACTCTTTCGTTTTCGCCCAATTGGGTAAACGCCATAATCAACCATACGGCAGCGTGGGTGTATTGTCCACCATTCTCTCTTACTCCGGGAACATATCCTTTTATATACCCAGGGTAAACGTTTGATTTGTCGAATGGTGGATCCAGTAACTTAATAATCCCGATTTCCTTCTGCACAAGATTCTTATAAGCCGATTCCATTGCCCTGTACGATCGTGAGGCTTCTCCTGCCCCTGATAATACAGACCAGCTCTGCGAAATCGAGTCAATTTTACAATCCTCACCACTCGAAGTGCCTAAAGGAGTACCATCATCAAACCAGGCACGTTTGTACCACTCTCCATCCCAGGCGTGTCTATCAACGTTTCCTTTTAGTCGCTCAGCCTCTCTTTCACACTCATCTGCAAAAACGACGTCATTATGCAGGCGCGCAATTTTCGCAAATCGAAGAAGGATGTCATAAAGGAAAAATGCCATCCAAACACTTTCACCTTTTCCTTCAATTCCTACTTTATCCAAGCCATCATTCCAATCACCGCTGCCAATTAACGGAAGCCCCCTTTTGCCATAATTGAACCCTTTTTTAATGGCTCGCACACAATGCTCATAAAGTGAAAATGAATCGCTTGATGTAATTGGCAGATCATAATAGGATTCTTCTCCATGGATCAAGTGTCTTCCTTCCAAAAACGACACCTGTTCATCCAGCACCGCGGAGTCCGCCGTAAAGGAAATATACTGAGCAGTAACAAAAGGCAGCCATAGAAAATCATCGGAGCAGCGGGTTCGCACACCCCGCCCCGAAGGTGGATGCCACCAATGTTGCACATCTCCTTCTTTGAACTGACGTGCAGCGGATCGCAATATTTGCTTTCGTGCCAATTGTGGGGCTACGTGTAGAAGGGAAAGCACATCCTGCAACTGGTCCCTGAAACCGAAAGCGCCGCCTGATTGATAAAATCCACTGCGCCCCCAAAGCCTCGATGAAAGCGTTTGGTAAGTCAACCAACCGTTTGCAATGACATTTATGGCGGCATCTGGAGTTTCCACCTGCAAAGCGCCAAGCGTTTCTTTCCAATAATTTTTTACTTTTTCAAGTGCTTCATAAGCAACCGCATTTCCGCGAAATTGCCGGGCGAGTTCTGCGGCCTTGTTTAAATCCTGTCCAGCACCAAGTCTGAAAGTTATTTCACGTTCCTCTTCAATTCCTAAATGGAAGGGGACCTGGATGGCAGCGCACGGGTCTAAAGCGAGACCGGTCTTCCCGGAAAGTTCTTGCCGTAGCATTGCATCAGGGTTTTGCAAGGTTTTATTGCGACCGATAAATTCCATTCGGTCTGTCGTATAGGTTTTGTCCTTTGCATCTGTATCGAAAAATGCAGCTCGATTGGAAAACTCGGTATTGTAGGGATTTTGTGCAAATATTGTGCGGCCATCCGCGCTTGTCTCGGTGCGAATATGCATGGCTGTTTTTGCCCTGTTATCACCAAGGGCCCATTCGGTGTATCCGGTAGCAGAGAGTTTGCGGGGTCTGCCAGACTGATTGCGAATTTTAATTACAATGAATTTGATAGCCGCTTCAATGTCAACATAGACCAGCATTTCAGAATGAATACCATCTTCATTATGTTCAAAGACACTATAACCGAAGCCATGGCGTGTTATGTATCGCGATGAGCCGCCCGCCGGTAGGAGTGAAGTTGACCAGAAGTGACCGCTCTCTTCATCGCGCAGATAAAATGCTTCACCGGAAGCACCACTAACGGGATCATTATTCCACGGAGTCAACCTTAATTCATGCGCGTTCTCTATCCAAGTGTAGGCGCCACCACTTTCAGAAACCACTGTTCCAAAAAGGGGATTGGCAATGACATTCACCCAAGGGGCCGGGGTTTTATCTTGGTGATCCATTGCAATCACATATTCGCGGCCATCAGCAGAGAATCCTCCCAGCCCATTAAAAAAGAGGAGGTCTCGCGGCAAAGGAATGGCCTTAAGTACCGGATTATATTTTTGTGCCGGAACCATGTAGGGAATTCTGAGCTTCGGCGGCGCTTTGCGTTTAACGTGGTCAGCTAATGTTCCACCATTATCAGAGATAATGACACGTGCCACAGTTTGAAACAATATGCGGTCCTCCTCGGATATCTGATCAACTGCTCTTACAAAAACACCTCCGGGACGATCCCTTAATTCTACCGGAATCATCGCCTCAATTTCATTTTGAAAAATCTGCCGGTAACCACCATGGCCTTCATTCCAAATCACCATATCAACAGATAGTCCCTTCAAGTGCCAGTAGGCATGGGCTTGTACCAATTGCCTTACCAAATGCATATTAATCTGCTTTTCAATTTTCAACAGAACTATTGGCAAGTCTCCTGAAATGGAATAGCCCCATAAGCCGGACTGTTGTCGTTGATTGCGGATTAGAATGGCTGGGTCTGCACGAAAGACAGGGTTGCTAAACACTATATTATTGGCCAGTCGTCCGTACAATTGTGCATCCCCATCCGAAGCATTGATTTGACGGAGCACTACTTGGCTATGTGTCCAGGCTAATTCAAATACACGGTCTTTATGATGTTTATCCTGGTATTTATTGATCAAGCCTTGGCAAATTTCTTTCGTTTCAGCTATTCCCGTAATCAGGTCAATCGTAATTGCTTCATCTGGGGCAAGCGTTATTTTGTATCGGATTGCCACAATGGGATCTAAGACGGCACCCTGCTTTCCTGACAGCCGCCCCGAATTGTTCATGGCCTTAGGATGCACGATTGAATTTCCACGACCTATAAATTCCAGTCGGTCCGTTTCGTAAGATATTTCATCGGCCACTTTTCCATGCATGGTCATTAAATGGCACATCCAGGGCGGTTGCTCCTCGGCGGACCTTGGCCTGCGCGTACAAATAATGGCATGCTGGTCCGGGATAATTTCTGTTTGCACAAAAAGATTGCTGAAAACGGGTTGCATCAAATCTGAGGCGGCAGTTGTGAGAACTACCTCTGCATAGCTGGTAACTTCAATGATTCTTCGTACAGAGGAACAATTTGATATGCGTAACCTTCGCATTTCTATGTCGTCCTCCGGAGAAACAATAATTTCAGTATGTGTTTCTATTTCATTATTGGTAGTTCGAAAGTCTGCGTGGCCGTGAGAATAGGTTGCTTCGTATTTGTCTTCCTTTTGAAGGGTTGGTTGATAGGTATTAGACCAGAAAGCCTCACTGTCTAAATCGCGCAGATAACAAAAAGTGCCCCAATTATCACAGGTGCGGTCCTCACGCCAGCGGGTAACTGCAAGATCTCTCCAGCGGCTGTATCCACTGCCTGAATTGGTTACCATCACATGGTATTTGCCATTGGAGAGCAATTGCACTTCGGGGATGGGCGTATTAGGATCATGGAGTACTCTAGTTTCCACGGCAGTTGGCGCATAGCTAACTTCAACAATGTCAGTAGTATGGGCAAAATAAGTAGTTGCTTTTGGTATCCGTTCCTGTAGAAGTAATAGCGCTGCCTTAAACTGTGGTTCCGCCTCAAATAATTTTTGCATCGGTTGGTCAAGTAGCAGGTAAGCAAGGGAGAGCAAACTCATCCCCTGGTGATGCGCCATGAATGAATAAACAATCGCATGGTTTTGTCCTCGTGGCAAACGCGATGGGGTATAATCTATTGCTTCATAAAATCCATAACGTCCTTGAAAACCTTTTTCGTGAAGCAGTTCCAGATTGCTGCAAGCTTTTTCGGGAGCTACCATCAGTGCAAGAGCAGACGCATACGGAGCTACAACGAGTTCTTCTTCAAGACCGCGTTTTAAGCCCAAGCCGGGTACGCCAAACGCACGGTATTGGTAATGAGATTCAGCGCTAATCATGTTGTAGCCGGACTCAGAAACTCCCCAAGGCACTCCCGTCTGTTTTCCGTATTTAACCTGACAAGCTACAGATGCCTTAGATGTTTGGTCAAGCAACGTGTTTTCATAATCAGGCATCACTAAAAGCGGCATCAGGTATTCGAACATAGAACCACTCCATGAAAGCAGTATAGGGTAACCATTTACACTTGTCAGCAAGCGTCCTAAGGCAAACCAGCTCTCTTCAGGCAGTTTTCCTTGTGCAATGCCGACAAATACGCCTAACCTCGCTTCGGATGCTAGAAGATCATAGTAGCTTAAATCAGCTTTGTGCTCTTCCACATTATAACCAATGGAGAGCAGATGGCTTGTTTTGTCGTACAAAAAAGTCCAGGTAATATCCGCAAAGTCGTTGCAATCCTGAGCGAGTGTGTTGGAAGAAGCAATTTGTTCTTCCGCCTGGTGAATAGATTGGTATAACGCAATTTGAAATTGATTTGACCATTCGTTTTCGCTGCTTGTGTAAATCTCAGCCTGCAGCAGATTTACTTCCTTCTGCAATTTCCGAGCTGTCTTCAATAATTGGCTCAGTGTTGAATATTGATTTAAGGAAGCCAAGTCCATTAATCTAGAAGGAGCTGTTGTCAACAAATCCCATGGAGCGAAAATTTGCAGTACTTCCTCCAAATGATGCAATTGCGTTTTTAGTTTTTGTTTCCACCAGTACGTTTCACTCTCTGAGTCGTTGTTCAGGTTATTATATACCGAATTAAAAGTATTCGCCAACTTCTCTACGCTTCTTTTTACTTCTATGGGGGTATTTAAATCTTGATTAGAGGAAGATTTTAGATCCTCTCCAAATGATTGCAGTATCTCGGCTTCGCTTTCTTCCAGCGTATCAGCAAGCACATTGAACGTATCCCAAAGTCCTTGATATAATTTATGATTAATTATATTTTGATTAGGGATCGCCAATAATCCTTGTCGAAGCACTAGCAAGTGGCCCACAAGATTACCACTATCCACCGTTGAAATATATTTAGGAAGCAGTGGATTTAATGATATCGTGTCATACCAATTGTAAAAATGGCCACCGTATCGTTCCATTTTGTTCATCGTACCAATGGTGTTTGTGGTTCGTTCGATAAATTGACCGGTCGTTATATAGCCAAATTCTCGGGCTGTGAGATTAGCGAGCAATGATAGCCCGATATTGGTGGGAGATGTACGATGTGCTATTTCTGATATTGGTTGCTCCTGATAATTGTCTGGCGGCAACCAGTTGTCCTCCTGTCCGCCAAAACGTTCGAAGAAACCCCATGTTTTTCGTGCTACTTTTCCGAGAAAAATATTTTGCTGTTTCGTAAGTGTGGCGGCCTTTTTCGCTAACGGTTTGCTTACACTCCAGGTAATAAACGGAGCAAAGATCCAAAGTATAGCGATAGGACCAGCCGTGACTAACTTAAGAGGGGAGGTGCTCGCTAAATAACCAAGTACTGCCAGCGATAAAATTACCTGAATCCACATGAACGCATACGAAGCTAGCAGACCGGTAGGGTTACGCATTCTATCGTTGCCCGAAGCGTTCCATTCGAGCAGATGTTTTCTGGTGAAAAGCTTTCTCCCTAATGTGCGGCTGATCGCCTTGAAATTAACAAAGGCTTCGTAGGGGAGGCAGATCAGATCAAACAACATCTTTACAATAATTTCATAAATGCTTTCAATGGAAATTATAATATGTTGTCTTAGCATTATATCTTTTGGTTTCCGGATAAGTTTCCATAGGGATGAAAAAATGATCGGGACCACTATTACCCCGGCAACTACAAGAGTCCATAGAAAAGAAGACGGCAAAACCAACCATCCCAATAACAGCAGTGTTGTTAGCGCCAAAGGGATAAGGCTCCGCCTTATATTATCGAATATTTTCCATCGTGATAATGCTGAGACAGGATTTTTACTCCACTTGCCGTTAGCGTCAGGAACAAAGGGTAAAAACCAGGAGAAAATCTGCCAGTCACCTCGAATCCAGCGTGCGCGTCTCTTTATATCAGCTTGATAGCGAGTCGGATATTTTTCGAAGAGCTGCACATCACTCACTAATCCGGAGCGCAAATAGCAGCCTTCCAAAAGATCATGACTCAGGATGCTGTTTTCAGCAAACTTACCCTCCAGCACTTTTCTGAATATATCCACCTCATAGATTCCTTTGCCAATAAAGGATCCCTCCTCAAACAAATCCTGATATACATCGGAAGAAGCGCGTGTGTAAGGATCAATACCAGGTTCATATCCGTTCATTCGGGCATATAAAGAACCGTTGACATCCGGAAGGCTGGTTGAAACCCGAGGTTGCAAAATGCCGTGCCCCTTGGTGATACGTCCTTTTTGCTCATCGTAGAATGCCTGATTTAAAGGGTGCGCGATGGTCCCTATTAATTTCCAGGCAGACCCCATGGGCAGTTGCGTATCGGCATCCAGGGTGATAACATATTTTATAAGTGGTAAAATATTTTGGTCTGCTATGATTGCCGAGAAATTTTCTTTTGAACTACCGCGCAATAGTGCATTTAAGTCGTTTATTTTTCCACGTTTTCTTTCGTAACCCATCCACTTATTTTCTCGTTTATTCCAACGCCTGGGACGATGAAAAAGAAAGAACAAGTTATTTGTTTGTCTATTGTATTTTAGGTTGAGTTGGTCAATCTTTCTTTTCGCTGATTCAAGGAGGATATGGTCTTCAGGAAGTGTTTCCTGATCCGCATCAGTAAAATCAGTCAAAAGGCTAAAGTATAAATTATCATTTCTATTTGCGAGGAAACAAATTTCCAGCGATTCTACTAAACGCTCTATTTCTTTTGTGTCGGATAACAGGGAGGGAACAACAACCAAAGTAAGGGATTCTGACGGGATTTTTTTGGAGAAATCCATGCGGGGTAGCAATTTCGGTTCTACCATTAAAGTGGAAAAAAAGTTAACCACTGAAATGGCAAGCTGACTGGCGGAGAGTACCGACAGAAAAGCAATTGTTGCCAGGAGCCAGATATTGTTTAAATCTTCATCTGCGAGAATGATAAAACCTCCACCTATTGCAAATGTGATTAACAGAATATTCAATAGATATATAGGAAAGCTTCGTTTTCGCAGGATGTTTCGAAACATCTGAAAAAGTGATACCGGTGTTTTTGCAACTCTTTTCGTCTGATTTACTCCTTCTCCTATGAGATAATATCCAACGTGTGCAGTGCGATGATCCTCAACTTTGTCAGGTTTACTTTCATGCGTAAGTTGGATAGCTATGCGAGCAACTTGCTGTTCGGCGATCTTGCTTTTTTTTGCGATGTCCTCCACTACGTGTCTGTAACGGTCTCGTGCCGAGAAATCCATGGCGCCGTAAATTCCGTTGAGGTCTTCGCGAAGCGTTTGCTCAACAATGCTGTGTTCCTCTACAAAATCCCGCCAATTTAATTCATCTAGTAGACGAAGGCTGCCGATGCTGTTACTCATGGAAACCTGATGGACAGCTTGCTTTTGAATTTCTGAATTCACCAATTCTACGCTGGACAATCCACTTTCTGATAATTGATGCTCTATCCAGTTGAGCGATAATGCCAAATCAGAACCTCTGCCCCGCAGTAGTCGGTCTATTTCAGCCACAAATGCGTCGACCATTGGAGGATTAGACCGCGCCATGTCTGCGATGGTCATTATCAGATTCTTAGGGTCTTTCTCTGATTTCTCAATCATTAGCTGGGCCCAGTAGTTCGCAAGGTTGCTATCTACTCGGTCAATACCGACACGGGCGGAAATACGCCTTAAATTTTCGATTAGCGCAAGCCGCAGCATAATGGGGATCGCCCATAGTTCTCCTAATTTTAAATTAGTTATAGTCTGATATGATTGTATAAAACTGCTTAGGTTTTCTAAATCTATTCTCCCATCACTGTGGACAATCACCTGCCGAATGATATCGTAGATGCGCGTCACTTCTGTAGAAGAAGCACCTGATAGCTGAGGCAGATCTTCGCTATAACCTTTTGGGAAATTTAATTTAGCGCTGCGGATATTTTCTTCAATTAAGTAGAAATTGTCAAGCAACCATTCTCCGGCGGGAGATATTTGATGCTTCTTTTTGATGGAGTCGTTAATCAGCTTCCGGACTTCATGCAGTAGCGTTTCGTTGTCCGCGAGCCGCTTGAGCAAATGATCCTGCGCAGGTTTGGCACTCAGCTTGTGCGTTTTTGCCAGAGCTTTTCCAAACCGCTTCATTTGTTCAGAACTGTAGAGTTCTGCACTCAACAGTTCCTCCTTCCTGAAATTGTGATGGTTTCCTTTTGATTGAAAAATAGCTTTCATATCAGCTATGACTTGATGTGCAGGTGCAATTAAATTCATAAATAAGGTAAGAGTGTATTTAGGATTTTTATTTTTAGTGTGTTAGCGCAACACCTGACGACCAAGAAAACTCATTCTTAAGTTCCTCCTCATAAGCACCCTGATCAAAAGAAATTTTCGGCGGATTTATTTGGCAAAGGTTTTTTTGATGTGGATACATTACTTATGATTGCTTTTGGATCAATGTCTTTTACCGCAGCCACACTTGCAGTTCTGCAAGAATCAGCTGATTTAACTTCAATGATAAGGTACTGAAACGGAGGCCGGATTTCTCACTGAAGGATTTATTGCTTATATTTCAAATCTAATAAACTTATTTATTTCTTGATTTAATGGGATTCTAAAAGATACAAATAAAATTTAATTTTTAAGTCATTAAATCTTACTTGAGAGAAAATAATTGGAAAATTGGCTCAATTTGATGGTCACTGCAGTTTTAAATCGAGATGAGGAAAATGTGATTTAGTTCGCTTTTCAGTCGGTCAGTTAATCATAGGAGTAATTGGAATCGACACCCTGCAAGCCACGAAGGATTTATCCAGAGAAAAGTTCTGGTCACCCTTACAAGACTTCGGGAAATCCCTGTAGAATTATTGGTATGGAATCCGTGCATGCTTCCGACACTGAGTAACAAATGTCTTTTGTGAAACCATCAATTTCAAAATTTAACTGGTCAAATGAATCTCCCCTGGGTATGCAAACATTTCCAACTACGTCAACGTGATCTGCTCTTACCTAAGGAGACTACATTTGGGCACACAAGTTAAAATTCTTAATAAATAAAATTACTTAATATATTTATCCCATAGTCCGTAGGTTTCTTTGATTTTCCCTTTTGAAGAGGAAAGAGTTATTATGGAAAGTCCAAGCAGACTAGTGATAATCGTATACGTTATGTTACTCCATTCTATAAGCCAAGGAATCGCTACAATAGCAAGGCCCAATATGATGTTGAAATAGCGAAAACTTCTCAATACTTCAGCCATAGCCACTACTGCAAAAACGATTACCAGTGCACCTCCCAGATGATTCAAATTGGCTGAAGATGTTTCTATTCCAATCTTGAAAACGGTCGGTGCTAACATTAGTAAAAGGCCAATAATTGCAGAAACTGTTAACCGCCAAGGCGCTGTCATTCCCCATAATGATGATTTGAAAACCTTCCACGGACTATCCACAAAAATTGCTAATTCAGGGGAACGTTGATCGTTTTCAGTGGAAAGCGCATCACCACCCAGCCAAAATACCTTCCATAGCGAATCCCCTTTTTGTTTTCGTTGCACCATGTGTTGCCACATGGCAATGACTTCATCAATTTGTAAGGGAATCATAGGCAGCATAACAATAGCAGAAAACAGGCAAAGGCTACACCAAGCACCAACCGTAAGTGGCTGTGAAATCACCAGGAATATGCTCACCAAACCTAGTGGAATAACCAGAATTCCAAAAAAAGTGACCATCCATGGCATGGTACGCCATCGGGAAGTACCTCCCATAAATCCCATCATAAATTCCAGCGTGTAGGCGAGCGTGCCGAGTGCCCCATCTGAAATGGGCCAGCTATGCGACATATTAGAATTCAAAACCTTTAGGGTACCTTCCCCAAAAAATGGATCCCACGTAGTATCTACATAGCCCAATTGAAATGCTCCCAAATAGCGGGAGGCCAGCCACCCGATAAAGGCCAGGCCGATCATAATAGCTCGTTGAGGCCAGCTGGAGGGATTGTAACTCCAACCGATTGGCACATTGCCTCCCATTTTCATAAACATGATCATGTTTGGCATGCCTGGAATAAGAACAGATAGTGCGATAGTTAAGGCCCCAATCGTAGTGCCATTATAATAGGCTACAGCAGTAGGCGCCCAAAAAATTAGCGGGGCCATACTGATCCATACGCCTATAAAACAAATGACCCAAATACTGTAAGGACGGTTAGGCTTTAGGGAACGCCAACCAAAAATAACCAGTAACATTCCGCTGATTATATCGCTCCAATACATGGTGGCAATGCGTTCACTGAGCGACAACCAGACAGGTCTTCCTCCTGCAGGTTCTACAATATTCTTTCCATAATCAAAAGTAAGTGGGGAAGCGATCATCCAAAAACCCAGCATTACGATGACCCAATAAACCCATAGCGTTTTTTTATGGTGATCTTTTAGCATTTTCGCGCGGTCATCTGCGCTCATTTTCATGGTGTTCATACCCATGTCCGTACCCATATCCATGTTATCATGGTCTTTTTGAGGTTCGTGGCCTTTCATGTCCATCATTGGACGTGTGACCCCACGTGAACTCATACCTTCCCTTTTGTAAGAATGATTCACCATTAAATTATTTTTTTAGTTTATTATTTACATAGAATTTATTTGGATTGGTCTTTAGGTTTTTAATCATTTTTGGCAAGGTTTCCCGCAAACTGTGTTTAGGTGTCCAGCCTAACATTTTTTTTGCCTTGGAACTGTCCATTTCAAAATGGTCATTGGCACGATCTATCATCCAAGGTTTTATAAAGGCTTTGCCGAAAAGATTTTGCATAAATGCTCCGGTCTTGGCAAACCACTTTGGTATGGCGATGATGGGAATTTTTTTGCCATAAATTTCTGTGCTGATAATGTCTTGGAGTTCCTTATAGGTTAGGGTTTCATCATCTCCAATATTTAAAACAACTTCCTCCGGGAGATCGTTCCTATTTTCAATTGCCAAAGTGATGGCATTGATTACATCATCTCGATGTACATAGGTGCTGCCATGTGCTGTATTGGCTGGATAGAGACGTGCTGAAATTTGCTTTTCAAAAATGCGCTGGGCCTGATTGGTGATAGGAATTGAGTTACCATCTTCACTGTAAACGCCTGCTATGCGCATGATCACTATGGGAATTTCACCCTTTTTATCATGCATTACTTTTTCGGTCGTGACTTTTGATTTTGGATAATCCCATTTAGGTTCCAAAGGTGATTGTTCCGTTATTAGCACCCCAGGTGAAGAAGGTTTATAAACCAGCATGCTGCTTGAAAAAATGAATTGTCCCACGTCAAAATCCTGTAAGTATTTAAGCATCCGCTCAGTGCCTTTCACGGTTACTTTATCATACTGATCAGAAGGTTCGCCTAAGAAGTCATAATAAGCCGCCAAATGCACAACTGAGGCTATTTTGTTGCCATAGGCGTAGCGTATTCTTTTGAATGCGAAGGCCATTCGGTCATCACTGGTTAAATCTACACCCACACATTCTGCTTCTACGGGCGGGAAAGGATAGCCATCTTGATCAAAACCTACCACATGGTAACTTCCAGCAAGCTTGTGAATTAAGGCCGAGCCTATCATTCCGCTGCTTCCAGTTACAATTACCACTTCGGTTTTTTCAGTCATTTTCTTCTTCTAAACCTTACAAAATAAAAGATCAAAACAATTACAATAATTGGTATAATCCACATTCCCCATCCCATACCCCAATTCCATGCATTATCGTGCATCATGGTAATTGGTTTTAGTTGTAGCGGTTTGCATTTTCTTAACCTTTTCCCACATTTCCGGCTTTTCTTTCATCATTTGAATCATGTCATTAAATACAATGCTGTCATTTGCAGCCATGTTAACCATTTGGTCCATCGAACCCATCATTTTCGTAGGGTCCTTCATCATATGCCCCATCATTTTAGGATTTTCCATCATCTTTTCCCCCATAATGTTTCTGCAACTGTCATTTTCCATCAGGGCAGTCATCATTTCCATTCTGTAGGCTTGGTGACCGATGAATGAGGCAATGATTTCGGAACGTTGCGTTTCATCTTTTAATAATTGATCCACAGGTTGTTCGGTTTCGCATGCCGTAAACATGAAAAGAGCAAATAAAGTGAGTGTTAAAGTAATTCGTGTTTTTTTCATTGAAGTGATTATTTTAGTTGAATCATTGTATCATCAATTTCTTTGAGGGTTACGGGTAATAGTTTGACTGTAATCGCTTGCTGGCCGCAATCCGCCCAATACGTCAGAAGGGGTCACTGAGCTCACTAATCCGAATGAGTTTTTTGTTAACAAACTCCTGAATTCCCAGCTCTGATAGTTCTCGGCCGAAGCCTGAACGCTTTGTGCCACCAAAGGGAAGATCGGCTTGGGTCCAGGTAGGGTGATTAATAAAAACCATTCCGGTGTCGATCTGATCGGCTACTTTTTTACCGCGGGCAATGTCCTGCGTAAAAACGGATGCGCCCAAACCAAAATCAGAATCATTGGCCAAATCAATAGCAGCTTGTTCATCTTTCACCACATAGAAGGATGCGACCGGGCCAAATAACTCCTCATGATAAGCAGCTATGCCAGGCTTCAGGTCGGTTAGTATGGTGGGTTCCATAAAGGCGCCGTCACGATCGGCACGTTTACCACCTAATAACACCTTTGCACCTTCATCAACAGAGCGTTTCACCTGATCGGCTAAATGAACTGCAGCTGCTTCACTACTTAAAGGGCCTAATTCTGTTTCGGGATCCATTGGATCACCTACTTTCATTTTAGATAACTTGTCCTTAAACTTGTTGATAAATTCAGTAGCTATTGACTCCACTGCGATAAACCGCTTGGAGGCTACACAGCATTGGCCGTTGTTGTTCATCCTGCCAACAACTGCCCATTCAACTGTTTTTTCCATATCGGCATCTTCCAATATGATAAACACATCATTACCGCCTAGCTCCAGTACAACCTTTTTCAAATATTTTCCTGCTTCCGCGGCAATACTTGCCCCCGCTTCTTCACTTCCTGTTAAGGAAACACCTTTTATTCTTTTATCTGCGACTAATGTAGTTGCATTTTTACCGGTAATGAATAAATTGGTATACAATCCTTCAGGTGCTTCAGCTTCATTGAACAGTTCTTCGATAGCAGCAGCGCATTGTGGAACGATGGAGGCATGCTTGAGCAACACAGTATTGCCCGCCATGATGTTTGGAGCTGCGAAGCGAGCTACTTGATAGTAAGGAAAGTTCCAAGGCATCACACCTAGCAATACACCAATTGGACTGCTGCGAATTATTGCGGCGCCATATTCGGGGTCAAGCACTTTATCGGCAAGGAAAGTTTCTCCGTGTTCGGCATAGTAATCTAGGATATCAGCACTCAAGTCTATTTCGCCTTCTGCTTGGGCAAGGAGTTTGCCCATTTCCAAGGTTATGGTTTTTGCAAGTTGAGTTTTCTTGATTCGCATGAGTGAGGCTACTTTATGCAGCAGATCAGCCCGTTGCTGGTAAGTTGTTTGTTTCCAATTATCAAATGCCAGTTGGGCTTTCGCCACTTTAGCCTCAACTGTTTTTTCTGTCATTTCTTCGAATGACTTCACTTTCTTATTAGTGTTTGGGTTAATTGTTTGTATGGACATAAAAATACTAAATTAAAAAATTTTAGGAAGCATTTCTTTTTGTTTTTGAAAGCATTTTGAAAACATAACTTTAATTAAATAACCCTGTACGGCCAGTTCAAGTTTTATTGAAAAGCTTTCAAATCACCTGAATAAAGAAGGGTACATTATCTGTCAACCCTATTACACAAGTATTGGTAATGATTACACAATTCTCACACATAGATAATACTAGGTAGTCAAAAATTGGAACTGTATACCAAGAACGATAATGTATTTTTCAACACTGACACTTTCTTGTTCTTTACTGGCTATAACCTATGGCGGAGGATGTTTATCTTTTGGCCGGAAACGTTCCATCAGATGATCAAGAGGATGAGTGTGCTCTCAAGGCACTATTTTCAGGACATAAATCCCATTTTATGGGGCTGTCATGATGAAAGAGCGGTGTGGAAATTTGTATTTTAAATATATTATAATTATTTAATTTTAGCACGGAGGGAAACGGAAAATGATGGACAGATGGCTAGATTGATGTTAGTGGTCATCTTGTCCAGGAACGAGATTGGCAGCATGAGATTGGCATAGCGGAATTTGGAGAACGAGATTGGCAGCATGAGATTGGCATAGCAGAATTTGGAGAACGAGATTGGCAGCATGAGATTGGCATAGCGGAATTTGGAGAACGAGATTGGCAGCATGAGATTGGCAGAGCGGAATTTGGAGAACGAGATTGGCAGCATGAGATTGGCAGAGCGGAATTTGGAGAACGAGATTGGCAGCATGAGATCGTCAGAGCGGAATTTGGAGAACGAGATTGGCAGCATGAGATTGGCTGATCAAAAATGGAGGATTGACACTGATAGATAAGAATTGTCAATAATAATCAGAAACATAATAAGGGCGTTAATAATTGCATATACATTCCTTTACGTTAAAGACGTTGGGAAAGCAGTTAACTTTTACCAGAACGCTTTTGGCTTTGCAAGAAAATTCATTACACCGGAGGGCGACTATGGTGAAATTGTATCTGGGAAGATAACAATTGCTTTTGCAACTACAACATTGGCTAACTGAAATATCAAAGACGGATTTTTTGAAAGTAATTGATAAAACTAGCCGGTTGGTATTGTAATTGCTTCTGCGACTGATAATGTCGAAGTAATCGTTAAATCAGCAGCTGCGGCAGGTGCATATATTGTTGAAGATCAACTCGAATAACCTTGGGGCAGGTCGTTTCATACGGTAGTGTTATTGATGGTTTTTTAATAGAATTTTGTACAGCCAAGGGCTAACAGAAGGCAGTGTTAGTAATCAACGGAAGTCTGTATATATGGGGAAAAAAAGCTAAACAACACAGCAATTGTTCTAACAAATATTCTAAAAGAATTAGAGTTAAAGTTCTATTTAAATCAAAATTCAGGTAATGATTCAAACTTTGAATCCGCAAGCTGACAAAACAAACAAGAAAATTACTCTATAAAAATATAATAATATTAAAGAAACTATACCTTTCATTTTGACTGAAAATGAGCTAACCCATACAGAACTAAATGATATAGTATATGAATTAGAAATGAATGATTTTGTATGTGGCTTACAATGGTATGGAGAAGCAGTTAAACTTGACTCGGAAGCAAGAAAATTAATTGAACGCAATAAAACTAAACCTGAAAAATTCCGGGTAACAAAAATGGCGGACCAATAACATCCTAAACTTTAACGCATGCTTAGTCATGCGTTAAGACCATAGACTAGCGCACGGAATTTTTGTGCGCATAAGTTTCACGAAAGCTATCCAGGAAAATTTCCGGAAATTTGAAAATCGCACGCTAAGGATTCCCATGAAGGATATTCCAGAAAAGTGGAATCATACTACTTGGCGAATGACCAATAGAGCGACGAAGAACAGAACTATCTTCAAGAGGGGAGAGTCTCAAGTACATGAGTGAAGTTTGGGGTGAAATTCCCCGACTTTATCCGATTAGACATACTTTTAAAATCAAGCGAATGGAAAAAAGTAAATTGATAACAATTGACAACTATCTTGACAGTCATTACATACACAGAAGCAACTGGTTACGGGCTGCTGTTTTAGGTGCAAATGATGGCATAATCTCTATTTCAAGTCTAGCCATTGGTGTTGCGGCCGCAAGTTCAACAAGAGATCCCATCATGTTGGCAACAGTTGCCGGACTTGTTGCGGGAGCACTGTCTATGGCAGCCGGTGAATACGTCTCTGTAAGTTCCCAGACGGATACCGAAAACGCCGATATAGAAAGAGAGAAACAAGAACTCAAGGAAAGACCTGTAGATGAGTTAAATATATTATCTCAAATTTATGAGAAGCGAGGATTGAAAAAAGAAACAGCAAGGCAGGTAGCCATTGAATTGACAGCAAAAGGCGCTTTAGAAGTGCACATAAGAGAAGAATTGGGTATAAACGAAATTAGTAAAGCAAATCCAATACAGGCAGCCTTAGCATCTGGAATGGCATTTACAGTTGGAGGTGTCCTACCTCTTTTGGTCATACTTTTAGCCCCTTTCAAAGGTCTAGAATATTGGTTGTACGCGTTCACGACAGTTTTTCTGCTCATTTTGGGGACAATGGCTGCAAAAACGGGGGGGTCAAGCACCAGCAAGGCTATATTGCGAATTGTAATTTGGGGCTCAATAGCCATGGGTCTGTCTGCATTAGTGGGCTACATCTTTGGAGTTAACGTATGATATTATTTATAAAAAACAATTACTTATATATGTAAATATTTTAAATTGCTTCTTACAAATTGTATTTCAATCTGATTAAATGCCTAAAAAGCTTACTCAATTAATGCTATTTACAATGTTTAAAAGCTAAGTCTTTTTCCGCCGTTTTCTGAAGCGGAGCAAAATCAACCGCGAAATGACCTAGAATTGCAGCTAGCGCAAGAAGAAAATTTGCTGAAATTTACAGGCACATGACTAAAGAAAATTAAACCGGCATGCTCGATTCAACCCACCTCCTGGCCTAAGCCATCATTTGCAAAATGAAAAAAATATTTATTCTCGGAGGCACCCAGTTTATCGGCCGAAATCTTGTAGAGAGCCTACAGATGTTGGGTGGGTATGAGCTGACGCTTTTTAACAGACAGCAGACCCAAG
>Ga0163148_10001221_pt1 | contig 33867 bp, 37 predicted proteins | sample OliLakLV19MP7P2_FD_148606 | JGI IMG/M metagenome (GOLD analysis project Ga0163148, IMG submission 148606) | Freshwater microbial mat bacterial communities from Lake Vanda, McMurdo Dry Valleys, Antarctica- Oligotrophic Lake LV.19.MP7.P2 | ecosystem: Environmental > Aquatic > Freshwater > Lake >... | reverse complement strand
CATCCATTGCTCCGTCTGCAGCAACCAAGGCCTCCTTGCTCAAGGAAGCCCACAAGTCGATCCCGCCCCCCGGGGTGGGTCAACTCTCGGCGCTCACAGGTGGGTCAATTCTCCGCGCTCATTGACAGTGCATGCGCAATGTTTGCAACATATCCGCCCCAGCAACAAGGTGTAGCCGTTGCCGAGGTCGTTCTTTTACTCGACGATCTGCGCCATCGCGCGGCGGGGGCTGCCAGAGAAGCGCTCCGTTGTTGCTATCCTTCACCGTTAGTCGCATTGCCCCAATCGCTCCGGCAATCTCCTCCAGTCCGAATTCGCTTCAATTTATAACCGAAGTTTCTGCGAAAGTACCAACCCGTCATTGTCGAATGATCCATTGACCGGGTCGGTTGTAACTTGTGTTGGTAGTGAAGTTGCGCTTTTAACGATTCTATTGCATGCTGATCGCAGAGCGTTCCAGTCGAGCACCCCTCTCCCCAATCCCCTAGTTGACCTGCGGCCAGGAGTTCGTGACCGCCGAATCGTTCGGCGGCTCGTGGATTGCTCCCCGTTGGTCAACACCCACGCTCGCGTGGGAGGAGATTGTCATGAGTGCTCAATTCGTAGTTTCGTTGTCTCGCCTGCATCCCTCCAAACGGAATCCGCGGCGGGTCAAGCCCGCTCAGGTTGCCCATCATACGTTGGTGGCGCTGATCAAGGCCCACGGCCTGCTGCAGCCGCTGGTGGTTCGGTCGGTTGATCAGAAGTCGAAAGACTATCTCGTCATCGCCGGACATCGCCGGCTGGCGGCATTGAAGGAGATTCACAAGAGCAACGGCGATCCGAAGATCGCCTGCGTTCTTAAGGATGTCGACGATGCGACCGCTGATGCCATCTCGCTGGGTGAGAACTTCAGCCAAGCGCCGATGCATCCGCTGGATGAAGCCGAAGCGTTCGCCAAGCTCGCGAGCCAGGACGGCCGGGACGCGGAATCGATCGCAGCTGAGTTTGGGGTGACCGATCGTTATGTCCGGCAAAGGATGAAGCTGTCGACGCTGGCCAAACCGATCAAGGAGGCGTATCGCGCCGATGCGATCGATACCGCCGCCGCCGAAGCGTTCGCTTCCGTGCCGGAAGAGAAGCAGTTGGCAGTGTGGAAGGATGTCAACGGCCAGCCGCAGAACGCACACCACGTTCGCCGGATTATCGCCAACGACTACATCGACCTGTCGGTGGGTATATTCGATCGCAGCGTACTCCCCGAGAACGCTATCACGCAGGACTTGTTCTCCGAACAAGTGCTGGTGGAACGATCGGCGTTTCTCAAGGCCCAAGCCGACGCAATGACCGAACACCGGCAGCGACTGCTCGACGGCGGGTGGTCAGAAGTGGTTTGTGGTCAACGAGGCAACGTTCAAGACCGGCTCTATGCGATGGACCCGATCGAAAAGGAGTTCGATGTCAAAACGGAGAAGAAGCTCAATCAGTTGACCGAGCGCATGGAAAAGATGGAGAAGGCCGCCCGCAAGGTGAGTGACCCTTCTAAACTCGAACGGCTGCAGGTTCGGTTTGAAGAAATCGAGCAGCAGTTTGCTGAAGTTGAAGAGGCAGCCGAGCCTCTTTACTCCGACAACACCAAGTCGCGTTCGACGGTATTTTTGCTGCTGGATCCGGACGGCCGGGTGCATCAGGAATATCGCAGGCCGCGGCGGAAGTCTGCCGAGAGCTATGGTCACGCCGATCAGGGTACGTCCGGCAACGGCGCTTCCCAGCAACCCGAGCCGCCGCTGACCTGCAATGACTTGTCGGACGGTCAACGGGCTCGGGTGTATGCCCACGAAGTGATGGTTGTGCGTGCGGCATTGCTCAAGGATGAGCAGAGACGGATGGCGCTTCTGGCAGTGATCCTGCACGAGAGGCTCAACGGCTCTACCGTAGCAGTCCGTCATGACCCCAACCCCACCACGCTGCACGCGGCAAAGGGTGAGGCGTTTAAGAGCAAGTCGTACGCGGCGTTGAGTTCGCTCCGCGTCAAGTGCGATCCGCTGGTTGCCAGCAAGCAGATCGACACGGTGTCGGCGTTCACGATCTTCTATCAGATGAAGAAGAACGACCTGATGCAGTTGATTGCCTTGTTGACGGTGGAACTGCTGTTCAACAGCCCGAACCATCCGTCACCCTTCGTAATGATGCTGGCCCGGGACCTGAAGGTGTCGATCCGATCGGATTGGACGCCGGACGCCAATTGGCTGGGTTCATATCAAAAAATCCAGTTGACGCATCTGGTCACCGAACTGCTCGGAGCGGTGCACGCGCCCGCAGCGGACACCAAGAAGAGCACGTTGGTCGAGAATTTGTCCAAGCTCTTCACCGATGCCGCCGAAGGTACGCTGGCCGACAAGTCGTTGGCCGAGAAGGTCAATCGCTGGCTTCCCTCCCCGTTCATGCAGCAAGCTGACGAGACGAAGTCAGCCTGACGGCATCGGAAGATCGCACCTCTCTTTGTACTTTCCATACTAGGGAACCGTCACATACTGACGGTTCCCTTTTCTTATCTCACTCCTTTCCCTTGCGCGCTGTCGCCGCGCGTGATTCAATGGGCAGCAGAGCGTTCGTTCTCGCGATCGTTGATATCCCACCCGTTACCCGCGTTTCCAACCCTGAAAAGGAGGTTTCATGAAAACGATCGAAGATCGCCGGACGGTCGACTGGAGTCAGTTGCTCCATGATGCCGTCACGCAGCCGGGTCTGATCAGTCAGGCGTACAGTTTGTTTTGGCATTACTCCATCGGCAACCAGCTTTTGGCCCTGTGGCAGTGCATGCGGCGCAAGCTTGAGCCGGGCCCCATACACACCTATCGCGGCTGGCTGAAGCTGGGCCGACAGGTGCGCAAAGGCGAGAAGGCGCTGACGCTGGTCATGCCAGTGACGCGAAAACGCAAGCGGCACGAAGATCAGCCGAATGGCGCACTCGCCGAATCCGATCCGACCGCACACTCGTGTTTCCCTTCTAGCGAGATCGCCTACACGATCTTCTTAGAGCGGCCGTATTGGTTCGTGCTGTCGCAGACGGACGGACCGCCGGTGCCGGCGACAGTGGTGCCCGATTGGGATGAGTCGATGGCGCTGGAGCAACTGCAGGTCGTCAAAGTGCCGTTTCGTCATGCCGATGGCAATTGCCAAGGCTACGCGACGGCACGAGAGGTCGCCGTTTCGCCGATCGCTTTCATGCCCCATCGCACCCTGTTCCATGAGGTCGCGCATGTTGTGCTCGATCACACGGTCAACGCGGTGAACTGGGCGGATTTCGGCGAAGCGTTGCCTCGATCCACGATGGAAGTGGAAGCCGAATCCGTGGCGCTGATCTGCTGCAGCGCACTGGGATTGCCCGGCGCGGAGTTCAGCCGAGGTTACATCCAGCGATGGATTGACGGCAATACCATCGCGCCCGACTCCGTGCATCGCATCTTCCGTGGCGCCGATCGCATCCTGCGGTCGGGCCGACCCGCCGAAGCTTCCGTAGAACCTCCTGCCGAGGCCGGAGGCGAAGCGAATACGCCAGCAGCATAGCCCACCACACCGGCAGCGTAGCCGGTCTTCTTACAGGGGAAGTTCAGAGTCACTTTTTTTTCAAGGAGGCCACATGGCCAAATCGCAACCCGAAGCGCCAAGTGCGCGCCCGAATCGTCCGTTACATGAGATCCGTCACCGTCAGGTTCGCGCCACCATCTGGAAGAACCCGACTCAAAACGGACCGATGTACAACGTCACGGTCAGCCGAAGCTACCGGGACGACAACAACGAGTGGCATGACACCAACTCGTTTCCGTTCAACGAGTTGATGAACTTGGCCAAGGCACTCAGCGATGCACACACGTTCATCGCAAAGCTTGAAGCCGAGTCGCGCGAACAGACCCCCAGTTCGTCAACTTGAGCGTCCTGCGGCACGTTTCATCCACCTGAGCCAGGCACGTCGCCTGGCTCTTTCTTTGCAACGGGTTTCAACGGGTTGGGTAAAGAAACAAGAGACACCTTGCACAACAAGCATGGCTCAACGCGACCATGTGTACGAACGGTTGGCACACCATTGCAGGCTATGGTACAATGGGCGTATGGCACGAGAAGCAACCCTCAGCGTTTCGCTCACCAACCAACTTCGGTCCTACGTGGATCAGAAGGTTGTCAGCGGCCAGTACGAATCCGCCAGCGAGGTGATCCGCCAGAGCCTGCGGACGCTGCAGCAGGAAGAGGAGCACCAGCGGCAATATTGGGACCTAGTGCGAAAGAAGCTCAAAGTCGCACGTCGGGCGATCGCATCGGGAAAAGTTGTCGATGGCCCGAAGTTCATGACCGCAAAGATCGCCGCGCTGCGGGCATCAGTGAAGTCACCGAAGCGTAAACGCGTATGACTTATTTCCTGACCGCCCCGGCGGCCGACGACATCAACGAGATTCTCGATTACATCGCCGCCCAGAGTATTCAAAACGCCGTGTTGGTCGCCCGGCGGTTCGAGAAGGCGTTCGAGCAACTCGCCGCCTTGCCGTCGCTGGGACATGCCCGCAAGGAGTTGGACGACCCGGCTGTGAGAATCTATTCGGTCTCGGGCTATTTGATTCTGTACGATCCGACCCTTCAGCCGCTACACATCTTGCGCGTGGTGCGCGGCAGCCGAAACCTAAAGCAAGTACGACCAAAGGGCTAAAGGCCTAAAGGTTGAGCCGTGAGGGTCCATTCTTCGGATTTGCCCGCATAGCAGAACCTCACGATAGTAAGAAAAGCCACCGGGGTTCCGGTGGCTGTTTTGATGTTGAATAGTTAGGTCGCCAGCAGTTGCTGCAAGCTAGGGCCGTCGACGTCGGTGGGCTGCTCATCGGGCAGCAGCTTAACCCAGGTGGTCCAGCGGCGTGCCGCGAGTTGAGGGATCAGTTCGCGGGCCAGATGCACGCCGGCTTCGTCGCCGTCGGTGAACACCAGTAGCTTCCCCTGATCCGCGGTGAGCGTAGCGATCTGCTGTACCTGCCATGCGGATGCCGACGAACCCATCAACGCCACTACATTCGGGAATCCGTTTTGCCATAGCCACCAGACTGACGGAAACCCCTCGACGATCACCAGCGACGTCACGGGTGCGACGATGCGATGAGCATTGTAAAGCAGTCGCGACTTCCGAAACTCGACCGTTCGGCCTTCCTTTTCGCGCTTACCAGGAAACAGGTACTTCGAATGCTCAGCCGAAATCGCCTGATCATCCACGGCCCGGCCGGCATAGCCGACGAGTTCCGCTTCGGGATTATGGAGCGGGATCGCCACACGATCCTTGAGCATTCCCTTACCGCAGAATCCCAGCCCGAAACGCTCGATGGTTGCGGCGGTGAAACCGCGGTTCAAGAGATACGGGTGAGCGGAGTCGAGATGCTGCAATACGAAACCCAGCGGCGGGTTGACGATCGCATCCGGCTCGTCATCGACGTCGTCATGGGTGATTGCTCGGGGTGAGAGTTTGGCCTGATCGACCGAATCGATACTTGCGATTGGTTCGGCTCGCTGGGTCGAACGACGGCGATTAGGCTGTTGCTTGGATGAACGTTGGGACGGACGGCCCGTTTGGGGCTCGGCGCCGCCGAGAATCAACCCGTGCCGTTCGACCAGCTCCAAAGCCACTTTCCGAACGGCCTTGGTATCGGACGGATCAAGCCCACGAAGGAACAATTCCAGATCGATCGCGCTTCCGTGGCGAGAACATCCGAAACACTGGAAGCAGTTGCGACCGAGGTGGGCCGAGAACGACGGCGACTTGCTGTCGGCGTGACCGGGCAGCGGACAGAACCCGCTCGCCTGTTCTCCGCGAACCTTCAGTTGCACGCCGTAGTGATTCAGAACGTCGAGTATCTTGAGTTGGGCTTTGAGGGCTTTGAAGTCGATCCAAGTAGCCATGATTGATTCTCCTTTTTCGTCGATAGAGATGAAGAAAGAAAAGGGCCGCGGAACATCCGCGGCCCGGTGAGACGGAACAACTTGGGTTCATGTTTCCGGCGGAAGCTTGAGCTCCCGCCGGGCATCGAAGTCCCAGACCAGAATCTGGTTGGCTTCGACGCGGTAGGCGTACGAGCGGGCCGCTTCGTCGTCGCTATCAAAGTAGACAATGACATCCAAGTACGGACCAAAGTCGTGCTCGTTCGAGGTCGTGGCCAGTTGGGCATGCGAGGGCTCTGGGCCGAACACGCGACGCAGCTGATTGACCCACGCCCGGCATTCACGCCGGGCTTGTTCGAAGTACCCGTCGCTACCGACCTGCGCACACCACTCGCCTGCCGGTGAGCAGCCGAGATAAAGTCGGCCACGCATCAGTAGTCCTCCGGTAAAAGCGTGGTGGTCACCGAGCGGTCGTATTCAGTGATGATGTAGAACGCACGACCACTGCGATCGGTATAACGGCTGAACAGCCGCGACCCTTCCCGCAGCGCACGCTGGTTCTCAGCGAGGTCTTCGGAGCACAACTCTCCCCAGTCCCCTTGCGCGTGACGTTGCAGCGCACGCTGTGCATCCTCAGGATGCAGCGTGATGTTTGCGTTGGCAGTGATGACACATTGCCCCAGCGGAAACAGTGTTTCCATGACGGCTCCTTTCATTGAGAGTGAAGATTGAAATGACGCGGCGAGGCCGAGATCGAATCGGTGCCGAGTCGTGATCCCTTGACGCGGGACCCGCTACGGGTCAGTAAAGAACGCGCTGGCGTTAGCTTGGCATGAAATGGGCGTATCGCGCAAGTGCCCGCGGCGGAGTTGGCCGAACCTCGAAACGAGGGAGTGAGCACTTCGTCTCTGCTCGAACAGGCGCTTCAGACAATGATTTGCCCGCTCCCCTGCTACTGGTAATTCAGAGCAGTTCACAATTCAGAATCACTGCAGACGAGATGAAAGCGGGATGGCTACCGCGGCGACTTAGGACGACGGGGCGTAGCGGTAACGCGCGAGCTTCCACAGTTCACGGATCGACGCGGCGAGCACGACAACGAGGAGTGCGGCGTACGCGGCGTTGATCCAGGCGGCGCTGTGCGTTGTGACGAAGAACTGATACCCGACGCCCGCCACCAGCAATACCGTCGAGCCGAAGACCGCCAGCACACTTTCACGGCCGGTTCGACCGCCGACGTAAAGGCCACGGCTGGGATGGGTTGATTGAAAGCCGATCAGCGGCTTGCCGACCCGACGATTGACTTGGCCTTCGATCATCTCGATGCGGCGGATCACGTCTTCGAACGATCGGGCGTGGTTGACAGTGGTCCGCATGAGCCAGATCAGCGCCAGCGGCGTGGCGACGAACACAAAAAGTTGCGACGACACCGGCATCGCTTGAATGCTCGCGATCGTAACGCCAAAGAGCCCGGCGGTGACCGGTGCGCGGCGGTCGAGGGCCGACATGCGAAAGACCGCAAGCTCGTACAGCGCCCGATACTCTTCGAGCAAAGCGGGCAGTTCGCGGGCGGCATCGGCTCGTGCGACGGGGTTCATCATCCCAGCCTAGCGCAACTCGGTTCCGAAGCGCAAGCATTCACGTCTTTGTAAGCCGGCGGAGCACGTCGGACGGATCGAGTCCGAGCGCCCGGCACCAACTAACGAACTCGATTGGATCGATCCGCCGATCCCCCACTTCGGTCTTGTGCACATAAGAGGGTGACTGCTTCAGCCGCGAAGCCAAGTCCCGCTGGGTGAAACCGGCCTGCTCGCGAAGTCGCCGCAGTTCACGACAAAACTGTCGATACGCCGGGCGGTGAATAAGGCTTGAACCCATCGGTGCAGAAGCGTATAACGGCGATGGATTGCTTCCGCCGTGGAAGCAAGCTAATGCTTGTTCTTGTCGTATTGGAGCAAGACATGTTGTCCTACACCTTGGCGCCCTATTGCATCGATCCAGACGCAGCGCGTTCGGGCCGATCGGCCTACGCCGCGCTGGCGAACGCCGCCCGGTCTTATCTCTCGCAGTTGGATCTTCGATGCGGTTCTGATGTCCATGCTCCCGACGCGCTCGTGACGCGCATCCGCGGCACCGGCCCCGGCGTTGCGTTCGGTTCACTAATCACCGCCATCGAGCGCGATCTCGCGGTCGAGTATGAAACCCCGTTCGAAGGCAGCTTGAATGTCTCCGGCGCGTCACTGCCGGCGTCGACAATTCTCGGCGACAATCGCGACGACGGCTTTTTGTTTCTGCGATTTGCGCCCGGCACTCAAGATCTGCCGCTGCACATTCACCCGCAGTCCGATCGCTTCATCTACGTCATCGGCGGACGCGGCTTCTTTCATGTGAGCGGTGACCCGATCGACAGTGTGCGCCCACAATCCATTCGTCATGTTCCCGCCCGCGACCGGGATGCGTTCATGTTCCGCAGAGGTGTCGTCCACACATTCTCGACAGCAGCGCACGAACTGTTGCTGCTATCTTATCATCGGCCGTTTATTCCCCTCGACGACGACAGCCAATACACAATCGGCACGGCGCCGCTCACTCCCGCGGCGTTCCTCGCCGGGTATCGCGGGATGATCTCGTTCGACGCGGCGTGGACGTCTCTGACGCCGCAGACTTCTTCCCCGCGATCCGCATGATCAACGCAATGGCGTTGTCCACTGATCCAAATTCGTAAGTGTTGAGAATCGTGTGCATGCGGCTGGTGGCTGGGGTATGGCGTCGCGCCGGTTCGCGCATCAATCACGACGTCACACATGCTCCGTTGATGAAGGCTGTCCGCCCCTCGGTATGTCCATGCGCGGTCGAAGTGAGAATTCTTCACAAAATGGCCGGACCGACCCTCCCGACACAGTAGATTCCCGCTTGTCGATTGCAGTTTCTGCAGAACGTCGATCGATGCGAGCAAGCGACGGCGTCGCACTTCAAACAGCCGTCGCAAATTGTTTCAACTGTTAGGAGTTGATGATGTCTGCTTCTCAAATTCTGGTGGCCGGAACGTTTTCCGGCGCAGTGATCGAGCCGGGCACATTTCACACGCAGCCGGTTCGGCCACCGCTGATTCGTGCGTCGCGCTGACCCTTTACCGGTGCGGGCGAGTTCGCTCGCCCGCACCTTTCATTCACTTTCAAACGTTTAACGGAGAAGATCATGAAAGACTACATTCAGATTTATCGCACCCTGGACGGTGCCCACTACTTCTCGTTCCGAGTCGTCCAGCGCAACGACTATTTCGACATCTTTGTTGAGAAACATCCCGGCTTTAACGGTCAGGACACCAACCCGCACAAGACCCACTTGTTTTACGACGGTCGGATCTGCATCGCCGCAGGAGCAGAGCCGCGCGACCTGCCTCGCGCTCTGAAACTGTCCAAGAACTGGGCCGAATACCTTCTGGAGTATCGCCGAACCGGCATCGCGCAACACTGAACTAACAAAAAATTCTCAGACCGAAAAAGGAGCCTTATGCACTCGAATCCCGATTTCATCCGCCCGCGACCGCAGGTGACCCTGCATGCTGCGGTGTTGGATCGCATTATGAACAGCATCGGTGCCCGTCCGGCTGAGACCGGCGGCATTCTGCTCGGGCCGCTGGATTCCAACGACGTGACCGACTTCTATTACGACGGCACCGCCGATTGCACCGGCATTACCTACACGCCCGACGTCAAGCACTTGCAGCAGAAGCTCAACGACGAATGGTTGCCAGCGAAGGTGGACTTCAAGGGCTTCGTCCACAGCCACCCGTCGTCACTGGATCGACCCAGCGGCGGCGACTTAGAGTTCATCGCCCGGCTGCTCAAATCCAATCCCGACATGCCGCACTTTGTCGCGCCGATCGTCATTCCGGCGGAGTTTCGCATCCGTTGCTATGTCATCGACCGCAACGACCCGGCGACTCCTTGGGAAGCTGAGGTTCAACTGATCTAGCGTCCTTCGTTCAACCGTTCGACTTCACCCTCACAGAAAGTTTGTCATGAATTTTGATCGAATTGCTCAGTCTGTTGATGTTTCCCGCCTGCAGCAGAGTCACGTCGCCATCGTCGGCGGCGGCTACGGGCTGGCGAACGACTTGGCCCGCTGCGGGGTGGGCCAGTTTACCTATGTCGATTTTGACACCGTCGACGATACCAACCCCGCCCGGCAGGATTTTTCTGCTTCGGACATCGGCCAGCCCAAGGTCGATGCGATTGAAGCTGCGTTGCACGCGATTAACCCCGGCATCGTGGTCAACAAGCTGCGGCGCGACTTCTGTTCCCTATCCCCCGCAGAAATCGAAGAATCGCTCGGCAGTTGCGACCTGCTGATCCTCGCGACTGACCGTTTTGTCGCCCAAGCCCGCGGCAATCTCGAAGCCATTCGGCTGGCCAAACCGGCCATGTGGATCGGGCTTTACCGCAGCGGCCGGGCCGGAGAGATCGCGTTCACCCAGCCGGTCCAGGGCCAAGCCTGCTACCGCTGCATCGCGTCGTCCCGGTACGAAGCGTTCTACCGCCAAGCGGGAGACGGTGACGCGGGCGTGGACATCCCCAGCCGAGGGGCCGTCATCATGGATCTACATATTATCGACGGCATCGCGGCACAGATCGCCGTCGGCCTGCTCACCGCCGGTGCCGACAACCGCTTCGGGCGGCTGATCGAGCAACTCGGCGATCGCAACTTCATCCAAGTCAAACTCGATCCCACTTATCGGCTTGGCGAGCCGGATGTGTTCGAGCAACACTTGGGCACAAACCCGGCACAGTTCGCGTTCAATTCGATTGCTTTGACGATCGAACCCGAGCCGGGCTGTCCGGATTGTGCGAAAAAGTCTCGTGCGCGATCACCGAAACGCCGGACCAAAGAGCTTGAACCATGTCCCGCATTGTAAGGCGCTATTTCACGCATGCTGCCGACGGCACCCCCATCCTGCACCGCACTGAACAGGTGCAGGATGACGGGGCCGGCAACCTGCGGCTCACCGAGCGGCAGTGGGCCCAGCGCTGCAGCGGCTGCCTGCGGCATTTGCTCGACTTGGAGCAGACCCGCGGCATCTGTGATGTATGCCATGCGCGAGAATGCTGTGTTCACTGCGAGAGTCGTTGTGCCATTTGCGCGAGGCGTCTCTGTGGCCAGTGCCGTATCGGCTTCGCCGGCGTCCCGCCGCGAAGCGTATGTGCGATCTGCTATCGCCGGATGGCGCACCGGCAGGCCATCGAAGACGAATTGGATCAGGAACAACGCGCTTTTGAACGCTGGCAGGCGCACCAACGTCTGCTGCATCAGGATCAAATGCTTCAACTCAACCAGCGACGGCTGGAGTTGACCGAGTCCTCCCGGTCCGCGTCTCGATCGACCAGCCCGATGAGCTTGGTCGCGTCCGCCGCAGGGTGGACGATTCGCCAACTTTGGTCGCTGTCGATTGGAATCGTCCGCCATGTCCGACGCATCGTATCGTGACATCCTCGCTGCAAAGGGCTTTACGCGCATCGGCCAGATCGATTATCGGTTTACGATCGAGCTTTGGTGGCAAGCGGAAAGCCACATCCAGCTTTTGGTCATAGCCTTGGGCGATGTGCTGCTCGTCAAGGGAGACGCGACTTACTACCTGCAAGCCCGCCAAGGCGACGATGAGACTTGGGTCCGCGATATCGAGGCGTTCCACACTTACTTGGAGAACCACTTCCCGGAACTAAGGCTGTCGTTCTCGTTCTTCCGCGATCTTCCTGAGCACTTGGCAGGTCGGGAGGCGCGCCGACTGGCCGGCGGCAGCCAGAATGCAACAACGCTACCCAGCGCGGAAATGATCGCCGCATTGCAGCGGCAGTTGGAAACCGTCCAGCGGCAGGACGCGTCGCTGTCGCGGATGCTTCAATTGTCTTCTACCGGCAACGACCTGCTCGGCCAGCATGTTCAGCGGCAGGCCCGCCAGTCGGATGCGCCCGCAAAGCGTTTGGCCGACGAACTGCGATCGTCCCGCCAGCAGTTTGAAGTCCTCAATCAGCTTCAACGAGAATTTGAGCGCAAGGGTTCGGCGGCGGTGTTGACGTTCAGCATCCACTCGAATCTGCACATGGCTGCGGTGAACCCCGGCGAGGCCGTTGTCGGCGATGGAAGTGCCGCCGGTGTGTTGCCGTTCGCCGGCGCCGTCGACGCCGTTGTTGGTGAACTTGGCGACTTTGACAAATATCACGTTCGCCAGAAGCTCAATGGCGGTCGGCTTAAAGTGCAGGTCGCCCGATCAACCGAACCCGCACTGAGCTGGATCGAACTATGGGGCGGTGGGACGTTGTCGCCCAAGCAACTTGCGGCAATTGCTGAGCAAATCCCGGCCGCGATACCGCTGATGAATGCCACCGCCAACCACACGGTGGTGACCGCCGACGAGGCGATCAAGGTCGACGGCCGCGAGCGACAACATCCCCAACACCTCGCAGCCCACGTCGTGCGATCCGCCCTGTCGCGAGTCGATGCGCGTAAGGGCGATTCGGAACTACTTGATGGTGCCGAAGCCGGGCCGATGCTCGATCTGGGTCTGACCGCCGACGGACAGAAAGCGATCGTGTCGCTGAAATCACTCGGCCACATCATGATCAGCGGAACCACCGGCTCGGGCAAAACAATCCTTTCACGAATCGTCGCAGAAGAAGTTGCCCGTCACGCGTCTGTCAATTTGCTCGTGATCGACCCGCGCGGTCAGTTCACCGGCTGCCTGCTGGCCGAGGATCGCCCGGCGATGCTGGAGCACTACGAGCGCTTCGGCATGAAGCCTACCGACGCCCGAAAGATCGACGCCCAGTATCTCGCGCCCGGCTCGGGACTCACACCGCCGCTACCTAAGAATTTGGCGATGCTCTCCGAAGGCAGGTGGATCGCCTGCCTCAAACACCTAGATGATCTACAGCGGTGCGAGATCGCCGCCGACTTGCTAAACGCGACATTCGAGCATTCCATAGCGAGTGAATCAGACCGCCCCCGGCTGGTGATCCTGATCGACGAAGCGCAAGTGTTGACCGTCAAGCGCGTCAATCGCGAAGCCGCTGGTGCCGCTGCTCGCTGCGAACAGGCGCTCGATCGGATCGCCCGCGAAGGCCGCAAGTATGGCATCGCACTGTGCCTAGTCAGCCAGACTATGAAGAGTTTCGGATACGGCCTGGCGGTGCTCAGGCAGATGGCCTCGACGAAGGTGTTCTTTAGAAACTCCGATTTAGAACTCGATTACTCCGCCGACTTACTCCCCGACCCGCGCGCGCTGGTGCATCTGCCCACCGGTTCGGCGCTCCTGCACAACGGGGCTCTGGGCATCATCCCGATCCGGGTCCGCCCGCCACGGTCGTTCACCGGAGAAGTTCCTGAATCGCGTCTGAAAGCAATACTTCAACCGTCCGTTGTGGTGACAGCAAAACCGATGTCTCCCGATGCTTCGGCTCTGTTGCAGGTCATCGCCAACCACCACGCGACCGCAGGCGGGCCGCTTAACCTCAGCGAGCTCGGACGGTTGGCAGGAATCTCAAGCCGCCGAAAATTACATGTCTTGATCAATGCGTTGGAGCAGAGCGGTCGCATTCGCACCGTCCGCTTGCCGGAACGCGGTAAACCGCGCCGGATCGCGCTCGTGAAATGAATGCTCGCCATTCAAGGTTGCGATTGTAGATTACCGGCTCAGCTATCGGCTAACCCATCCCTCGTGCCACCGAGTGTCCGCTCCGCAAGCCGAAGAGCAATATTGCATAAGCTGGCATAGACTCCGATCAAAAGTATGCACGCGAAGAAGGTCGGTGTGTCAAAAGCCATTTCAGAATCTTTTGCGAGCGATCCGATCGCAAACCGAGATCGAGGAGCGAACACCATCTCTGTGACAACGGCAATGATCAAACTAAACGAAAAAATGATCCGCCCGCCCAGGAATGCCGAAGGAAGGACTTCCATCATCGCGATTCCACAACGCTTGAGCCAGCCAAGAACATGCACGCGAACCAATTCAGCACGACCCAGGTTACGACCGCGAACGCCTTTCGACACGGTGAGAATCATTACGGGCAGACATCCTAAAAACACAGTGAAAATGTGGGCCGAGTCAGTGAAATTAAAAACCACAAGCATCGCAGGAAAAAAAAGCACAGGGGGGACTGCACGGCAAAACTCGACGAAGGGTTCCACGATTGTCATCGCAGTACGACTGGAACCCAAAAGTGCGCCGGTGGCCAGCCCCACGAAGACCGCTGCGCTCCAGCCGATCAGGGCGCGTAGGGCGGTTGACCAAAGGCTGACATATACAGCTTGATCGGTATGCAGCGACCGCCATAAGACGCCTGCAACCTCAACCGGGCTTGCAAGGACCGTCGCGCCAATTAGGCCGGAGACTGCGAGCAACTGCCAAATCAAGATCACCATTGCCGATACGAACAGCACACGAATGAAGGGCGTGAACTTGATCATAATCTTGCCGTCAAGGCGTGTCGGATCAACGCCGTTAGTGATTCGTCCTTCGGCTTGACGCCGTCAGCGCTCAGCGGGTTTTGAATGACTTCAGCTACCGTCAAATGAGCCTCTGTTCCGGCGACAGTTGTGAACGGCTTGTCCGGTATTACAAGAATCCGATCGCATACGTCTGCCAACTCATCGATTCCATGCAGCACAACGATAGCCCGAAGCTGACCGCGTTTGATCTGTCGCACAAACTCACCGCGAAGCTTTCGTGAAACGTGCGCGTCCAAGGATGCGAATGGCTCATCGGCGATAATCAACTCTGGTACAGTTGTAGCATCACTATAGAATGCGCGAATGAACGCGGCCTGCTGAAGCATGCCACCACTGCACTGGGCAGGTTTAAGGCTGAAGTTCAAGGTAATCCCGAAAACGTCAGCAAGCTCTTGCATTCTTGTCCTGCAGTCACCATGCCCCAAACGGGATCCGCTCAGCATCTGAATGCTGCGACCGATAGATGCCCACGGAAAAAAAGAGTTTCGATAATCTTGGGGAAGGTAGCGAAATGCGCCAGGTCGCTGCGGTACGCCGTGGACCGATCCCTCCCAGGACCGGTGCAGACCAGCGATCACCCGTAAAAGGGTTGTCTTGCCGCACCCATTTGGACCGACGATTCCAAGCGTTTCTCCAGATGCTACGCTAAGAGACACATTTTGAAGAATGGGAAGTCTGTTTCCATTCGTGTACCACGCATTGAGGTGACTGAGTTCCATGGCTATGTGGCTAGATGCCGCAACGTTTGCCGTAGCGGGGCTAAGGTTGTTTTTTTGGGAACCCAAGCCCACTGACATCGACCTTTGCCGGTATAATTCCGGCGTCTAGGTATTGGCGGGCCGCGTCGGCTAGCGCCTGATCGATCGGCTCGGTCGATCGCTGGTATCGCGCCGGAGGATACTTGTCGACGTGCGGTTGAAACATTGGTTGTAGGTAAGACTTCATCATCAGGTTCGCCTCGGCAGGGTTAGCGTTGATGAAGTCGATTGCTTCATCCAACGCCAAGACGACTTTTTCTGCCGTACGTTGATTCTCGTCCGCCCACTGCTTGGAGAAGTTAAAGCTTCCAAAAGCAAAGGGATCGCCGAAAATGCTAGGGAGTTCAACTTGGTTGTTAAGGAGTTCGCCTGCGCCAGCAATCACCACTGCCGTTGCGACAGGATCACCGGTGAACAACGCGTCCACGCCACCGCTCTTGAGCGTTTGGCCCTGCACCGTTGGGTCTATATCCTGTATCGTCACCGATGCGGGATCAACCTGGTTGGCTTTCAGAATGGCAACAAGCCAGCGTTGATAAGCCACAGTGGGCAAAACGCCGACGCGCTTACCAGCAAGGTCCGCCACGGATTGGATTTTGGGCGTCTCACCCGGCGGAGTCTTCGCGCGAAGCAGGTAACTGATTCGATGCTGCTGATCTTCCAGCATCAGCGTGGCATAGTATAGCGGTTTGGCGCTGCGATGCATCGCATTGTAGGTGATCGGCAGCGCTGTGTATCCCGCCGCATGGATCTTCCCTTCGGCAAGCGCCTGCGTCATGGGCTGCGCTGTATCGTAAGGAACGAGCGACACCTCCAGCCCATATTTCTCAAACAATCGCTTTTCCATCGCGACGAAGATGGGAAGAGAAATTCGGAGCCGGCTGTAGCCGATTTGCACTGCAACCTTTGAGCTGCGCGGCTCGGCAGATGTCGGCGTCGGCTCGCTCGAAGGCCGAATAAGTAATACTATACCGCACAGACCGAGCACTATGACTAAAATAGACAGTACATGTAACTTTTTCATGACATCCTCTATTGTACCACATCGACTTTTGATGATTGGGCGGCAGTCATCTCGGTACCGGGAGTAATGAGCCCGCCATTTACTTCCGCGAATTTGTCATAAACAGCCGTAAATTTTGCGATGAAACTCTGCAGGTCCCTGCTCGCCGAATTGGAAACGAACTGGAACACTGTCTGATCCGGCCCGCGCACTGAGGATCGCGCATCTAATACGCATGCGCTGGCGACCGGCTCCAGCGGATGATTGAACAAAACAGTCGGTCCGAAGGAACTGAACCATCTCGCGAGTTGTGCCTGCACCGGTGGGGTTAAAAAACTAAAACTGCGCACGGCGTGAATCGGATTGTTTAATGCTTTGAACTGCGTAAAAATCGTGCGATAGACTGCGGCGGCTCGTCGCGCGAACTCAAACATTGGGTCGTCGCCAGCTCCTGAATCGAGCACTGCAACCCACTCTGTACGACTAAGCGTACAAGCGCAGAAATAATGACGTATTCCACCTAGGCGACCTTCCGGCTTACGAGTGGCGCCGCTTCTCCTACTTGCCTCAACTGCGACACGATTGAGGGGCATGACAATATCCAGAACCGCACGGTCTTCAATGGAGTCGATCGCCCAAATGATGTTGTAAGTGAGTCCGGCCGCGATGTTTTCGATCCAGTTTTCCTGAATCAAGGAATGATTCTGAACCGGCGGCCTAACAGGGGTTATGACCCAAGCGTCGATTTCCTTAGTTCCAAGCCCTGAAAAATACTTCGAGACTTCACGGACGTACTCGGAAGCGTTCATGCCTCGGCGAGACATGGATTCGGTCGCGGACGCCTGCGCAGCGACGGCAAATTTCAGATCCTCCTCGCTAAGCCCTAGGAGCTTCGACAGTGGCTTAATGCGGTCGGGGCCGGGCACAATTCGACCGCCCTCCCAACCCGAAACCGTACTTTGTGCCATTTTGAGCCGTCGAGCGAGTTCGATCTGTGAAATCCCCTTAGCCTCGCGGGAAGATCGGATTAAATCAGGCAGCACATGATCCATCAATGAACTATATATACTGTATCGGCCTAAATGACTAGCCATTGAACGATACGGACTACGGAATATCAGAAATCACAGAGTAATTATCAGTGATAAAATAATGAATACAGACACCGTAAATAAGTGTTGACACGGCGGGGGGATTCGGATATTTTCCCTGCCGTGACGACACTGATGTTGCCGACTCCGATTGAAGCAAAACGCGTAACGATCGCGGGCCGATTCGGCGATCGTCGCTTTTACCCGTTCGCCGGCTTGCCCATCACGCAATCGGAACGGGTCGCTGCGCTACATTCGCCGTTGGTTTGCTCGATCGAAATCTTCGCTCTTGGACCGGCGGGCACCAACATCGCGCAGGCCACGGAATCATGGATCTATCAGGTCGGCGTAGCGGACAAAGCGAAAATGAAACTGGTGGAAACGCCAGAGGCCGCAGTCGCCGAAGCATTGGCATTACGCGCCGATGGGGTGCTTGCGGTTTTCGTTACATGCGCGGTTTACACCGGCGAAAACGCGATATTTTTCAAAAACCCAGAAACCCTTCCGTTTTTTTTCCAGTTCGAGTCGCCACTCGATCAGATGCAAATCGCGACGCGCATGGATGTTCTGTCGGGCATTTCGCGGCTCGACAAAGCCGTGGTGACCATTGCGTCACACCCGTCACCGGTGCCGTTGATCATAAACACTAATTTTTTGGTTCGATTCGCACGATCAAATGCGGATGCCGCGCGCATCTGCGCTGCTGCTGAAACGGATTTCTGCATAACGACCGACACGGCGCGCAGCCTTCATGGACTTTCCACCGTGTTAAATTTTGGAAGTCCAACGATGCTTTTTTTGGGGGGTATCACGCGGGACGGCGCAGAGCTTTTGCGCGAAGCATGCTCGGAGGGAGATGAATGATACACTTAAAGGTTCAAATTCCCGCAGGGATCGTGCAGGTTGGCTCCGCTCGCCCGGGCGAAAGCCCGCCAACGAAACTCTGTGTGGCCAGCTTCCACATTGATCGGTTTGCGGTCGACAACAAAAGGTTCGCTGAGTTTATCGCCGCCGGCGGCTACACAAACCCAATATGGTGGTCGGCGGAAGGTTGGCGATGGGTTGTTAAAATCAATGTACAGACTCCTGCATTCTGGCACGATGGCAGGTTCAATCACGACTTGCAGCCGGCGCTGGTTTCCGCGCATGAGTCCGAAGCGTACGCCAAATTCGTCGGGGGGTCGTTACCCACCGAGATTCAGTTTGAACGCGCAGCCCGCGGTGACGACGAGCGCCGATTCCCATGGGGAGATCTTAATCCGACCGAAGAACACGCTAATTTCGCACCATCGTTCTGCCCTATGGCGCGTGCGCCGGAGCCGGTGGATGCGTGTCCACTCGGTGATTCGCCCTTCGGTTGCAGGCAAATGGCCGGCAACGTCCACGAGTGGACACGCGACGCCTTCCAGTTTGATACGCCCGCTCGGCGCCATGCCGGCGATTTTGTCGAAAACCGCCCGTCGGCCCGTCGCGTCTTAAAAGGCGGTGCGTGGACAACAGATGAAACGCGGCTGTGGATAAGCGCTCGCTGGTCTTATCAGCCGGGCCTGCGCGACAACGTTGTCGGATTCCGCGTCGTGTACCCCCTGTGAAGTCATCGTCATCGGAGCAAAAACATGAGAAAGCGGAAACGCCGAATCCCAACGTTTTTCTGGGAGTATCCGAAACATACGCCGCCCGACTCTGACACGCGGTTCTACCGGTTGCGGCTCACCGGCATGGTCGAACGGCCAATGTCTCTTTCTTTGGAAGACCTGCGTTCCCGTTTCCAATTTACTGAGCGGCGTCGGCGATTTTACTGCGTAAACGGATTCTCGCTCGAAGCATTGTGGGGTGGCTTTATGTTGGGGGATGTCCTTGGCGTCGCCGAACCCAAGGGTCCCTTCGTTCGCGCTGTCAGCCTCGGTGGGTTCGAAGATACATCGCCCATTGATGAACTGGTCAGGCATCAGGCAATGCTTGTGACGCACATGAACGGCACTCCGCTCGAACTCAAACGCGGCAAGCCGATCCGGCTGATGCATTTTCACCAGTATCAATTCCGCGCAGTGAAAGCCGTCGGCGAGCTCCAGGTCGTTGCCGAAATGCGCGAGGGTACGTGGGCAAAAGTCGGCTACACCGATGCGACGATTCAGCCGTACCCACATCTTGCCATCGACCGCGACGAGCACCTGATGCCCGATGACAACGTGCTCGATCTCAGCCGCGACAACTCTACGTATCAGTAACTTCGAATACATAAACCTGCTTCAAGGAGTAACCATGAACGAGACAGTTCCATCAGATTCTGCAGCACCTACGCCGATCGCAGCCGACCGGAAAATTGTGATTGTAATGTCCTCGACGTTGCCGCGCGGCGCTAGCGATAATCGTGCGGCTGTACTCGCCACCGGACTGGCATTCAAACACCCCGAAATCATCGGGCCGCCGCCGGTCACCGCCGACGGCGTAGAAATAAGCGCCTTCACCAGCATGCCGATCGTTGTGCTGTCGACACCCAGCGATTGTTCGCTTGTCGAACTGAGCCAGCGCGCTACCACTGCGGGCTGCACATGCTTGATCTTTCTTCAACGTGCCCAAGGCATGCGCAGCTACGAGGCGTACCGTGAATCGATCTCATCGAGTCGTTTTGACACGCTCGATATCGATGCCGCGCTTTTTCTAGGGGAAAAGCGAATCATCAACAAACTTACCGGATCGTTCCCTTCATTTAGATAAGAGGTGTAAAGTGAACACGCGAAACGAAGACCCAGCATTTGCGCGCCCGACTTCGGCCCAAGCCACCATCAACGGACATCGCGGACCTAGCCGACGAAAACTCCGGGGGGCGGAAGAAGCTGCATTTTTCCGCACGCACGCTGCCCAAGCAGTGGATCTAGCGGCAAACTATCTTGAGAAGCTTGAAAGCCTACCGGTCTGTTCGGTTGCTAAGCCTGGAGAAGTCATGGCGCTGTACCCGCCAAATCCTCCTGTCGCTGGCGTGCCGCTCGACCGCATCCTCCGTGACATTGAAGAGCATTTGATTCCTTTAATGACACATTGGCAACACCCCGGGTGGTTCGCTTACTTTTCTAGTTCTGCCAGCGTCGCTGCGATACTGGGTGATTGGATGGCATCGGTGTTTGGAAATAACGCGATGCTGCACAAGACTGCACCAGATGTTGTGGAACAGGAACTGTGCGTGACCGGCTGGATGCGCAACTTACTGGGGCTTCATCCCGCGTTTGAAGGACAAATCATGCCCAACGCATCCACCTCAACGCTGACCGCGCTGATTCTCGCGCGCGACGCTTTTGCTGGCATTGACTCGCGCGATAATGGTCTTGCGGGCCGAAATAACAAACCTTTGACAATTTACACATCCGAGCACGGCCACTCTTCCATCGATAAGGCGGCGTTCCAGGCAGGCTTCGGCCTCAGCAACGTCCGTCACATCAGCAGTGACAACAATTGTCGAATGCTGTCAGCGGCGCTCGACGAAGAGATTCGTCGCGACCGCGACGCCGGCTACTTGCCCGTCGCAATTGTATCGACAGCCGGGACCACTGCGACCGGTAGCATCGATCCGCTCGATGAGATTTCGGATATTGCACAGCGGTGGGGCATCTATCATCATGTCGATGGCGCGTTCGGCGGAATGGTCGGAATCGATCCCACTCGCAGAAGCCTTCTGCGCGGGATCGATCGCGCCGACTCGGTCGTCGTCAATCCGCACAAATGGCTAACAGGGCTCGACTGCAGCACGTTCTTCTGCAAGCACCCGCGACTGCTTCGCAAAGTTTTCAGTGTGGTGCCGTCCTATCTGCAACACGACGACGACGCCGACGATCCCATGAACTGGGGCCCAAGTCTGAGTCGGCGGGATCGCTCGATGAAGTTGTGGTTCGTGCTTCGGCACTACGGTACGGAGGCGCTGATCGAGTTGGTGCGCGACAGCATCGACCTCGCCACTCAGTTCGCGGAGCGAGTGGTGACATCGAACGATTTTGAGTTGGTCGTGCCGCAGTCGATCTCGGTGGTCGTCTTTCGTCCCAAACTATCGATTGTCGATGACACAATCAAAGACCGGATCAATCGCCGTCTGATCGATCGCGTCATTGCCCGTGGCGTCGCAAGCCTCTCGGGTACAGTTTTGCGCGGCCAATTCGTGATTCGGCTGGCCGTTGGAAACGTTCGTACTACGCTGAAAGACATCGACTTGGTTTGGAACGCGCTTCAGGAAGAACTGCCCGCGGCTCGGGCAGACATTGTTCGCAGTTCAAGGGCGGTTGCGGTGCTGAGCTAAAGTAAGGCACACTTGCGAGCGACATTGCTGGCACCGAGAGTGATCCCTTCGGCTACGCGCTTTTGAGCAGGAAGTTCTCGTTAACTTCGTCGATTGGAATGATCCGGTGACCGGCGGCATCGGCAAGATACCCTCCGACATCCTCCGGCGTCATGTGGATCCGACTGCCCAGTTCCCGGAACGCCAGCGTACTGCAAATCGCCTCCAATGCTCCGCCGTACCACCGCGTCCCGAGATCAACCATCGCCTTGCCGCATGCTTCAATTTGCACGGGCAGCGCCTTAACTTGCGTGTGCTCAAATCGATGGTGCGCCTTGTTCTGACGCTGCACCACCTCGTTAAACCTCAATGAGGTTCTCGCGTAGATCGTGGCACCCCATTGTGCAAATGCGTTCTGATGCAGTGAAAGGAGAACCAGGTAATCGATGCAACCGCTGTCGATGCGCAGTTCGTTGAACAATGCCGCGCGTGCTGCAGCGTCGAGCAGGTTGCTGAACGACGATCCGCCTTTCAACACAGAAGGTCGCACGCCTTCGTTGGCGCTGGTCGACCAGACGTCGGGATTCATCTTGCAATCGCGGCTCCGGTACGCGACGACCAGACTCTGGTCTGCTGTTTCCAGCATGATGCGCGTCCCGAGCGAGCAACTCGCGGGCGACGGGATGCGCGAGTCGGTCATCTGGTTGACGAACCGCTGCAGTGGCTGAAATCGAGGGTCGCGCGCGGCGAGCGTATCGGCAAATGCTGCGGCTGTGTAAAAATTGTAATGAGAATTTGCCAGCCAAATGACGACCTTCTGAAAGCTGCCATCGTCTCCAAAGTTGCGCTCGACGTTGACTTTGACTGGCGCGAAAACGGGAGCGTTAACCATGACGTGGCCGGCATCGTTCGATGCCGAGACGAGCTGCTGCACTTCCCAGACTAAGGGCGTCAACTCAGCAGGAATTTCAAAGTCCTCGTTGGCCTTGTGGCATTCCACATACTCCAGCGACAATCCGTCGTCGAAATAGTGTGCGACAAATGTGCGGGTCGCGTGTTTCCCGAAGCGAAACGGCTCACATTGGCCAGCTTGTGCTGCCCCCGCGCCCGAACTCAGGCCACGGACTGCGGGCAGATTGCGACCGGTCAAACCGTCTAAAACGATCTGCAGGTCTCTGCAGTGTGTAAGTTGTTTGGACTCCCCGGTGATACCGTTAACGAACGAGAACGTCACATTTCCTGGCGGCAAATGCATCGGATTGATCTCGATCGAGAGAGGGCTTTCCCTATTTGCATGCTGCTTAATCCCCTCGATGTGGTCCTGCAACTCGGCGGGTTTGCCCTTGTCTCGTTTTCTATTGAGTTGATTTTTGACCAGCGACCATGCCTGCTCAAAGTGGTCGCCGAGAAGTGAATCTGCGTCCTCCAGAAAGACCGGCGCGGCGGTTGGACGCTCGGTCATTCGAATGCCATAGCACAGCAGCACTTCCGCCAGAAGCTTCCAGTTCGCTTTGCCTGCCAGCATGGAAGTGGTCTTTCCGGGAACATGCACGTGCACGTCGCGCAGGCGCAACTCGGCCGCGCCCAACTCGAAAACGCACGTTATCTGAACCTTGTTTTCATTCCTCAACATGTGTCCCCAACCTGAATCCCAAGGAAAATCGTCTCTTCAGTGGGTACTTGCTAGCCCTGTCCCTAGATTCGAGAAAGAATTCCGCTGTCATAACGGCAATCTGGCAAAGGAATTACGACTATCCACAAGAATCCACAGTGCGAGTGGAGCGTGGATAGATCGCCGACGGTTTCATCTTCAATCAAAGGAGATGAAGCTTATGAAAATCACTGATCGAAAAACCACTCGCCTGATCCACCTCGTGCAGCAATTGAGGGATCAACGACGGCTCACCGTTCGCCAGACGGCCGAAGCAATCGGCGTTCCGCGAAGCAGCTTTGCTCGGCACCTCGACAACGGGACGATTCCGTTAAAATATCATGCACCTGTGATTCGCTGGATCGCCGAGCAGCTTGGTGTTCAGGAATCACAAGTTCTGGGCATCCTTGACCACGACATCAAAGATGCTGCACCCGTCGCGTTAATAGAGATGATGCACGGCGAATTCCTACGGCTGCGGGACAACGCTCCGCATCACATCGCGGCGCGGCTGACCGGACGCTGGCAGTCGGCACAGGTTTCGATCTTTTGCCCCGCAGTCCCGCCGCTGTTTCTGCTCCCCTCCCGGATGAGGCAATCGATCCTTCGCGCTAGCGAGATCCAGGCTGGTCCGACCATCACCGAACGAATTCGAAGACTGCACTCCGCAATCGCGTTGCGAATCTGTTTGTATGCAAAAAGCCTGCCGCGTAGCTGGGAACTGATTCTCTCACACCGCGCCATGACCGAACTCGCACGGGATCACGGCATCGCCGGCCGAGAGTCCCACTTGCAGGAACTCGCCGAAAATTGGCAGCATGATTTGCACGATATGAAACGTCTGCAGATTGGCGTCATGCCAGATACTCCCGACGCCCACGCCGTCGAACGACACTTCGGTGACGCCGCCGTTGTGGTTTTGGTTGACGGTGTGTTCCGCTGGAAAGAGTCCGCTGACCATCAGCAGGTCACGGTGCTCGAAGATGCTGACAACCAATCGGTGCTCATGTGGGATCGACAAGTAATCGAAGTTGCCAGAAACCTCTCCATTGAAGCGGCAACGACCTCGCCACAGTCGATTGAACGAATGTTGGGCGTTCGACTCAACGACCAGGAGATTCGGCGAGAAATCGATGCCGAACACCGGCGGCGGGCGGCATGATGCAAAGAGTGATTCCACGCACCGCACCGAATTCTCTGCTTCGTCGAATGAGAAAAGTACAGGTGCTGCACGCCAGCATGAACATAGGACGTTTAGAATTACTCGCCCGGAGAAGAATCTGATGTTTCTGACGGAAACCGAAGCTGCACAACAACTCAAGATAGATCGCCGGACGCTGCGCCGACTGATCGAAGCCGGAAGGCTGCGGGCGCTCAACGTCGGCTCAGGACGACGGCGACACTATCGGATTGCACAGAGTGATTTGACGGAAGTCAATTCAACGCAACCAGCCCTGCAGCAGACGTCGAGCCCCCATCGCCTTGTACGGCGCCGGGTGGCAATGAACGCTGCTGCGCTGCTGCCGGCGGCTTAATCATTCCCGCTCGATTCCACAGCTTCCGTTTGATGGCGAGTGCAACCCGTTTCATCCGCCTCCAAGTGATCCGCTCATGGTCGTACACGCCCGGGATGCTGCGATCTTGGTGGCCCATCATTAGGTTGACTGCATCCGGATCGCGCGACGCTTTGGCATAAGTCTTGGCGGCGTGACGGAGTGCATACGGCTTTAGACCGGCTGGTAGCTCAGTGATCTTGATCAATCGTCGCACCGTGATGCTCACCGCGTTTTCAATCTTTACGCCGACAACTTTCCGGCACTTCACGCCGTCGACTTCCACTTCCTGTGTTCGGAGTGATTCGCGATACATCAAGTTGCCCTGTTCCGAAATGAAAACCGGTGCGTCCTCACCATCCTTCGCAATCGCTGCGGCGACCCGCTTGAGCTTTTGAACATTTCGCAACGCCAGACGCGTTTTCTTCCAGATGTACGCTCGCCGTTCGACGCCGGTTTTCGGTCGCGGAAAGATCAATCGGCCTCGTTCTAGGTCGAGATGCCCCCACTTCAGCCGACCAATGTCAGCCGGACCCAAACCCGCATTGATCATGAGCAGGATGATCGCTTTGAAACTTGGCGTGGCGCGAGCCAGCAACATATTAATTTCTTTGCCGGTGGGCAGTCGATCCGAGTAATCGGGCTTTCCCGCCCGCATTCGGGCTTGACGCAATGACGCACGATCGATCGGCGGACTTCTCCAAGCCGCACCGGTCGGAACGAAGGGATACCAACCATTCTTCTGCCCGAAGTTGAGCATTGCAGTGACATCGGTGCGGACGCGACGCCTCGCGCAATTCCCCAGCTTGCGTGCCCTAGTGAGATGTTCCATGTATCGTGCAAAGTGTTCTGGTCGAAGCGCCGATACCTGCACATCCGTACCAATGAAGCCGGCAAACTTTGTCAATTCGCGGAGGTAACTGTCCAAGGTGCGAAGAGACAGTTCGTGAGCGTCGACTCGATTCTTTACTTCCTGCAGATAACGCCTTACCAAGTCGCCGACCGTAAGAGACTCCGTAGCGCAGACAACGCTTCGGGCAAGATGATCGGTCCCGGCCTCGATGCCGGGAAGACGTGCGAAGTAGCCATGTGCGGGATCGTACAGCGCAGCTTTGCCAGTGGTATCCTTGGCGATCGCGCCAAAGTAGTAGGTTCTTGATCGCTGTTGTCGCGAATCCCAGATGTGAGCGCACCACTGGCCATTCCGGTGCCGTGAAAGCGGAAACGAGGGTGAATTTGCAAGTTGGTTTTTGATCGCCATTCGCCATATTCCTCAGTCGTCCTCCCCAGACGACTGAGGATTCTGACAAGTTGAGGGGCGAAGGCGGTCTCGTAACCGCATATTTCTCACACACTTAGGAATGCAGCCTGATGGGCTCGAACCATCAACCTTCGGTTCCGTAGACCGATGCACACACCCTCACCAGACTACGCCAAGCCACATAAACCGCGTTATTGACGAGTTAACGCATATTCGGCATATCTAGGCTTGTCTCAACGTTGCTGTACATATATGCTTAGCGTTGCACCGGCGTTGCACCGGCGCCGCTGAGCTGAGAAATCGTTCGGTGGATGATCGGAAACCTTGGAAAGGGCTTTATGACACACACGAAATTGAGAATCGCGACGGAAACCGGCAAGGCGATGCCGCGAAAGATCGGATTTACCCTCAAGACGCTGGCGAGCCTGTCCTGTCCTGCCGGCAAGCCACGCATTTATGTTTATGACAGCAACACGCCGCACTTGGCCTACTGCTTGACGGCTTTGGGTTCCCGATCATTCCTTTGGGCTGGCCGTGTGCAACGCCGTGCAACCCGCTTCCGGCTTGGTGGATCGGAAATGACAGTTGAGCAAGCTCGCCGCCGCGTCGCCGAAATATCCGCGAACGTGCTGGACGGCTTAAACCCGCAACGCGAAAAGCGAGAGGCCGCTCAAGCCGAGAAGATCAAGAATCTGTGGGAGCGATATCGGGACGATCATCTAAAGTTGAATGGCCGACCTTCCACCCTGTTGACCGACGAAAGCCGGTGGAACACTTGCATGAGCAAGATCGAAGGACGCCGGACAAACGACCTCACCAGTGACGACGTGCAAACCCTACACCGCAAGCTCTCGGCGGATCGTGGCCGCACGACCGCCAACCGTGCGGTGCAGCTGCTCCGCCGCGTGTTCAACTTCAACCGCGTCCGGCCAAACCCGGCCGCCGCTGTCGATATCGACTTGAACCGCGAGGCCGCACGCGAACGGTATCTGTTGCCGGATGAAATGAGGCGACTACTGGCCGGGCTGGTCGGCATGAGCAACGCGACGATTGCGGACGCGATCCGCGTGGCGTTGTTCACCGGAGCACGCAAGGCCAACGTGCTGAGCATGGCCTGGGCCGATCTCAATCTCGCCGATGCAGTCTGGACGATACCCGCCACGGCTTTTAAGACCGGGCGATCCACCACCGTCCACCTGTCGCCGCCGGCAGTCTCGATCCTCACCCGCCGGCGTGGATGCGATCCGATCTATGTGTTTCCGGGCCGCGATAGTGGCCACCTGACCGAGCCTAAATTTGCGTGGACGCAACTACTGAAATCCGCCAAGATTTCCGACTTTCACTTTCACGATTTACGGCACAGTTTGGCAAGCTACGCCGCCGCCGCCGGTGGATCGTTGCCGTTGATCGGCAGGCAGTTGGGACACCGCGACAGCAAGACGACCGCACGATATAGCCACGTTGATCTGAGACCCGTGCGGATCGTGATCGACGCCGCCGCAAACGCCATGCTCGCCGCTGGCAATGTTGAATCGAAATGAGAGTACAATCATAAACGGCTAGACGGTTAGCTCCCGTCGAACGGTCGAACGTGGCAACGTACTTCACCGGCGTTGCCACGCTCGCCGAGCCATAACGAAACGGTGAACCATGAAGAAAACCCGCAAGCAACCCGCAAGAAAACCCAAGCAAACGTCGGCACAACTTTGGCTTAAAACGTTCAACAAGTATCACGCCGCCGCGTTCGATCTTGAAACAAAAACGGCGGACGGCATCGGGCCGAAATATCTGGACGCCGTGGCTATTCACCACTACGCCGTCGCCACCCGCTACACGCTGGCAACCGCCGAGGCCGCACGGCTGGACGGCGACGCATCATCCGCCGCCGCGTTCGCGTTCGCCGCCGGTTCAACGTGGGAAAGACTTCGCATGAGCATGAGAACCGCACCCGCCGTCGTGGCTCGCCACCAGCAAGTGAAGCAAGCACCCAAGGCAGGCAAGGTATCCGGCAAGGTACGCGGCAGGGCCAAGGATATTCTGGCGAACATCGTTCGCGATGGATACAAACAACTACGATTGACGATGACTCGCGACAACGCCATTTACGAACTTCACAACCGCCACAAACGCACACCCCGCTGTATCGAAATCTACCTGGGAAAAGTGATTTAATTTACTGAAACGAACACCCACAGATTTCGGAAGCGAACGTCGGTTCATTTCGGTTACATCCGATGCAGTCGGTGAAATACTGCGTGGATGAACTTAGTCCAACGTACCTACGTTCCGCACCAAGTTGCTGCGGATATCCCCGACCCGCTGCTTAACGATATCGCCGCCGCGAGGATGTTGTCGATCTCGCGGATCACGTTATCAACGTGGCGATCCACAAAACGCTACCCGCTGGCCTATCTGAAAATCGGCGGGGCCGTTCGATATCGCACGAGCGACTTGCGGGCGTTCATCGAGAGCCGCCTCGTCACCACCGCCACCGCCGCTTCAACCCGCTAAACGAAAAACGCCGCCGGAAATCCCGCAAAAGGTTCCGGACGGCGAAGGACTATACGCCATGGATTATCACGAAGCATTCAAAAATAATCAATCGGAAAAGCCACAAAATTCTGCCGACGTGGCCGACATCCGCCTGCAGGTTGAACAATTCGCCGGTGCATTGTTTGAACCCGGCGACGTTGTGGAACTTCGGCCACTGCCGAGCGGACTTAGCTCATGGCATCGTGCGAGTGAATTGGCAAGCCACGTCACGACCTTGGCCGCCGACAACGCCACCGGCGAGCATATTTATGTTGGTGCAAACCCACGACCTCGACATGGAGCAAGGGGCGACGCGGCTATCACCACCGCCCGATGTGTCTTTGTGGACATCGACAACGTGACGCTGGCCGAGGGCCAACAGCGGCTGGCCGATAGCAAACTACCACCGCCGACAGCCGTGGTATTTTCAGGACACGGCGTTTGGGGCTTTTGGCGGTTGCTCGACCCGATGACAGACCTGGTTGAATGGCGACAGCTACAGCAAGACTTGGCTCGCCTCTTGGGCAGCGACACGACAGTTTGCAACTCGGAACGCATCACGAGACTACCCGGATTTATCAATCACAAAGAACCTGTGGCGGAATCGTATCTCGCCGAGTGTCACCCTGAGCGGCGGTATGACGTTGTGGAACTGCAGGAGAAAATCCCGACTCGCGAGGACACGACGCCACCGCCGGCGAACACGAACGGGCGGCACGTCGGCGGCAAGGGCAAGCCACCACCACGCACGGCGGCCGTCGATAATCGGGTTGAACGAGCCGAGCGATACATCAACGCAATGCCGCCGGCGACTTCGGGCAGCGGCGGACACGCAGCAACATTATGCGTGGCTTGCGAATGTTTCCGTTTCGGACTGGGCGACACCGAGGCAAGCCAATTACTTCACACCTATAACCGTCGTTGTTCGCCGGCGTGGAGTGACGCGGAACTAATGCACAAGTTGAAAGACGCGAGCGAGCTTATCAGGGGGGCCGGCGAATTCGGTTCACGGTTGACGGAAGAACGCACCGCCGACGTTTTCAACTTGACCGACTTGGGCAACGCGGGGCGGTTTGAAAAACAACATCGGCATGTTTCCCGGCATTGTCAGGTACTTGGGCGATGGTTTATCTGGGACGGCAAGCGGTGGAAATTCGATACCACCAACAGCGTCAAACGCCTGGGCCGCGATGTTATCCGAACGATGTGGCTCGCCCTGCCGAAAATCACCGACCCGGATAAACGGGCGGCATTCTTCAGGTGGACAAACAAACTCGAAAGCACCGACCGACTCACGGCGATGATAGGGCTGGCGGCAAGTGAGGAATCAATAGCCATTGAAGCCGATGTACTCGATAATCAACCGTGGCTGTTTAATTCTGACAACGGCACTATCAACCTTCGCACCGGATTAATTCAGCCGCACAACTCCGGCGACCTCATCACGAAAATCGGCGGCACGTCGTTCGACCCGAACGCCACCGCTCCGCAATGGCTCGCATTCCTCGACCGCATCATGAGCGGCAACGAACCGCTTATCGCCTACCTTCAACGAGTCGCAGGGCTATGCCTCACGGGCGTCAACAGCGTACAGGAACTGTTCATCTTGCATGGCGAGGGCTCCAACGGGAAAAGCACCTTCTGTGACACGCTGGCCGGAATTCTTGGCGACTACGCAGCCGAAGCACCCGAAAGCCTGATGATTGAACGCAATCACTCGGAACACCCAACGGAAACCGCCGGGCTAATGGGCAGTCGTGCCGTGTTTTCATCCGAGAACGAGGCGGGGGCAAAGTTAAAACTACAACGCATTAAAAAACTCACCGGCGAAGGCCATGTAACCACCCGGTTTATGCGTGGCGATTACTTCAAGTTCCGCCGCGAATTCAAGCTGATAATGTGCACGAATAACCGGCCAAAAATTGACGAGAACACCGAGGCCGCGTGGCGACGTATCAGGCTCATCCCGTTCAACGTCGTCATTCCCACCGGCGAACGCGACACGACCCTGGGCGACAAACTCAAAACCGAGTGGCCGGGCATTCTCGCTTGGGCAGTACGCGGCTGTCTCGACTGGCAGCGGAACGGCATGAATCCACCGCCGGAAGTTCTCGCCGCGACATCCGACTACCGGGCGGAGTCTGACCCGCTCGCCGACTTCATCAATGACCGGCTCATTCTCGGCCAAGAATTCAGGGCAACTCGGCCCGACTTGTGGGCGGAATTCCAGTCCTTCCACGCAGCCACAAAAGAGAAACTTTCCCTCGACCGAGCCGGGTTGTTTGACCGCATCCGGCGAGTCGCAAACGTAACCGAGTCGGCGTGGCGAGTTGACGGCAAGATTGCACGCGGATTCGAGGGAATTGGCGTATGCAGAGGCAAGCCACCTGTAACAGAGGTAAATGACTATGTTTAATGGACTTACAACACGGAAAACACGAAATGTTACAGGGTGTTACATCACTTTCCGGTTAACCCTAGGGGAAATCCTCATGTGGAAGACTAATGGGAAATGCCTGTAACAGCCTGTAACACCTGTAACAAAGTGGCTCGCTTTTGACCGCCGCCACGCATCGAAAAGGTCTGGACAAAATGGCCAATATTCAACCGCCCTCACGCATCCAACGTCGCCGCTCAAAGGGCTGGCGAAAACCGCCGGGCGTCGTCTTTGTTGGCAGGCCGACAAAATGGGGAAACCCGTACATCGTCGGCCAGCATGTTTCGACCAACGCTGAGGCCGTCGCCATGTATGAAAAATGGCTCACAACCAACCCGACGTTGATGAACGACCTGCATGAACTTAGCGACAAGACGTTGATGTGCTGGTGTGCTGTCGGCAAGCCGTGTCACGCCGACGTGCTGCTGCGGCTGTTATCGCAACCAACGCGAACGCCACCAGACGGCAACGCGGGTTGTGTGGTTGCCAGTTTAACGCACGAACTCGCCGCCGACGTATCGGAACAGGGCCACGAAGTTGAACGCCGCAAATCGCCGCTGTCGGGGGCTGGCGAGCAAGGGCGTGCAAATAACAGAACGCGACAGGTTCTTTCCGGCCCGGCAGGGGAGGGTAGCGGGTTGCAACTTCCAGCTAAACCTTGCGAGACCTTTCTAACTTAGCGGTTGTTTATGTGGATTATTGACCTGAAAACGCACCCCTTCGACGAGGGCCGAGCGAGAGACGAGCGAGCGAAAAGCTGATACGCGAACGAAACTGAAAACTTAACGCCGGCGTGTCCGGCAGAATGGATTGACCATGTTTGGATTTCTAAAACAACGGGCCGCCGAGTCGGCACAAAATAAGTTGAGCCGAGCACAGGCTCATGAGATTTACACCCGCGTACTCATCAAGGCCGCACGAAACGGGAGGCTTACCACCGGCGACGAAAAGGAACTCGAGCGCGTCGCTGGCATTCTCGAAAAGCTGGATGATGTTGAGGCCGAGCTCGCGGAACTTTCCGCCGGCTTTGCGTCAATCAGTCTCGCCGATGAATGGGACGAGTCGCTTAAAAAGTACCACGACTTCACCGACGCCCGCATCAAAACCAGCAACGCGATGCAGGAACGTCACACCGCGAAACTTGCCGAGATGCAAGCCGGGCTGGATGCCGAGCGAGCCGCATTCTTGGCCAAGAGCGACCCGGAGTTGGCCACGATTTACGCTCATTCTGAAGCGTGCTACGTCGCCCGGAAAACCGCACGCGAGTTTAGGATAAAATTCCATGAATTGCTGGGCATCGAAGACCCGCGAATCCAAGAAGAGCGAGACCGCCCGCCGATTGAGATGGCTCGCGACGCCACGGCGATTACAGGCTGGCGTCTGTCGTCATCCTGTTAACCTATTCCACCGTGTCGGCGGGAAATGTAGTACCGCCGACGCGGACTTTTGAAAGCGAGATACCAATGATGAATGCAGATACCCTGAGTCGTGTTCTTTCCTTCCACAGACCCTTCACCGAACGGCAGGCCATGCTCGCCGCGTTCACGTCACCACGCCAAGCCGCACCGCACCGCAACCGCGCGGCGGATGTTGCCGAGGGCGTGGCGGACGCCTTGACCGAACTCAAGCGGCAAACCGCTGAGAGCAAGGCCGTTGCCGAGCAAGCTGGTTACGAACGCCGGCGGATTGCAAACGCGAAGTACAAAAACGCCGACGACGTTGTGCCGTATGAGAATGCCACCACCGCGAAGTCTGAGGCCGCCGCGAACGTCTTGCCGGTCGGCGAATTTATGCTGCAAACTCGCGGGAAATCCACGACGAAAACCCAGTGGGTCACCGTGGCGAATTGGGGCCGTCGGTCGGAACTCGCCGCCATGTTGGTCGATGGTTCGGCCAAGTTGGACGCCGGCGTGGTTGAAATCGTACTGTGATGCGATCTGTTGCGGCCGGTCCCGCCGTCGTGCAACGTTGCCGGCGGCGGGCTTTTCTTTTGATAGTCACGCACCGCCTGGGGGGTTTGAGGGCGATTAATGGTCGCAACGGCGACGAGCAACCGCGTTTTTCGACTGGAACTGCAACGACATCTTGCCGTTGCACCCTCATCACACGATGTTACAAGGCTATCGGTTGCACCCGGCGGCCGTTCTACTGGTAACATTTTGGAACCGGTAGAAAAGGTATGGCAATTTTGCACTACCTTTATTGGCTCGCCTCACCCACTGGCGGAGTGACTTCGGCAAAACTGCCAACGTCACAAGCCGCCCGCTCCGCCGCGTTACGCCGGAGTAACAGCACCGCGTTACACCATCACGCACGCCAGCAGCATACCCGCTTTTCAACTGCAAAAAGTGCTTTGGGCAAATTTGCCAAAAGCACTCCCATTCACACCCACCGCTCCGCTCGCCAATATACCCCTGGGCAATTTTGCCAAAGGGTTTACACACCCGCCGCCGCTCGCCAGCTTTTCTAGCGTTGCACCTGTGTTGCACCGGAAAAGTCGGTTGCACCCGACACCCTCAAAATCTTCAATTTTGCTAGTGTTTTTAATGCAGCCTGATGGGCTCGAACCATCAACCTTCGGTTCCGTAGACCGATGCTCTATCCAATTGAGCTAAGGCTGCAACGCGTTCACCGCAGTCGGGCAAGTATTTCCATCGGCGGCGGTTGTGTCAAGTTCGCTCGGGCGTTCTTAGCTGGGCGGTTCCTGCGGTTTGGCGTGAATATTCAGGGTGATTTTCACGCTGCCCAGGTTGTCGCCGGGTTGGGGATCGTTGCACGTCAGGCGGCAGGCGCGGGTGGACGGCGAGTTGTTGGCGATGCGATCGCCGGGGGTGGAGAAGCGGTGGGTGGATGTAATGACGAATGCGCCCTCTTCGTCGAAGAACCCGCAGTGGCCGATGCAAGCGCCGGCGGGGGC
>Ga0163148_10001218_pt1 | contig 33890 bp, 26 predicted proteins | sample OliLakLV19MP7P2_FD_148606 | JGI IMG/M metagenome (GOLD analysis project Ga0163148, IMG submission 148606) | Freshwater microbial mat bacterial communities from Lake Vanda, McMurdo Dry Valleys, Antarctica- Oligotrophic Lake LV.19.MP7.P2 | ecosystem: Environmental > Aquatic > Freshwater > Lake >... | reverse complement strand
CCTGCGTCGCCACAACTTCTTCGTTTGAGGTTCGTTGAATGGCTCTCTCTGCTCGCTTCTGCACTCCGCGTTGGGCAATTGCGTGGAGCGGAATGAATTTGCGGCGACCGCATGGTCCAGTTAGCACGTTGACAGTGTTGCGCAACGCAGCATGGGCACAGCGAGGTGGCAACGTTGCGCAACGCAATGTTGGGCAATGTTGCGCAACACGGCATTGGGTGCCGAGTCACCAGTGGATGGGTCCTGGATGAAAGCTTGAGTGGATCGAGTCCCAAAGCATTGAATCCCGAAATGCACTTCGTTGCGCAACGCGGTGTGGGTCGGGGGAACACACTTCGTCGCGCAACACCGCAATGTGCTTCGTTGCGTGACACGGTGCCTTGATTTGAGTCCCCAATGGATCGAATCTTGCTTGGTCAATGAAAGTCTGTCCTTCGTCCGCACGGATGCACGACTGAACCTGCAGCGACAACGCAACAGCGACAGCGACACAACCCGGAGCAACGCAACGCCGAATCCGAATGGGCTGCAACAACACTGCTTGACAGCTTCTGCTTCACACACAGTGACAGAGTGCACAAAGAGGGACACAGGGTGAGTTTGGATGTTGTTGCAGCCCTTTCGGTTGTGGAAATGGACCGCCATCTTGATTTGCCTGTTTTCGATGAATTTTGCATTGAATTTTGTGTTGACACTGCGTGCCGCAACACAAGAGCAGCACTGTGCTGCGTGACGCAAGATTGTGCGTGTGCGTTTGATTTGACTCGTTCGACTCAATTTGTCCGTTGGATGACTCTCCGTTGGATGTCTTGGCATGCCCGGCGTTCCCGTTGAAATGACCCACACAGTGTTGCGTAACGAAGTGTTATGGATGCGCCGACAGAGCTTGGGTGAAGACAAGAGACATGTGTAAATAAACTTTTCAGTTTAGGCTGATTGATTCATTGTGGTTTAGCGTGGCATTGTGGTTATGAGGCCCGGCTCGACCTGGAATCATTTTTGATCTTGGTGGAAACATGGGTCCAAGTGAACGGAGCTTGTGTGGGTCATGCAGTTTTTTTTACAGTGAGGTCTGCAAGAAAATTGCACAAATAGCCCCTTTGGAAACCCCCATTAAAGTCGTTCCTCACGGACTGTGCTATCATGTAGTGAGCACTGTCCATCCTCAGCCGATTAAGCAACATTAGATTTGTTTTTTTATGACAGGAACTTGGCAGCCAGCAACAGAGAACGCTTCCATGTCAGGACAACAACCACACCTCCCACTACTTAGCTCTAAAATTTCCAGGTAGCACAAAACAACGTGTCATAATACTGTAGTGACAGCTTTCTAAACACTTGAAATAAATAAGTAAATAAATATTGGAAATAAACCACCCAAGCACGGCCTTGAAACTATTTACTGAATACAACAGGTAGTAGGTAGCTCAGAAACAATGCGTGCAACAGCTACACGTAAGGTCACCACCTGAGCCGCAGTCTGCCTCGAACTCCTTTAGCGTTGTGTTTCTCAAGCCGCAGACTTCTGGCGACACAATCCCAGTCAATTTGTTCCCGTCCATCAGCAACCGTCTCAATTTCTTGAGCTTGTGGAATGTAGCGGGGATCTCGCCGGTAAACTGGTTTTTATCCAACGCGAGCTCGACTAGATTGGTCAATTCTCCAATGTCATCAGGTATATAACCAGTCAATTGATTTTCCGAGACGTCTAAGGTCTGTAGATTGGTCATCGTATAAAGCATCTCTGGAAGTTGCTCGTTGAAGGTGTTGCTTGCAACCTCGAGGATCCCTGGCATTACAATTATCAAAGTGAAATAGATTAGTTATGAGTCAGAAGATGAATACATCGTTTACAAATCACCATGACGACGTATTTCGTTACAATATACTTACGTAGCATCGTCAATTCTCCCAAGGACTCGCCTGGCAGGTTGCCGCTAAGCCGGTTGCTATTCAACGTGAGTTCCTCTGATGGCATGACCAAAAATTAGAATATACGTTCGTGAGACATTGATCCAACATAAAATAACAACAAAGCAGCACAACAAGGAATCCTTACCCAATCCGGAAAGATCCATAATCTCATTAGGAATGGGACCTTCAAATCGATTTCCCGCTAAATTGATAACTTTCAAATCCTTCATGGCCATGAGATTGTCAAGATATCCCGTCAATTGGTTTCGGGACAACATTAATTTTTCCAACGCCGGCTTGGACGGAGGCGCACCGGATTCCATTCCGGCCGTTTGTCGTTCAATATCGAGTTTCGGCAACTTTCCTTGCAATTGATTATTGTCCAAATCCAATTTTGTCAAATAGGGCATGGCACCTCCATCCAAAATTTCGCGGGGGACCGTCCCTTGCAACAAATGACTGGCCAAATTGATTTCCTTGACGGACTTGGTGTGTTGGGTACAAGTGACGCCGTGCCACTCGCAAACATTCTTGGCGGAAAGCCAATCATTGTCAAAGGCTTGTCGATTGGCCAATTCACCTTCGGTGGGAGGAGGAGCTACTTGCAAATTACGTAGTCCCAAATGTCGTCTACCAGCATTGCCTTCTTGATTGGAGGAACTCGCCGCTTCCATGGAGAAATAAAAGACTGTTCCAAAAGTACCAAGTGATAATTATGATTGGAACGTGAGAATGTATGAATCCAATCACAAATTTAAAAACAGGTGTAAACATCAAAGAGGACCCCCAAAAATGCAATTCTTATTAAACGCATAAAACATAAAACACTTTAGAATACATACCTGCCAGAGCATAACGTTGCAAGAGAGCATGTTCCGCCGCTTGGGACGAGTCCTTGGTGGCATCCAATCCGGGAATTTCCAGTTGGGCGGGATCTTCTTGACTGGCCCATTGCATGGCCTTTTGGGTGGGACTGCCGGCCTTCTCCATCTCACTTTGGTCCGAAACGTCTTGATCTTGGATGTAAAATTTGAGGGCATCAAATCTCGACGACTGCGGAACATTTTCCAATTCCAAATCGGCTTGGCCGCCCGAGAGAGAAGCCCCGGCGGCCTGGGGTCTCGCATTTTCGGGGAGTTGGACTTGTTCTTCGGGGAGGACTTCTTTTTCGTCTTCCTTGGGAGCCGGTGTAGGAGCCGGTGTCGGTTTGGGCGTTTCCTTGGGCTTATTGTTATTGTTGCTGCTCGGGTTCTTTTGGGTCATATTATGGACCAATCCAAAACTGGGAACGGCGACAATCACACAAACACAAACGATAATGATAAAAAGGGCACACACGACCATACGGATCGTTTTGTTGCGCTTCTGCCGACGGGATTCATGAAACAGGCTACCCGAGTGGCCACGACTTTGAGGGCGATCGTCTGCCAAGAAGACATCGACGAGACTCTTTTGGCGCGTGCTGGACATGCCAGGACGACTGCTGCCGCCACCACCACGAGGACGACCACTGCCCACAAAGACATCTTGATCGGAATTTTGATCCATCAAATTGACGGATTGATCGACTTCTTGGGCACGAGACTCCCACAAATTGGCACCTCCTCCCGCTCCTCCTCCGGAGGCCGCCAAGTTGTCGTCAACATCGCCCTTGACGGCCACCGAAGTACGACGGAAGCGCGACGACGACGAATTGGATTTGGAAGGAGGACTGCGCGAACGAGAAGCGGAACGAGCACTTTTAAAGCGGCCTTTGGCGCCCTTGGGAGGATGCACGTCGGATTCGATATCTTCCAAGTCGTCGTCCTCTAGATCCAAATCTTCATCTTCATTGTCGTTGCCCATTTTGATTGATTGATTTTGGTTACTTGATATTGATATATTCAATGGATCGCTGTTAGTTGGAATGGATGGCTACAAAAAGTCTTGCTGGATCCGATATATACTAGTATGGCACTTCTTTTCGAGTGGTTCTCTTCAAATCCGAATCAAGGCAGGGAGGTTAACCTTCGTGATATCGTATATATCCAATCAAAGGAATCAATCTTGGCGACAATGATATCTTGCTAGTTAAACTGCAACAGAGAATGAACTTGTAATCTCTCAAGTTGTTAGGATATGGATTAAATAATAGCCTGCCTACTTGAATTATACAGTATCAACTGTGTTATTGTTGGTCGCCGAGTGAATCAATGCACGCAACAACAAGACGAGATGGTGGTCGCTGGCATGGAAGAGATGGATGACTGCTGTGTACGTCGTACCAGAGCAATAGTTCTCAATGCAAGAAGCTATGCCAGAGTCATCACCCGATGGAGTTCGGTATTTCGCAGGTCCACCAAGCATTGTTGCGCTTGGCTGAGAAGAGTCTCATCAGGTACTATTGCTACCAGTGGTACTAGCTAGTACTAGCTAGTACTGGCACGGCGTAAACCTGGAAAGATCTTTAAAGCTCGAGCGGAATCATAAGCACTGAAAATGACCATGACCAACAACATGACCCATGGTACGATTAGTACAGCAACCAAGTCAAGACCACTTTAGCCTCTACCCTAACCAGATGCAAGAAATCAGACGCACAGCGGAACTGCGCTGTGTCCAACGAAAAGGACAAGTCCCACCATGATGCTCTCATGATGACAACCACTCCAACTTGCGTGTCCATCTTTGCTTGGCGGCTGTCCATTTGTCCAAACCTAAGGATGTTGATTTGCAGTTTTGGATGGCAACTTCCAAAGATCACGAACACAATGACATCTCCCGATCCAGCTGTCGCAATCGTGTCAGACGAGGATGAGGATGATGAGGGGAAAACACCCCATGCAGTCATTTCATTCCTGTCAGACGGCGATGATGGGGATGAAAATTTCTCCTGCCCTGTTTGTTGGGAAGATTTTGACCAACAAATTGAGATTGCATTGTTGCCAATGTCTTGTGAGCCCAAGGCACGCCACAAATGTCTTCAAGTTTGAAGGTGCTGGTCCACGGAAGAAACATTGGGCCAGGGATTGCCAACAAGCCCCTTCAATTGCTGTTTTTGTTCCATTTCAGATCGAGAGTCTCAAAAAGCTGTCCTGGAGAAGCCCTTCACACCAGCGGGAAGCATTGAGAAAGCAGTGCAGTTTCCTTGCTGCAGAGAATGCATGCTTGCCTTCAATCTTGGTTCCGTCATTGGCTGTCAAAATTGTCAGTTGGGACTCGGAGTCTCAAAAGACTTTGTTTCACAAAGGTCATGTTGCAATGAGAACCACATGGAGCGGAAAACAAGAAGGCGGATTCAAACAACCATGATGCTTCAGATTGAATTGAAAAGGACTCATCTGTCTAACCATCATGTCTTCCATTCCTGCCAGCAACTGTGGCTGATGTTTGCTGCCCAGCGCAATCAAGGACTCACGGATCTGACACTGGAACATCGTTGAGCTCTCATTGCGCTGTTGGAGCAAGTGACACAATGTGGTCCCAATCACGGTGTGACCTGCCGTGAATCCAAAGGGACCAACATGTCATAGCTGTGAGATGACCATTGCGACTGTGCACATGTTAATGAAGATGGTGGTGTGCTAAGTGTCGACACAGGAGAGCCATTGAGACAAGATGGTGTTTCGAGTCGAGTGGGCACTGTGTGGATGTGAGCTTCCAACGTGGTTTGTGCAGATTTCCTGCTGACAGAGTCTGTCGTCCATCCGTTTTTGGACCTCTTTTTCCATCGATCAAGATGACCGACAACAACAAACTTGAATGAATGTCGATGCCCTCTCTCCCTCCCTCCACCTTGCCTGAATCCCCCCCTTTCCCTTGCTTCTGAAGCCCTCTGACGATGCTTGCATTGTTGTTTCCTTTGGTTTGGCATCTCCCGTTTGGGAGGCTTCTCCTACTTGTGATGGTCAAGGCACTCACTGACGAGTGAGTTTGTTGGATCACAAGACTGCAGTGGATCCTTTTCCACTGCGATTCGGACAGGGCATGAGGGAGGCGTGGGAGGGGCATTGACATGACAAAGCACAGTTGTTGTGCGGCATCTTGTCGTCGACAAGGAGGGACCGACTGTGGATGTTCTTCCATTCCTACAACACAACGGGCAATGACCCCTACAACACAAATGAATTTGAAGATGATGAGGGGGTAGCTCCCCCTCTTGATGAAGTCTTTTGGTGGTTTGAGGTCTGTGGAGACCATTCGGAAGCCCTTAGCATAGATGCAACAGTTGTTTAGCACCATTCCTTGGTGGGAGCCCTTGAAACAGCACAGGCAAACCCTTGCTGTTGGTTGACCCCGACTGCTTCTTAATTGAACAGTTGTCAGGCTCTGACATCCAAAATGGATGCACATGGCAGAGAAGGGAGGAGGATGAAGCAATGGCATCAGCCGTCCCCTTTGCCACACACCGGCAGGAGATTAACAAACAAACAAACACAATGCGGTGTGCATGGTTGTCATGGAAGCTCAGATGTTTTCATCATCAATGACATTCAAAAAACAGATCAACAATCTTGTCATTGCCAGAGCCCCTGAGCTGAAAGCATGTTCTCAATCGCCATCATCAGGATCCGCAACTCTCAAGGGACCAGCTCGAAACTCTTCAAAGAGTTCTGGCCCAAAACGTTCCAATCGGTCCTCCCAAAAATCAGGTTGCCACTTCTGAATCTGTTGCTCACTTGACTTTCCAAACCACACAAGTTCTGCAATGTGCTTCTCATTTTCCTTGGTCATGCTTGGAAGGAATCAAAGGGTGTTGCTGAGCTTTGTGTTTTCAGTTTCTGGCTGTTGGTGTCGTTGTCTCCATCAGCAGTGTTGGTTTCATTCTTGAGGCCTGCATCGGACTGGTCAATTGACAGGATGGTTTGCACTGTGATGGCTTGACAGTTTTTCAACAACTCTTCAAAGCTGCCTTGCAACAAAGATGGAGATAAACAGTTCTCTTGTCCCATTTGTTGGGAACATTTTGAAAAACAAGTTTCACAGAGACAACTGAATGTCCCCAAAAAGATCATCTCACACATGTTTCAGTCAAAGCAAAAGCATTCATTTTGGAAGGTGACAAATGTTGTCAGATCTCCCAATTCATTTTGCTGTTCATCCCTTCTTGGTGCGTGCTGTGGACCCACAGGGTGCTTTCATGCCATGGTGGCGATCCAGCTGGTTCAAAATTGCTCTGTTGTGTGTTTGGGCATGCTCTTTTTTTATTCACTTCTTGCTCAACTCTCAGCATTGAAAATGCTGACCCACTTCTTGTTGAATTTTCTGCAATGAAGATGCAACAGTTGCTGCTAGCAGCACAATGTTGCCAACCTTGTTCATTTGCCATCTGGATCAGAGGAAACATTCCAGAACATTCTTTTGACAAATCTTGGATTGGAAGAATTTGATCTGCTTCATTTCTTCATCAACAAAGCAACTGGATGGGAGGGGACCTTAGAGCCAGCCCAGCAGATCTGCTGTGTTTTGAGGCAAAGATGTGTAGCAGATCCATTTGGAGGCAAAGGTGGGCACAGATGCTGATCAACTAAAAAGCAGATGGTGAGCGTTGTCATGACCCCGATCTTCATCGTGTCTTGTCTTTGGAACCACCACAACATGTGGTCTTGTGATCTGATCTTTGTTCTTTCCATCTCTCTTGCAGCACCTTTCTTGTGAATGTTGAAGCAACTGTGAGTTGCTAGCAACTCCTTGGGCTTTTGTCAATGCCAGAAAACAACAACAAGGTCTGCCCCTTGTTTTGTTTGTCAGTGATTTGGTCCCATGGTTCAAGAAATGTGTTAAGGTGCATGACAAAGCAACACAATGGTAAGCTCATTGCCTAGCAGGGATTACAAACTGATAAGGATCGTTCAACATAACAAACCGCAAGTGCATTGTCACTGCATTTGCCTCTTCTTCCACCAGCACAAGCACCCACTAGCCAGTGCTCCACAGCAAATGGATTGAATGAGATCATCACGCTGACCCGCTTTGACCCTTCATTCCACAGTAGGACGTCATGCAGTCATTGCCAATCCGCTTCATAGAGGAGTCTTTGTTCACGTCTATGCGTGACCTGACCTATCTAGGTTGCTAGCTATCCTACTTAGGATTTTTGGTTGGGTGTGTGTACTAGTAGTATCTTTTGCTGGGTTGCACCATTCTCATGCAATTTTTAGGCGAGAGAAGGAAGAGATCTTTACCAAGAGGCGAGGCGCGATGATTTATTACAAATTGGACTATTAAAAACTACTTTGTATCTACTACACTAGCTAGCTACTTGTAGTGGAACGAGTGTGATATAGCAGGTATATCCCAAGCTAAAGCCTTTTTTAATTTTCTAGGTAATCTATTATATAGATTCTAATATCTCATCTATCAGCTAGATTTGCGTTGCCAAAGCATTGAGCCATCGGCAGTTGTTATTATAAATTAAAAGAAGAAGAAAGATACTACAAGACAAGTCAAGACGAGAGAGTAATTAATTTGTCTAATTTTAGAAGAAGACGAAAAATACTTCAAGACACGACAAGGCAAGACAAAACAAGAAGATACGCAAGATGCCACGCTCTCGAAGTCCCTTTCGAAAGACCCAGTCTGGAAAAGGCCGAAGCGGTTCGATAAAGAAGAGCAAGGATGGCGCCTCATCTGTGGCTGTGACGGGTGACCAATTGGGCTCCATGACCTTGGACATGATGCGGGGCAGTGATCATGTGAGCATTGTGGATGAATCGAGCGACTTGGATGATTCCATGCCCAATATTGGCGATTCTTCGAGTCGCAAAAGGACTCCTACACGTAGTAGATCGGGTAGATCTCCGACACGGGAATTCTCAAGGATGGGACATACGTCCGCCGTCCGAACCGATTTGCAGGGTAGCAGCAGTGAATTCAACGACCTCAACGACTTGAGTGAAAATGATGATTTTGAAGCCGATTTTGATGTCAAGGCGGCCACGTCGCGAGGAGATGGCGAGGATGATGCCATTTTAGATTCCGGATTGTCCAGTGGTGCCGGGAAATCCGTTTGGAAACGACGCGAGCAACCCGACGTCGATCAACGTGTCAATCTCATGGATGCCAACAAGGGCGAGTACAGCGTTCGTAAATCACAGCAACGCAAATCTCTCGTCGATGTCTTTTTAAATGACGACAAGAATAGTGATCCCGGGAATAGTCGTAGTTTTGGCGACTCGCTCAGTGAATTTGATTACAAATCCAGCAGTTGTTGTGGGTGCAGTGCTGGTGTTTGGAAGAAGCTATGCTTGCTCTTAATTTTGACCGCCATTATTGCGGGAGCTGTCTATGCCATTCCTCAATTAAAAGCTGTTTCGGACCAGGAAAAACCAATGGACGAAAAGGCTGTAGCGCAGCCGGAAACAACACAGCAAGCCGTGGAACAAGCCGAACAAGACATGAATTTGGAGCCCGAAACAAATCCAGAAGTTGCACCCGAAGTCAATGAAGGAGACCAACAAGCCGAGGAAAATCCAACAGATTTTGCCATGGACGTGAACAATCCGGATCAGCAGCAACAACCAAATGAAGACAATCCTTCCGTATTGGACTTTCTTGTTAAGCCGAAACCCGCGGCAGTTTTACCCCCTGCTGATATGGATACCTCCAATCTTCCACAAATATCGCGGAAAGAGGCTGCCAAATTTATCATTTTGGATCAAGAGATTAGCACTCAATCCGATATTACTAATGTGGAATCCGCTCCTGCCAAGGCCTTGAGATGGATTAGTGAAGAGGATGAAGCTTCCCTTGGTTCGAAATTCCCGGGCTATGATGATTTTGACACCTCGGAGGAAATGGTCGTGGCCGAACGGCAACTGATAGAACGATATTCTCTGGCCGTCTTTTACTTTGCCATGCAACAAGGCGTGGAAGATGCCGAAGAAGGTCAGCGTTTGCGTCGTCGTCACCGTCATTCCCGGAACCTTGCGGATGCCACGGAAGAAGAAAAGGCCAATTGGGCGGAATTTGATAGTGGATGGACCCGACCCTCCCATGTCTGTACTTGGCCAGGTGTCCAATGCAATGGCGACAAGGAAGTGACAGAAATCAAGCTGACAAAATCCTTCTTGAGAGGAAGTCTGCCCCGAGAAATTTTTCGGGGTGCTGGTTTGCCTCAATTGGTGGTCTTGGATTTATCGAGCAACCAATTGGCGGGATATTTACCCAAGATTGGAACCAGCAAGTCGTCGTTATCGGGGGCAACACCTCCCGCCAACAACTTGCAGTCGCTGTCTTTGCAAGATAATTTGATTCAAGGAACGATTGATCCAATCATAGATTTGGAAAATCTACTGTCCTTGAACTTGTCGGGGAATAAATTTATTGGAATCTTTCCCAAACCTATGCCGGATAAGATGAAGAAATTAGGTACGTACTGCACGATGAACGATTATTATGTATCCGCCTGCAATCGAAATATCTTATCTTTGCTGACTCGAATACCATCGCTTGGGAATTTTTCAATAGAAACCCTGGACTTGGCCTTGAACGAGTTGGAGGGAACCATGCCGGCCACGTTGGGTTCCATGACAAGTTTAGGTACGAAATCCTTTTTGTTTCAGAAAAAAAGCAAGGACGCGAAAAGAAGGACCCAATCAAAGCGTCGATAATTATGATCTTCTCACGCTTTATTGCTATGGCTGTTGCTGTTTGTCATGTCCAAAAGTGAATTTAAATATGGAAAACAATTTGTTTTCGGGGAGTATTCCTTCGGCGTGGTCGTCAATGTCCAATATGGAGGTTTTGTCCCTTGCGCATTGCGACGCCGTTGATGGAGGAATTCCGTTCGCTTTGCATAGTATGCCCAAGTTGAAATATTTGAGCCTGCAAAAAACAAGCGTCAAAGGCCTTATTCCTTCTTTTCTAGGGGATCTTACCAATCTAAGTACGTACCATTTTTTTGTTTCAGTGCATGCATGAGTTAAAGTCAACGACATGTCGTTGGTGTTTTTTATGTGCCATTCTCACGCATTGTATAATCATCGCTTTTTCTATTATTACTTGCAGGGGAACTTTACTTGCACCACACAGGTATGCTCCTTTCCCTTCTTATCCTACTATGCTTTTTGTTCATGTGTGTGGCAGCACTGGGTCTTGTTCCGTTTTAACGTGTGTATCGATTATTTCTTTTTTAGATTTGACCGGGGACATGCCTGAAGAAATTTGTAATCTCGTTTCTTCCCAGAATCTTCAAGCCTTGACATCCGACTGCGAGGGAACTACCAGTCAAGTGAGGTGTTCCTGTTGTACTGAGTGCTTCCTGCGTCCTTAATCATTTTTTTGCGTGAAACCAACCACATGCAAGAGTTAGTTGGAAAACACAAGTAGAAATGGTTGGAAGCACTCGAACTCGACACGATGCTTCACTGGTTTCCTAAATACAAAATAATTGTCACAATCTACCTTTTTTTGAAAATACAGGAAGGATTTATCGCAAACATATTGCATGTTTTAATGTTTTAATAATGAAAGTTGGATTATATGTCTTCAAGTACACCCTTCTACGATCGATACTAGGCATTCTAGAGCCTCGCGCTATATTGGATGACCAAACTTAAAAGTCGCTTGGTGCTATCTACCAACCACATAGCGAATGAATAGAAAGATCTGTGGAGTCTGCACGAACGGTTGTATGTGCAGTTAAGCAGTAGGAGCTCCCTACATGGCGCAGCAGTCCTTTACCCCGGCCGATTTTGCCATTTCGATAGCAGGTCCTTCTATTTTAGAGGGCCCAGAGGAGGCGGGGAAAAAAAAAACTTTCATAGCGATTTGTTGTTGTTGTACCCAACGACAAAGCCGAAGGGGCACTACTGACCAAGACACAACTACAGTGTCTACGACCCGTGATATTTCTCCCTCTCATCCAAAAACCCATCCCTTAAAGCAACATGAATGCAGCTGTCGCGCACTTTCTGCTCCATACATAGCAGTGCGTGGTGGAAGAGTGAGCCAGAGCGGCGGCTGTGCCAGTGCTGATATTGTGTCCATTTACACATTTTACAGAGCAAAATGGGGCGCACAGGAAGCAATGTTTTTTCATGTCTACGCCGAGACGTGGTTCATAAACGCATGTGATTTCCTAAAGCCAGGTGGACTTGCTCGTCTGGTTGCGTGCGTGCTTTTTGGTGGTTGTGTTTTGTCATTTGTATGGACAACAGCTTGCACGCGTCCAAGCAAATGCTTTCCCCGATCATGATTGTAAAAATCTAATCCACGACGAGGAATGGACATCTAAGGTAGGTACATTGTAGCGGGAGAGTCAGTCCCTTTTAAAAAGGGCCCGCAACGACAAATGTCGTTTGTAGCCGCCATGGACAACCGTTCACCACAAAACCGTTCCTTATTCCAGCTGTCGACTTGGGCGGATAGTAGCACTACTACTAGCTAGTGGAGCAGTGTGTATGGAAGGAGCCGTCCATGAATTGGATTCTTTCTGGAGGAACATTGGAAACAAGTTCTGCTGTGCAGCCCCGTCCTTCTACACCAAAAGGTATTTTAATCCACTACTGTTACCTCTACGGATGCAAAATAAAATAACGGAATTTCCATGCCAAACAAATTAAGGAAACGTCGGTGGATGGATGGATTCCTAACGACAACGTTGTGTGGTGTTGGTCGACCCAAATTGTTATTGTCTGGAAACAAATGCCAAATCCATCCTGATGAAACCATGGTCCCTATCTCACCTGATAGGTACCATTATTTCTAATTAATTATATAAGGTAGTCAGGTAGACTATTAGAACAATATGGTATGCAAATAGAATGGCCAATGAACATATAAGCTCTGGTATGCTTCTGAACTCGGCTGTGTTATATTTAATTTTATTGTTGTTGTTGTTTGTTGTCTGTCCCTCAACCTAAACGGTAAAATTGCAACTTGAAATATGAAGGCGAGTGTGCGGGAAAAGATCCTTTATGATCAACGAGGAAGAATGATTTCATTCATTTGGTGTCCAGTTCGCATCAGTGCAGGTTATTAAGCGTCACTGCTGGCAGTGTGAACCTACTGTAGGCGCTGCTGCACTGGTCCAATCAGAGCTTGCAGTGGTGCTGACGCAGCCTTTCAGCTTTCATTTTCAATTTTTTTTGGTTTAAACTGCTCGGGTAAAAGATCCATTGGTGTATCTAGTGGATCTTAGGTAAATATCTTGTGCCGACTTTTTCCAATGTTGTCAAAGGAGAGAATCATCTTTTTGTTCCCGAATGGCCGTGTTAAGAAAACACAAACGTCGGATCGGTACTGATCACTAACTCTTCTCTGTCGTAGTAAAGTTCCAGTACCATAGACGGCTGCAAGTGAGCAAGTCATTCGGCTTCCAATGACTAAATTAACGCGCAAAAAGATCTTACCTACAGTACTGTATCCCCGACTGCTTCGAAAAACCACGCAATCACCGAGCTTCTCCAATACTGTAGAAGCGGACCAAAACAAAACCAAAACCAAGACTCGCTGCACGCATCGAGAACCCACCACCAGCAACCCACCACCAGCATCGCGCTTGGAATTGGTTTTATATTCTACAGTACAGTAGCTAAGCAAGAGCAACAACAGCCAAATTAATAACCACTGGAAAAGAAGTACTACTACTGGCAGTAACAGGTCCCGTGTAACTCCACGCACCAGACTTCTATCCCTGTCCGCCATCAGACCCATCCATTGAAACTAACTAGTCTACTACTCGAAACGGAAGTGATACTAGACTAGAAGCAGCTCTACCTACCAACACTTACTAACAAGACAACAGACAACAGACAATAGACAACACGAAACACCACAATCAAATAACCAACAAACACAATGGACTCACACTATTCCGACAAACCCACGCGCCAAACCTCCGCCTCCCGCTTTCGGGCTTCCATTTCCGGCGTGGGTCCCAACAGTCATGGTCCTTACCGCACCAGTTTTATTGGGGGCAATGCCCACATGGGCTTGGGAGAAGCGGAAATGATGGATACGAGCATCAACGCCGCGACGCGCGATGAGATTTCCTTTAGTGCTCCCGCTTTCGGAGGACACACGGGTCATTCCGGTCATCATCGAACCATGGTGGACGTTTTCTTGCAAGAAGAAGAAGAAAACGAATCCGCGATTAGTGCCATTGTGGGCATGCAAGAAACGCCAAGTAGCACACGTCTCAAAACGTATGGCATGTGGTTTTGTACCTTGGTCGTCATTATGATTATTTTTGTCAGTGTTCCCAGTTTTGGAAGCAGTGATAAGGGTGGAGATAATAATAAGGAGATTGTCCAAGCGGGTGGCGACGGATTGTTGGGACCCGAACTTCATCCAAATACCACCACGACGGAAGAAGCAGGGAGTGGAGTGGCTGTACCCAAGGAAGAAACGGAAGCACCTCCTGCCCAAACCACTCTGACGGCGACGACAGAACACGACGTCAATCGACAACAAGCCATTCAAGCCTTTCTCTTGGAAAAGGGCATTTCGAGGGCGGCCGAATTGCGCGATACGCGGAGTGCCGCCTATCAAGCCTTGGAATGGATGTCCCTTCGTGACTCGGCCAAACTCGATGTTCCCGGCTTTTACGAACACGAAAACAAGGGCGATCACTCCGATTTGAGTGAAGAACAACAGGGTGCCTTGTTGCTCCAGAGATTTGCCTTGGCCACCTTTTATTTTCGCATGGAAGAAGAGTTTTTGCAAGGCGGAGAAGAGCGCCACTTATTGCGCCACAAACGTCGTCGTCGTAATCGTAGACGTCGTTTTTTGCATGGAGCCAACAGTCCCTCGGCCGAAGAATTTCATCGACAAGACAAATTCGAAGAACACTGGACCGTTCACAATGATACCTGCAGTTGGTTTGGGGTCACCTGCAATGACCAAGATTTCATCGTCGATATTAATTTGACGCATACCTTGTTGGAAGGCAAATTGGTCGCCGAACTTTTTCAAGAAGCGGCCTTGCCCGCCATGACGTCCTTGGATTTGTCGCACAATAATTTGAATGGATTCTTTCCGACCAGCGTCGAGATTAAAAATTCCAAGCTTACCTATTTGGATTTGGAACACAATCAAATGGAAAAAAGTGTCGAACCCATTTTGACGCAGTTGCGCGCTTTGCAAGAATTGGATTTGACCGATAATAAGTTCACGGGAAGTTTGCCAGACGATTGGTCCGAGGTGTCCAAAGATTTAGGTACGTATATCTATCTATCTATATATGTGTTGTTATCTGTAGATGTCTCTTTATACCCTTTGTACACTGTTGGCTCACTACTTCCCTTTTCTTCTTCCTCTATATGCTACTCTAGTCACAATCAAAATACAAGGCAATGCTTTGGATGGAACTCTGCCCACAGGGTTGGGATTGCTCACCAAATTGGAATGGTTGCAATTCGATAGCAATGCGCTCCAGGGTTCCATTCCCGACGAATGGGCTGGACTCAAATCGCTGCATACCCTCAAAATGGCCCACAATCCCATTACCGGACCATTGCCCTCCATATTGGGGACTTTGCCATTGACCCATATTTCCTTGCAAGACACTCATATTACCGGTCATGTTCCAACCCAATTGGGGGAATTGACCACCCTGCAGGATGTGCATTTGCAAATGACCCAATTGACGGGGACCATGCCCGTCCAGGTGTGTGATTTGTTGGGAGATGGTAAGGTCATGCAAACACTGGCGGCCGATTGCAAAGAAGAAATGGTGTGTGAGTGTTGCACGGTTTGTTACTAAAACGAAAGAGTGGTTGGAAGAAAGAAACACGAACAAAAACAGAACAGAACCTTGACTGTGCGGGAGCTACTAGTAGAGGTGCAGTAACCTTGGTTCCAATTCAAATAAAATATACATATTTTACATGTCAAGTCCCATTTTTATTCATGCTTTTGATGCAGCGCTACTATGCAGCTCTACTAGCTGGTAGCCTACCAATAGATTGTTTCTTGGTGGTTCAACGTTGTTCTGCCCAATGACTGTTCAAGCTGTGGGCAACCATGTTTGGATATCCGAGACATTAGACCATTTTATGATCCCAGAGGGCCGCCTAGGAATGACACCATGCTCTATAAGAACAGTTAGGATGATTGCTGTACTAGCTAGCTAGCTAGTCATGACCACACCAGCTAGCTAGGTCTAGTCCACTCCTAGCCTACTAATAGTCTATAGACTACTACTAGTAGTATGAGCACATCGCTAGCTAGCGCTGTTCGGTGGTGTTCTAAACTGCACCGCTCCGTTCCGGCTGGGGAATGCATGATGACCACCGACTTGAAGGTCACAGGTAACGATGCCGCCACCATGCCAGTATCTTGTAGAATACGATTGTGCAGCACTTGGACTGTACTCCTCTTTAGATGCATTCGTTTCTGAGCGTGACCATTTGATGGTCAAACTACAGTAGGGAGTTATCTGTGCCAGTCTGCTGAGAAGTCTACACTCTACACCACACTGAATAGCGAATTCATTCAATTATTGCATTGACTTCTTCCGAATTGAAAATCACCAGAGTCATAAATGACGCTTGCGATTCGAGTTCTTCCGGAAATTAGACTGCTGTGGGCGACTCCGAGGATAAGTCAGCCTAACTACAGACTAGTAGAGACCACAGTACCTACTAAGAGAAATTGTACAGTAACTTCTACGGTATGGCCATCGTGAATGTCCAGAAGTTGTGAACGAAAACGTGCGAACACATCGCAATTGGCAATGAATCGCATGGCTGGGTTCCCTATTACGGTATTACCAGTCAACTGAGTAATAACGTCACACGGCTCACACCAATATCGTTCACCAAATTTTTGCCTACTAGCTAGCTACTAGTACCTACTACTCTAGCTAGCCTTTGTGAAGCAACACCAATACCACCTACTGTAATACAACAGCTAATGTAACCAACTAGGTCCATCTATCTACAGTACACCAACAACCATTTGATTTGAACACGAACATCATGACGATATCGCCCTTGGGACGACCATTCGATCTGGGAGAAAGCAAACTACAATGTAGTTTCTACCAACAGCAGCAACAGCAACAACAACATCTAGAAGCGCAACAACAGGAACACGAGGACGACGAGGGGCAGCAACAACAACAAGATCAGCAACAACAGCAGGAGGAAGAGATTCCATCCCAAGTAAGCAGCAAAGATGAGCCATCCTTGTCCTTATCTCATGACTACGAGGATGACGACGACGAACATGACGCTATGGGCGACTCGAGCATGTCTTGTCTGGAAGGAGGAGGGTTTCATACACGGCTCGATCTGGACACACCCACCATTGCCCGTCTGAACAACAGACGCGATAGAAATGACGATGCATTTGGTCCGGACGCTCCGTCGTCACGCAACTTGATGATGATGGATGAGTCCAAACGGAGCATCGCTCCATGGCAACCTGCAGAAGATACGACGACCAGTAAACGACACTCTTCTTCCATACCACAATTTTCTCTGTTTCAACCTGCCCCTTCCAACAAGAACAAAAACAACCACCTCCACAAAAACATCAACAACCTCAATAAAAGCATGAAGGACGGTTCCTTTTCCTCTTGTCCCAGTGAAGATGATACACATGTCTTGCATGACGACGAACGAAGTGACAGTGAAGGCAACGACGGTACCTATTTCGACGAGGACTGGGCCAAAGAAATGGCCCTTCAAAAATCCATACTCATCACCGTAGCGGGGGCCAGTGGGATGCGATATCTCATGCCCCAAGTCACGCGGGCCTTTCGCTTGGTCTTGGGTCCAATCTTGAGAACAACACGGGGCTCGCCGGAAGAAGTCCTGGTGGACGATCCCGTGTCTACCGATCCGGCCGTCTTTCAAAAGATGGTCGAACAAATCAGTGTCGAAGCCGCCCACAATGGAGCCTCTTCCGTGGCCACGGGAATTGCTCCTACGACCACCACAACGACCACAGCGACGAGTTTGGCCACGACTACCATGGCCGTGGCATCCTCGAGTAGTACGGCGTCGTCCATGACGAGTTCCATGATGTTGATCCTGGCCGTCACCGCCGCTGCCTGGGCGGTTCTGTATGACGATAGTCCTGCTGTAGTCCTGTACGACAACCATACCAATCCTGCCCACGAGCTCTATACCAACGTCTGTGGGGAACACCTTGAGGAATCCGTGCACGACGTCAAACAAGGACATGTGAGATTTGGACTGTTACTGACCAATGCCGATTTTGTCTTGGAACACAATCAAAGCCAATTGGAAGATATTTTTGAGGCCGTGTACTGGAATATTACAGGTGGATGTGCCGGTCCCTATGAACGACTTTTACAGAGTGTACAGATCCTTTCCAATGATTATGAGGATGAGGATATTGAAAATGACAGCAGGAACAAAATGACCACCAATTATACTTCTTCGTCTTCCAATGCATCCTCTGTGACAACGGTATATACATCCTGGATGGCCTTGGTCAGCTGCAATGGATGTCTGGATTACGAACCTCTCTTTGCCTCGGACCAAGAAGAAGACGAAGAAGAAGACGAGCCAGTGGCGGTGGTGGTCGATGCTACGACTGCTACTGCGCAACAACAGCAACAAGAATCCTCCCGAAGCATGATTCCACAACCCCTTGCTTATTATGCTCGTAGCAGTGTCGGCTTGTTTACAAGAAGGGGGCGACAGCTGGAGGATACGACCAACGCCACCGCGGATATGTCGACTACTACGAATCTTTCACCGGATACAGCCAACAACTCGACTTCCGCCCTCAAGAAGTCCCTCTTTCGACGCTTTGTAACAACCTTTGGGGCCGAATTAAGTCGGACCATGAGGGACTCGTTACATCCTCATTCTCGAGTACATGTCTTTTATGGTGCCGCCTTGTCTCCAGAAGGAGAATTGATTGAGGAAGTGACGTTGATTGACAAATCCCTGGCCTCCTCGGGGGACCGACAGATCGAAACGCCCATCACACTGACTCCTACGCTAATGCCAACGACACGGAATCTGACAACGATTCCTACGCAAGCACCTACACCGGAGCCTACACCGGAACCTACAACGAGTCCTACGCAAATGCCTACACCGAGTCCTACACCCGAGCCTACAACGAGTCCTAGTACACCCCAGCCGACAACCGAACCTACAACGAGGCCCACTACACCCCAGCCGACAACCGAACCTACAACGAGGCCTAGTACACAAGTGCCTACAACACGTCCTACATCCGAGCCGACCATGAGCCCGACAATAGCGGCGACATCAGCTCCGCGGCACCCCCAAATGTCTAAAAGTCAAAGTACGAGCAAAAGTAAATCCAAGTCTTCCTCCAAGTCCAGCAGGTCTATGCACAGCAGCAGCAGAAGCACACGTGGGCCCACCACTAGACCTACGACACAAGTGCCTACATCTCCTCCTCCTTCGAGCAAAAGTCAATCCAAATCCTCCAAGTTCATGTCTATGCATAGCAGCAAAAGCAAGAAACAATCTTCTCTTGACAGCAGCAGTAGTAGCCGTTCAAAAAGTAGCCAAGATTCGATCAAGGGCTCGTCTTCCAAGAAATCTACCGAGAGCGGTAGTCGTTCGAAAAGTACTCCAGGATCGTCCAAGGGATCGTCTTCCAAGAAATTTACTGAGAGCAGTGGTTCACATTCTCAATCCACGAAGAAAAGCAAAGGTAAAAACGATTCTGTGAAGGGGAACAATATGATGAAAGGCATGAGATAGAGTTAGTACCGTACCGTGCTTTGGCAGGATCACACCGCCATGAGTCCAAAGCTTAGAAATCTCTATAAAGTCAGGCGCAAGCCATCTGTCCTATTATAACTCAATGTTTGAGTCTATCCAACTACAGTAGAAAACGCTACTAGCTGACTAGCAAATACCGTAGTCACGGCAAGGCCTACCTTCCTTCCAAATGCCTTGGGAGGCTGAGAAAATCATGCTTTCGAAAGCTTCAGTCCCGGAGGCCCTGCGCAGAGATCGAGCTAAGGATCTCTAAGGATAATATCATGACACTGACTTGGCTCGCAGAATAGATTGGCTAAATTGTTAATTTAATGACTGTACAGAACCCTGCGCCTCTCAATGAATGGAATCAATTAGTCGGGCTTCCATTCATAATAGTCATACTAACTGGTACTTCACAATATAACTCCACGGCAGTCAACCCCAGCGTGCGATGACGTTGTCGCCAGGCGCGCAGACGCCAGTCTGTGGTAACATGGTGCAGAGCAATTGAGTAGTTCTTGGGGTGGGTGTCGGGGGGCCTAATAGTAGGGTAAAAGGTATTGGCCGTTAGAGACGATTTTTTAGTATTAAAATCTAAATATTCGAAATCTAAGTATCTTATGAAATTAATACGCCAGAGGAAGGTCTCTAGAACAGTGTACACCAGCTGTTGCGCGTCGTTGCAGTTTACTCTATTAATAGGCCCCAGCAATCTCAACGTCGTTTGTGGCAATCACATCATAGATGCAATCTTCTTGTTCGCTCATGTCCAGGTGGGAGCATGCGGCTTCGGCATAGTCATGGCTGATGCCTCCCGCACGCAACATCCGTTGTACGGCACGGTCGACAGCTGGCATGATGCAGGATTGGGGGTGATGGGGAACATCCTCTCCCAAGTCATGGAACAGCATATCCTCATCCAATTGAACTTGCCATTCTTGTCCAAACATGATTTCATCGTCCATGACCGTTTGGCCGTCGCGTGCCAACATGCGATCATCTTCAAAGGTACCCATCAAACCTCGCGAGTTGACAAACATGTCCTTGGCGGGATGTGCAATATCAACTCGCATAAATTCCTTGACGGTACGAATGGCAATGGATTGTCCTTCGGGAAGCTCAATCGTGAATTTCCAAGAAATGCCATTCTGTTGGACCTGGAATCGGACGGGATTGCCGCCAATCTTGAAAGGCATGACACCGTTGTCCCAGGTCAACTTCTTGCCCGGCATGCGGTGACCATTGACCCAGAACCGACGCTTCTTGAATCCACTCATGGCCTCGAAACGATCTTGTCCAATTTGAACGACGGCCGATTCGACGTACGAAAACCAACGACGAACACGCGTGCGAACATGGACCTTGAGGCCTTGACCGTTGTTGTACTCGGGATTATCGACCAAGACCAAATCACATCCTCCATGGAAACTGAAGCGGCGTCCGTTCCACATGACAAAATGGGGATCGCCTTTGGTTCCAGTGACATGTTCTTCGAATCCGGCCATTCTTGTGTCCAACTCGTCTTCTTGGACATCATCCTTTTCGTCTTCATCTGGAACAAAGTTACACTCGCTATCGTAGGCTCCAGCGACTCCGTTCACCTCCCAAGGATCGCCGGGAGCGATATTGTTTTCACCGCAACCGGTCGTCTCCGCTGTGGTCTCCGTGGCGTTGCTAGCTCCAGTGTCTGTGGATACAGTGTCTGTGGCATTCGTCAACTCGACAACCTTTTCCTCCTCAACGACCTCTTCCTCCTCCTCCTCGGGGGTATCGACCTCTTCCTCGACGGCCTCTACTTCTGCGGTCTCTTCGGGGGTCTCCTCGACGACCTCTACTTCTGCGGTCTCTTCGGGGGTCTCCTCGGCAACCTCTTCTTCTGCTGCCTCTTCAGGGGTCTCCTCCACGACCTCGTCTTCTGCTGCCTCTTCAGGGGTCTCCTCGACGACCTCTTCCTCGACGACTTCTTCCTCAACGGTCTCGTCTGGGACGGCGACCGTTTTGGTTTCGACGATCTCTTCCTCCTCTTCCCCAATCGTCTTGGTTTCGACGGGATCGGCAGTAAAGGTACATTCGGCGTCTAAACTTCCCTTCACTCCTCCGACTTCCACGGAATCGCCAGGCATGGCATCTTTACGAGCACCTCCTTTGGCGTGTCCATTTTCAAAGTGGCTCTTAAGAGCGGATTCAGAAATAGACAGTTTGTTGTAGGGCTTGTTGTCGCTGTTGGTTCCATGGCAGATAGTCACCTTTTGAGCGACTGTCGCTTGAGGAGCGACGGCGAACAGCAGAGCTGCGATTAGAAGGCAGTTTCTCATTTTCTAGCTAGTGTACTGTATGTAGTTTGTTGGCTTAGTGTTTGAGTGTTTTTGGTTGATAATGCTACTTGTTAAAGAGATTATGAGGATACATCCTTCAGCTCAAGCGCCAGCTTTCTCTTCCTCGTCGCGATCGCGGACTCACTAGCTAGTCTAGCTAGACTACGAGAACGACCATTTGCTAATGACCTGGACCACGATCTGCGTGCCGACGTTGTTAATTGTAGAGTCATTGACTGGGTAGATGATCCATTCAATACAATGGTTAAGGTACTACACTATTTCTATCAAGTTGGTCATATATCGAAACACCAAACCAAAGGAATACTAAATATTTATCACACTGAGGTTATCTTTCAGACATTACTCGGAGAAGGTCATAGTAGAGTCACTTACATTCGGCAATTACTCGTAGTCTAGCTAGTAGTGCGAGGTAAGTAAGGAAGATTGTTCCTGCTGGTTCTCCAGAGTAGTAGTCAGAGGGTCATCCTGAACAACCCCAGTGGCACAGTCTGATTTAGAAGGATGGTGCATCTGGCTCGGAGTGTTTAAAGTCTCCGGCACTACCAGAAGAAAACCTTGGAATCTGAGACGATGCTGTGACCCAGACCCCATCCAATCAAGCGTTACCCATGTTTGAAATGGCTCCAAATAAACCAATCCCAGCCCAGGTGGCTCCCTCCAGTCAGTCTGACTGATGGTTCACAGTGAAGGGCAAACAGCTTAAAAGCAAACCCTGCTGTGCTACCAACCTCATCACTTGCCAAAAACGAAATGGATCTGCACCAGTTTTTTTGTTTTTCTTTGTCAATCTTTTTGTTGTCAAACAAGTAGCACTGCTGTGGTGACTCTTTTGCTCCATTGGGCTCAGCGGTGCAAACATCAAAGCCAATGATGTTTTGGTTGTGTTTTTTGCATCAAGTCTCTCTGCTGCATTTGCAACACAACACTTGAGACTGACATGACTTTAGCTCAATGTGAGGCTACAACTAACACTTTTGATTTCAGTGTGAGGTTGACACCACACAGACTGACACATGTGGGCTCTGACGGCAAGCATCCAGTTCTGAAAGTTTGTTTGAATGCAGTGGCACAGATCTTCCACTGTCTTCCGGAATTTGTCTTGCAATCTCCACAAGGAAGCATTGTTGTTGTTGCTTTGTCTATTTCAATTTCAAAAAGTAGAATCATTCATTTGAAGAATGGGAAAGCATGGACAAAACATCACTCAGTTTGCTGTGTCTGTCACATTCCATTGTTGCAGCCATGACTGTCCTTCCAAACATGTGTGTCTGTGCATGTTTGCTTTGACTCCATCTGCACCACAGCAGTCTCATCTAGCGGTAGAAAAGGAATCACATTCAATTCCTGTTGTGACAATCATGACTGCAATTTTTATGCAGTTCCTGAATGGGAAAGTGTGGTACTTATCTTTCAAGTGAGGGAGGAGCAGGTGTGCACCTAAACGAAAAAAATCTACGGTCACAATTAACGAAACGAGTTCGCAACAATTTTTTGAATGAACCAAACATATATGCATGCAACCAACCAACCAACCAACCAACCAACCAACCAACCAACCAACCAACCAACCAACCAACCAACCAACCAACCAACCAACCAACCAATCTCGATCTCTAATTTTGAAATGCATCGGCAATGATCAGCAGCGGGCATCAGCAATAGTTATTGAAACCAAGCCAAATAATGGACCTATTGCGCAGTAGTTTGATTGCCCTGATTTCCACTTATAATAATTACACTATTGTAAAGTAGCTATTAAGTAGCGCCACCAACGACACGGCACACCCACAAGTTGGATCTTCCCATCCCGGCAACAAGAACTATTGTGCGGAGGAATGCTGCTGGACTGATAGGTTTCTTGTCTTGGATCAAGAATACAACTTGGGGAATGCGAAGAAATCCAAAGTAACGAAACAGCAGCCATCAACATGCAGCAACGTCATGTCTTGGAAACACTGGAAGATTTGGGTGTTCATCTTTTAGAACCGGATACTCCACGAGACCAAGATTTTGCTCACGTGTTGGGAATGTTCTCGACCTTTTGTTTGGAAGACAACGCCCAAGCGACACTCTTGACTCTAGAACACTACATGGACAAGGACAACGAGTCGGTAGGAGAATTACAAGGCGGAAGTGATGCTTCCAGCATTTATCGTGTTTCCATACCCATGGAGGATACGGACCACAAGAAAGGAGGAGGTGCCGTCGCCGAATTATTTCAAGCCTTTTCTGCGGCCTATCCCCAACATGCCTCCGTCTTGACCACCTCTCGATTGCGGCAATATATGCTTCAAATGTGCAATGATCCAAGACGTCAAGATGATTTGGCGACTTACCGTCAAATTGGAAATTTCATGTTCATCCTGTCCTTTGGTCCCGTCCAGGGACAAGTACGTCATATTGATCATATGGATCCCAATTTGCAAGTCTGCCTTTACATGTCGGAAGATTGTCCAGCGACAATCGTCTATGAATTGCAAGAACCAACCACCAGTCCTAGTATTACCAACTGTCAAGAATTAGTAGACCATTGGGACGACCAGCAACCAGTACCCCAACTTGTTCGTCAGTTATTGACAGATTTATCGAATGTCGTATTGGCCGAGGTACCGCATGTCCAATATTTTGGATTTTGGAAAAGTCTGGACGAGTTTCTGGCTAATTTTGGCAAGCTTTATCAGCCAGTAGCACAACGTCTTGCTATAGACAAGTGCACGCCGGGAACGACATTGGTGGCCAAAGGAAATCAAGTTCATGCGGGACCTCCTTCGACGGTGCCTCGGATGTTTGCCTTTTGCATTGGAATTCCAAACGATGATGACGGCGACAACAACAATTATAATCATGATACTACGCCTGCTACGAGCGTCAACAATACAAACAAAAATGAGACCAAGAAAGCCATCAGCGCCATGGGTGGTGGTGAAATAGAAGATCAGAATGGGGAAATCCAATACAATCCTGTATTGCTTCACGTGGATTTGTGTTGCATTCTCTTTACTTGTCTTGACTTTGGCGAAGAATACGAGGCAGAAGATCCTGCCGCTATACTCGCCGCCAAGCGTTATTTGCTCGGCATGTTGCCCGACATGATTCGAGAATTTCCGGCCGAAACTTACCGGCGCTTGTTGGGAGACGATCGTGCTGCCTTGAGAAGTTGGTTGGGAGATTTGGTGGCTGCCGTTTCTGCAGATGACAGTGACAGTATCCAACGACTTTTGGAGCAAGCTGCAACTTCCACCACCACAACGACAACAATACTCATGAGTCCAAATGTCGCCGAGGGAACGAAATTGCGACGAAAACTCGACAAGGCCTCGCAGAAAAAGAAGAAAAAGAAAAACAACAAAAAGACAAATCACACGCAAGACGTAGACCCGTGATGGATTCATGAGCCATAGGAATGTCCATGCAGATTATTTTGTCCATGCCGAAACACTGTCCATTCTCGATACAAAAAATCTTTGTATCTGTGCTTGGGATGCAACTTTCGGGATACGGGAACGCCCCTTCTCCTTTTGGATACGAACGCCTCTTTGTGAAACCTCGAGATCAAACAAAAGACACTCGCCAGACGTACGGTAAGCGGCGGCTTCTTCTGCATACTCTACTGGGGACACGGAACTCTCGAATCTTGAGAGTTGCCCTTGTCTTCCGTACGTGGACAAGTAACCTCGAAAAGAATGCGTTGCGGCCTTGTGCACCGTTCCCGGCGCTCGTGAACACCGGAGTCTTGACGAGAGTCGCAAACTACAGATATAGAATATTGCCGGTTGTTCCATGCTTCGTGGAACAGATGCAGCAGGCAGGCGTCTGGCTTTTGGAATCTCGGCAAACGTTTTGGAAAATGATCTGGTTGTACAATAAGAAGAGTTACAAAGCGTTACAAGGGACAAGGTTCAAGACAAATATAAAAGCGCGAGAAGAGCCACTGCGCATGGGACAAGACAGTGCCTCTGGTTTGAGCCGGAGATATCTGATGCTGTTGCATTTGAAGGGAAAGGTGCTGGCGTCGGGCCAGGCGCTTCGTCCTTGGCATTGTCCACGTTGTGACCAGTCGTAGAGTGAGACCCATTGGCCGGGTCAAAGTCAAAAGTGGCGTTTGATCGAAAGGAACAGACGGTTTCATTGCTAGTGGCAACCTGACAAATCTCCTGAGTATTCTTCTTGGGAAATGTTTTCATGTCAAAGCAATTAAAATCAATAAGTGCATTATCACAAGAGAGCGTGCAGGCTTTTCCTGTCCAGCCGCAGTATGCTTCCAAACATGCTTCGCAAGTTGGCTCTCTTTCCCTCTGTTCAAATGCTGGACACCTATCCAGCCCGGTCAAGTTGAGTTGTTTGTGGTATGCCGCACAGGATGAGTCTCCACAGGAATGTGCGGTGCAGCCTCCTCCACCGCGGTAAGCCAAATAAGGATAGAGTGGATCAAAATACCATTCGCAAGGAGTAACGCCGTCGCTTCTTACTTTAGATATACACTTCTCGCCTCCTTGAAGGCGACCACATATGTTCCAGTCTTCCTTGTTGCAATCGCGCAAATCACATGACTCGGCAACTGTTTGGTACATTAGCTCTGAGAACTCCAAGGAATAGCTCGGCGCGAACTCGTCGGATTGGCACTTGTTCTGACACCTCTCATTAACAAAAGCACAACCCGCATTCAAACACTCCTCTTATGGTGGAGTTTTTGTACTGTCTAGGATTGCTGGGCAGGAACGACCATCCGGGACGGATTGACCAGCTCCAGGAACGGCAGAACAAGAACTGCCACACGTTTCCATCCTGCAGTCGGCTACCCCACACCATGATAATGGAACCACTGGATTATAAAACCAGTCACAGGATTTGTTGGATGTGGGCTCTGACAAGGAAGTGCACGACTCGCAGTCGAGTGCTTCCCTGCAAAATATCTCAGGGGCGTCATGTGCTTCGTAAGAGTGATTGCGGAAGAGATTGGCAGCGTCGTCCAAAAAAAATTCACCAGCTGCTGAGCTGTTTTGGTAATCTTCCTTGGCATAACAGCTCATATTATCTCCTTCTACATTGTCGCAAGAGCGATGGCAAAGTCCCTCGGCAAACACACAACCCCGAGACAAACATTCCGTGCAGGAAGGAACGTAACCAGTGTCGACATAAGCAGGGCATGCTCCTGGACGAACCTGTGATTGACCTTCTTCCGGGATGGCATCGCACTTGTCCACGCCACAAGATCATAGTCGGCAACCTGAAAACTGGCAGTATCCTCGACCCGTTTCCGGATTGTAATGCCACGCACACGTTTCGCCCCTGCCTTGAGTGGTGACATAAGAGGAACAATTGCTGTCATCCTGGCAGCGCGGGCAGTCACTTGTCGGGGAACAGGGTGGTCGTAACTCTTGAAAGGTGGTCCCATTCGCAGCAAGCTCGCAAACAAAAGATGTCTGGATGCCTGGATAGGACTGCTGACTGTAGCAATTATCGTCATCACAAGTAGTTTGGCAACCAGTCGAAACGCTTTCACTGTTCCGAGTTTCCGTCCAGACGCAACCCGAATCCAAACAATCCTCACAGACGAATGCGCAACAGTCGGGCTCGTCATCTCTGATAATGTCAACGTCGTTATTGTCAGGGAGATCATCCTCCGCATCACAAGTATTGCGGGAGCCCCCAACGAAACACTCTGGTTTCCGACCGTTGGTACAATAAACCCTCTCTCCCCTGGATCCCCAGAGGCATGTGGATTGATTGCTGCCGGGACGAGGAGTCATCACACAAGCTTGGCAGCCTCCTTCGGCAACGCTATTGCATGCTTCATGGTCGACGGCATCCCGTTCCAGGTCGTCGCAATTCGAAAAACTATCCGCATCGTGCGCCACGTCGCAACCGGAATAGCATCCACCTACCAAGACACAGCCGAATTGTTCCGTACACTCCTGGCAGTTCGGGTCATAATCGGTGTCGCGCAATGCCGGACAATCCCACATATTTCCTACAGCGAGCCCCTCGTTTGGTAGAGCATCGCACGTGTCAAAGGCAAAGTCGCGTCGACTGGATCGACACTTCGATGTTCCACACCAGCGCGTGTCGTTATCGGCATTGTAGTACCAGGAACAATTGTCCTCTGTTCTGTCCCCCGATACGCAACTCTGACAATCTTCGGCCCCTCTGTCGTTGTCAGACAAGTAGATAATGAACCATATGGAATGAGTATAGCCCAAAAAATGTTAGTATTTCCAAGAGTGACGGAGATAGGAAGCTCAACAGCAAATCATGTTTGGTAAAAAAATTATCTAGCATGTCGTAGATCCGAAGGAAACTCAACTAGTGTTTTTGACAAAGGAGCAAGACTGGGATGGGGGTGTGGGTGAGAGGGAGGACGTATAGAGTGGAATATAATTGTGTACTATAACTGTTTAGAATACTAAATAGTTTGTGGAGTAGCATCTTGTGTGAAAATGTTTGGCGCCAAGGACAACGCGCTTTGCCCAAGTTAGCAGCCCGATACTGAGATTCCACTAAGCCCAAGCTAGCAACCACGACGAGTCTTTCTTCGATTCCAACTCAAAAAGATCGTATTGTGTCTTCATCAAGACTGAGCTGACGGTGATCAATTCCTGTTTGGTTTCCTTCAATTGGCAGGTCACGTCGTCCAATTCCTCTTGACAGGCATCCAAAACAGCCTTGTACTTGGAACGAAGCTCCGTCATGGCCGAATCATGGGTTTTACGAATCTCGTCATTGGCTTGTTTGTGCTTGGTAATTTCCACATCCTTTTTCATCAATTGACGCATGTGCTGGAGTTCATTTTGTTGGACTTGTTCTTCGGTAAAGGTCAACAACTTTTTAATTGGTACCACGGTTTTCTCCTTTGGCGGTGCTGTAACTTTTTCTTTCATTTGCTCTGCCTTCGGTGGCGTAACGACTTTCTCTTGTACCTGCTCCTCCTTCTTTGGCTGTGCCAGTTGGAGTTTCATAAAGGCTGTATCGTTCTGGAAAATCTCGAACACAGCTTGCTGCTTCGTCTCATAGTTGTAGGTGGTTTCGGCATATTCATCTTCGTCCAAATCCCATGTTTTACTGGGTTGGATCTCTGGGATGACGACTACGGCCGAAGCCTTCTTGCGAAAGATGCTGGATCGTCTCTTGCCGGACGAAGATGGCTTGGAAGACGAAGGCTTTTCCGAAGAAGAATGCTTCTTCTTGCCCCAACGAATTTTTCGGGTGAGTATGGTGGGCATGGTTCTTGATTGTTTTGGTGAAAGGTGGCTGTAGTGTTGGTTCAATTATATTCTTAAAAACTGATTTTGTGAGAAAAATGAAGGACATTTTGAGTTTTCTCTCGGTTGGACATCGCCAAAACTTGTTTCGCCCGTGAAATTGATAAACGACCATTCATTCGTGCTTCGTCACCCTGAACCCTATTTCAAGGCAGGTGCCCGGGTGGTAATTTTTGCAGACAACATGTTGCAAGCAAACCTGTTTGTTGGGTTGACACTAGCTAGCTACAGTACTAGCTAGCTAGACGGCTTCAAGCCATTGAGCTACTACTGTACAATCTAGTTAGCTAATACTAGCAATTAGCCAATAGTCGAGTTAATAATATTAGCTAGTCAGCCAGAAGCATTAGCTAACTTAGTGGCTACATTTTTTGTATAGTTGTGGACCTCGTCTTTGCGATCCCCCCATGCCATCAACATTTGAGAAGGTTCGGTTCTTGAACATCAAAGGGAACGAGGAACCTCGTTCCGTGTACGTATCATGACATAATATTATCTGTTTTGGATATGGTGTCAAGAACCCATTCTCATACCGATCCTGATGTCTGCTGCATGTGCGGTTTATGGAAGAACCTGGCGAAGCCGGATACCCGGTACAAAGAGAAGCAGATGTTCATCCAAGACGAAGAATAGTTGTGGCTGGGGATCATTTTTTCCCGTCTCTGATCAATCAACAAGAAAACAAGTAATTTTTGGATCACATCACTCTATCAGTACATTCACAAACACTCCTTCTCTCTCCCAGATCCTCTCTCGATCTTGTCAGTCCCCAAGTGAACGTATTTATACTCTTATCGAATTATAATTTCAGCTTTCTCGACGACACCCAGTATTTTCAACGACGACAACAATGTATTCTTTTCGGTTCGCCCTGTTGGTATCAAGCCTACTGGTTTGGGAAGTTCAGTCGACGCATCATCCCTTGGCGACCAGTACCTTTCTCAGCCGGCCGTCGTTTTTTGGGATCTTTGCAGGGTAAGTCAGTCATAGTCGCGGGATATCACGCTGTCTGGTGGGAATGGATGTACTGTTATTATAAGGCAGAAGGGGGGTTTCTATCGTACTGTAGAAGCGGGGGTTCTGCTATTAGCAGACTACACAAGTCTCACAATTATATTCCCCTTCGTTTTCTCTCTTTTTCTGGGTCCAATGGTAGGTCGAAATCGGATGACCTGGACAGCAACAAGGATGATAAAAAACACGACAATCAGAAAAAATTAGAATTGGATCATAAAGAAGCGGAAAGTGCCATTTTGCATCGCATTCATCAAGTCGAAGCCAAAGTGCAGGCAGCCATTGAAGATGAAGTCCATGCTATGTTTCCCGACATGGATCACGAATCCAAGTCGGACCTCAAACAGCATGTTCAAACCGCCGTGAGTCGCGGTAGTAGCAAAGTCATGATGGTCGCCGAAGAACATTCCAAGGCACGACTGTTACCATTTTTGCCCAAGGACTTTGACGACCAAAACAATGAGCATCATAAGGTCTTGCGTGCCATGGAAGCGGCTGAAGTGGCCGTCTTACATGCCATTCAAGACGAAGTCGGAGGTCTTTTTCATGGAACTCATCCGGATCATCCCGTGGTGGTTCCGGTCAAGAAAGCGCAAAAAAGTGTTCAACGTGGCGTTCAAAAGGCCACTAAAGAAGTGCAAGAGCATCATAACGAACGACAGACATACGATGCGCAAGCCATTCATGATTATGTCAAGTCGTCGGCCAATCAATACCGATTTTGTACGGGAGGTTGATTTCTGATTGATTTTTGACAACCCCTCGTGGGGTTGTTGAAAATCAATGAGTGGGTGGATAGGTGAATGGCTGGGTGGATGACAGGAATGATGGCTGGATATGGCTGGATGGACTGATGGAATACATGGAGGCTCCCCCGGTACATGGTGCTGGTTCCAGAAGGCAATCTCTACACATTGGCTGCATCGCGGCATAATCATGATTTATATACACGACAAAATAATTTACTCCCAGCAAAGCTATCTAGCTGGCTAGAAGTGAGCTAAAGCTCGGAGAATATACGTAACAAAACTTATAAAAATGAACCTGTTTTTTGAAGTGCAACAATAACTACACCTACGGAAATCAGAAATCATTATAATTAGGTGCCCGTGAAAAACACAAAAAGCCGTTTACACTGCGACTGGCAGACGGGTGGGATAGACGATGATCCTTGGATGCGCCTTGTGCTTCACTGACGAAAATGATGACTCGATGAGACTTCATTTCGGAATGGGACATGGTAGTACAATGTAAATAATAGGGAGCTAATGTACTAAAGCTCAAGGTATTACTTAGCCAAGGCAATCGCCAACCATCCCGCACCAGCACCCAGTCCCAGCATATCTCCTGCCGAAAGCACATTTTGACCGCATTGCTTTTTTTTCAAAGCACACAACAAATCCTTGGCGGAATGTCAAACACAGGTAAAACTAGCATCCCCATGCTAGTGTTCTCCAATAAAGGTGATTCACTATCAACATAATCATCAATTGTTAGGGGCACAAAATCTTGTTTCCATTTTGGATGGATGTGGTTGTTGAGAGGTCTGTCATCTGAGAGAGAGGAGAATGATGTCACACTAGTCACATTGATGCGTGTTGACACAATGGCAATGCCACATTTTATTTTTATTAGAACAGGTGGCAACAGTGACTGCAGGATTGCCACACTGTCAGATCCAACTGATTGTGGTTGCAAGAACATCAGCTTCTCAAATCTTAATGATCTCATGTCCAGTAAAGATTTAAATGCACAGAAGCAGAAGGAGGCAAGCAACATTGCACTGGCTGAATGTCTGTTGTTGTGCTTGCAAACACACAAGAGGGAGTTTAGCATGAAACTCGATTGTTTGATGGAGCATCAACCACAAGGAAAAGCAATTGATGCATCTTTGGTGTCATCAGATCTTGTGAGAGACAGAACATGCATCAAAGTTTTAACCTGTTCCCAATGGTGATGGTCATCAACACACACTGCAAATGAGCAACCAGTTCATGAGATCTTGATAATCTCTTTTTGTCGACAAATGATTTGAGACAAGATTGTGAAGAAAAAGGTGTTCCTGGCAGTGACGACATGCTTCAGATCATGTGGAGCAATGCATGACAATTGATGTGAAGACACTGTCATCTCTTTGCATTGGGAAATGTTCACAATGTAGGAGCAATTTGATGCTGCAGTGACAAACTCAATGGGCTGTCACCAGTGCTTAGGTTGTCGTTGCAGAAAGTGACTTGCATTGTCAGTTGGTGCTGCTTGTGCCAACTGTTGTTGTTGCTTGTCCCTCCTCCCCTACGAAAGATGAAGAAAGTGAAGACAATGATTCTAAGTGACCTTCCTGTTTTTGGAAATGCCTCCAGCGTGTTTGACACAGTTTTGGGTTCACTTTGAAGTTTTTCACATTCAGTTGAATTCAATCAGCACACAAAAATGTCAAATGTTCAGTTTGGATACTTCAGTTACAAAAAGCCAATGAAATTGGTAGCAATTTTCATGTGTCTTTGACTTGTCATTTAGTGTGGCCTGCCAATGCTCAAAATGCATGGCCACTGTGTCATTTCATTGTTTTCACCTTGAAGTGACATTTTCGTGTCAGTTGGTTTCACAACATAAAAAAATAGAAACAAATTGCAGATGAACAATGACATCTCCCAAATTCTCTTTAGAAGCATTGCAATTTTGCCAAATTGCATTGCTCCAATCTTTGATGTGAGCAGTGCAATTGACAAGCTGTCATCCCCAAGACTCATTGCAATTTCAGATTTGGTGACCCCTGACTCATTTCTATCCATTGATTTTTTAAATTCAAGATTTTTGTGTGGTGTTAAGAATTTCCTTCAGTTTGGCCCAGAAAATCTAGTCAATCTTCTGTAGCAAAAAAGTGCAAGCTGTCATTGCTTCTGGTCATCATCGACTCGATCATCAATGTCTGCTTGAGCTGCTGTGTTTGAAATGTGTTCCATCATGAATTCTTCAATCAACATCATTGCTTCCTTGTCGGGGGAGCTTGAAACCCCAACGCAATTGCATTTGAACAAAGCCACAGTTTCAGATCATCTCTGTTCATCAGCAAAATTGTTTTGGGAGTCCATCAAGACGACAATGACTTAGATGCATTTGTGTCTGCCTCAAGAGGGCACATCTGCTCCAATGGCAACAGTGTTAGTCATGTCGAGTCTAACTCCATCAGAAGGCTTGACAGAATCAATGGTAACAATTTTGTTGAACGCATGCATCTTGCAGGAATTGACTTCCATGAAAGAAAACACAAGAAAGATTGTTTTCGTTTAAAAAATCAGAGAAATTTTGTTTGACAAAATGCTTCAAATTGGTGATTTGTCAAAGTAAAACTGAAGTCTCCATTCATGTCCCTCAAAAGAAACTTTATCACATTTACACGATTTTGCTGCTAAGAGTTCTTAGCTTGTAGCTAGCTGCTAGCTGCTAGCTAGCTATGGCTACCAGAGTGGCAGCAGCAAAGCAGTTCTCCTCATGTGACAGCCAAATTCATGACAACTGCTCACCAAATTTCGACCAGTAGAGGCGACCTGACAATTTGATCCACGTCAGCGGCCAAAAATCAAATCTTTCTACGTGTGCGTCCAAAACTACTTTAGAGTGGCTTACAATGACCGGCGTGTCTAGTAGCATCTTTTAGTCTATGAAGCACAAAACCAAAAATAGTTTTTCATGACAAGATGGACGGAAAACCAAAT
>Ga0163148_10001213_pt1 | contig 33930 bp, 25 predicted proteins | sample OliLakLV19MP7P2_FD_148606 | JGI IMG/M metagenome (GOLD analysis project Ga0163148, IMG submission 148606) | Freshwater microbial mat bacterial communities from Lake Vanda, McMurdo Dry Valleys, Antarctica- Oligotrophic Lake LV.19.MP7.P2 | ecosystem: Environmental > Aquatic > Freshwater > Lake >... | reverse complement strand
TATTTTATTTTAGTATAATGGTATCCTGAATGACTAATTTGGAGAAAAATTCCAGTGGAGAGTAAAATAAAATACCTTTATAAAATCCTTGATAGCTATTGGGTGGTCAATATTTCAGCATTAACCATTAGCAAATTGCTCCGTCATTTTATTCTTAACATAGCACTATATTTTATTTCTGCTATAATTCAGCAACATTAATCAGCATCATTTAATACTTTTGAACCTATGAATGTTGTATGGCTTACAAGTTGGTTCCCTAACCGCACAAACCCTACCACTGGTGATTTTATTGAGCGGCACGCACTTGCTGTTGCCCCTTTTGTAAAGCAGCTATCCGTAATAGCTATAATTAAAGATGAAGCCATGCCAATGCATAAGGTAGACATTCAAGAAAGGCAAATAGGTAATCTCCATATTTACATCGCCTATTATGGTCCGGGCCGTTGGAGTGGGATTATTGAGAAAATATTATCTCAACGAAAATATCTTTCACTTCAAAAACAACTTTTTAATCAAATTAAGAAGTCGGCAGGTATCCCGGATTTGGTACACGTACATGTCGCCATGAAGGCTGGTATGTTTGCAAGAATGTTGAAGAAAAAATATGGGGTGCCATACCTGGTTACTGAGCATTGGTCGGGATATTACAAGGTAAGTAAGCCCAGTATTTATGAAATGGGGAAACGCTATTTATGGTTTAATAATAGCGTGTTGAAAGATGCATCATTGCTTTTACCGGTTACAAACGATTTGGGAGAAACCATCAACAGAGATTTTGTAAAATTACCTTACAGGGTAATTCCCAATGCTGTTGATACCAACCTGTTTTTTTATAAGGCTTTTTTACCACCGGTTTTTCGTTTCATACATCCATCTTACATGAATTACCCAAAAAATCCGGAAGGTATTTTACAGGCATGCAGACAACTAAAAAATCTGGGGTATCAATTTGAGCTAGAAATGATTGGTAATATGGATTCCGTATTACTAAACATGGCAGATGATTTAGGATTGTTAAATGAAACTGTTTTTTTTGAAAAAGAAATTCCCTATACCGAAGTAGCGTGGCGAATGCAACAATCATCAGCATTGCTACTATTTAGCCGGTACGAAAATTTACCATGCATTGTACTGGAAGCATTGTGCTGTGGTTTGCCGGTAATCAGCAGCCGTGTTGGCGGTCTTGCAGAGGTTATTAACGACGGTAACGGGTTGTTGGTTGAAAAAGAAAACATTGCTGAACTTGTAAAAGCAATGCAGCAGATGATGGAGGTATACCAGCATTATAACCGGCCGGCAATTGCTGCTGCTGCAAGTGCGTTGTATAATTATGATGTGGTAGGAAGCTCCATTGTTGATGCTTATTCAAGCTTAATAAAAAAATAGCAAACTCACTAAAGATTACCCTTGTCTCAATTCACCAATCACTGATTTTAAAAAATAACCAACGGTAGTTTTCTTACCAATAGCAAGCGCATTCTGCTGCATTGTATCAAATCTTTCAATGCGGATTTGTTGCATTTTTTCTGGTATTTCCCTAATGCTATTTATAGTAAAACCTATATCATATAATTTTACAAAAACAGCAATGGCACTTTGCTCCCATACAATTACCGGTAATCCTGCAGTTACGTACAGGCTTAGTTTGTGTGGATTGTTGTAACGTAAATAATTATCACATTCATCTAATAAACCACCATCCCATACAAGGCCAAAACTGCCTTCCAATTCAGTTGGCAATTTATCTGGAGAAACAATCCCTTTGTAAAAAATAGTATCACTGTCTTTTAATGAAACATCGGGACAGGGCCCGTAAACATTAAACCTAACAGCTGGTATTTCATTAAGATGATTCACAAATGTTGCTTTATTTAAATTTCCTGCAAAGCAGACAGTATTGGACATTTTTACAGTTCGTAACACAGGTTTTACCGGATAATCAAATATGTTTATGCAGCTGATTTTTGCGGATGGTAACTGTAGCGACAATATATTTTTCATAGCTGCATTGTGTGCAACCAGCAGAGAGAATTTTTTGAGCAGTTGTACTTCCTTTTCAAATAATTTATTGTTATTATCCCTTAGGCCATCAATATCTATAATTAATGCCACACTGCCTATTCCCCTTAATTGAAGTAATGTAAGCAGCCAGCTGTAAACAGCTGCCTGTACTGGAAAATGAAACAACACTTTGCTATGCTTTGGCAAACTCAATGCAATCCGGCAACACTGAATAATTCTGGCTATTTTATAGAAAACAGTTTTTTTATCACTGTATTTAAAAACCAGGGGCTTACATCCGGCAGCTTTCAATATTTCTTCCTGGTGCATCCGTACTATACCTGCATTGTACAAATGCTGTTCAAAGACTTCAGCTACAAAATATATTGGTTGATGTGGCAATGGTTTTATGATTTTGGTTTCAGCGTTTGAAAAATAAAAGCTATTGTTTCTCTTACGGCAGCATTGCGAAAAAGGAAGTATTGAAGAACTCCAAAAAGTGCCACACAGCAACTAATAGCCGCCAGTAAAATATACAGGGGCGAACTAAAAACCGAACGGCATAAAAGAATTAATGGCACAAACAGTAAGCAGGTAATAATAGTTTGTATTATTACCCGGGGTGAAATATAAAACCGTATAATTTTATAGGCAAACCATCCGGTTATTATTGAAATGATTACTTCTGTAAAGATGTTGGCCCAAGCTGCTCCTTGTTCTGCCAGGTAAGGAATTAATAAAATATTGAGTGCTACACTGGTAATACCACCGATAATTACCGATCTTAAAAATATTTTTTCCTTATTAAATGGTATCAATGTTTGAAAACAAAATAAATTACTAAGTCCGATGGCTAAAGGAAGTAGTGCCAAAATTTTCATAACAGGCACTGCAGGTAAAAAAGCCTCGCCTGCAACTACTTCAATAATTTCCGGGGCAAGCAAATACAGACCTGCACTGATAGGAATACCCAGGGTAACTATAAATAACAGCGATTTATCCAGGTGTGTTTTAATAGCGGTTGTATTGCCCGTACTTGCTAAAAAAGACAACCTCGGCATTAGCACAGAACCTACTGCCAACAACACTACAAGGCAAATTTTTACTAATTTGATGATGGTTGTATAATAACCAACTGCTCGCTCATTATGCGTTAGCTGCTGCAACAGGATGGTATCAAAATAAATATAAATACTGATAGCTGAAGTAGTAAGAAAAAAATGCCACAACGGACGAAGATGCTTACGTAATTGCAAAGGTTGCTTTACAAAATGATTATCTCTTACTACTTTGTAGCCATTGAAAACAGCCATCAACAAAAAACCAGCAGTGAATATACCCGAATAATAAGGATAATCCTGGACGTTATTTATTAGCAAAAACAACGCAACTAACATAACAATTCTAACTACAATCGTTCTGATGGCCGCAAAACGAAATGCTTCCATTCCTTGTAAATACCATTCAAATGAATAAGCGCTTAGCAAGATGTTAGCCAAGGCAAATACATATAGCAGCAGACTCGAATTCCATTGGCCGATGGTAACCAATATAAAAATGACTGCAGCTAACAGGGCAAACAAGCTATGAAGTAATACCATTTCCTGAATAAGTGCTGCCCGTTTAACAGCATCGTTTCTCACCACAGCTATCTCCCGGATTGCATAAACCGGAATACCGAACGCAGCAAAAATGATGAATAGCTGACCTAAAAAATCAACATAGTTAATTTTACCAAGATTTACCGGGCCTAAAATACGGGTGATATATGGGTAAGAAATAAGTGGCAACAAAACCTGCGTACCAGATAAGATGAGTTGATAAACAAATTTATTTTTCAGTTCGCCGGCCAAAGTTTTTTTTATTAGGAAAGTAAATTAGGATTCTATTCTTAAAACAGGGAAAGGTTTTTTAAAAATGTAAAAGTAAATCCTTAATAAACGGCATTCGTAGTAACTTTTAAAGACAGGATTATTATGACGCAATTAAAATTAAATACGCTGTTAATAATGATGCTCGAAGTCTTTCCCATTCCGGAATCGAGACGTAAATTCTTTTTTTAGGAATTTTTTTATTTCCAATTTCAGTTAACTACCTGGAAATCAGTTTTTTTATTGTTGGTATAATAATGGTGAACCATTGATCTTGAAAAACGTTTATAGCATCATAAAATTTAATTAAGCTGAATGAATTAAAAAAACAACGAGAAGGTTACAACATGAGAGAACCCTTATAATAAAAACTACTTGGAATTTCATCAATAATAAAACATAATTTAATTAATTTTTTTCTTCGCATCCATCAAAACAATTACATACATGAATAATCTGTACCACAAAAAAAAATTTACCCGTTTAGCATTATTAGTACTTTTTTACTCCATAAGCATATTGGGTTTTACGCCTGATGCAAAAGCTGACGTAACTATTAATTCTGGTACTTCCATTAACGCAAGTACAATTACTGGTGGTACTGGTGTTTTAATAATTAACGGCAGGCTTAATTTAACCGCTGATGTTAGTTTACTTGGATTTACAAGTATAATAATCAATGGACCTTCGGGAGAAATTTTTTGGACTAACAATAGTAATCTAACGTTTGCTGCAGGTACAAACATAACAATTAATAACCCGGCTTTAGGACTTCAACCAACAGCGGGAAACGGAAATTCTTCCCAGAGATTAATTATTGGTACAACCGTAATTTCCGTTTCCAGTGACAATTCGAATAATGCTGCATTTTCCTTTGATCAGTTTAATATATTGGGTGGGTTACCAAAATTTACTATTACAAGTAATTCTCCGGTATGCAGCGGTAGTGCATTATCACTTACCATTACGCCGGATAAGACATCAACCGTTGCCTATACCTATAGTTGGTCAATTACTCCATCTTCGTTTACTTTTACACCTAACAATACGAATTCTACAACCTCCGGGTCAACCAGTATAACTCCTGCTGCAAATAATTATACAATTACATGCTCGGTTAGTGCAACCGGAGATCCGCTTTCTACCAATACAATCAATGTAAGTGTTTTGGCATCGGGTATTTGGTTAGGTACTTCCAATACTAATTGGACCAATACCGCCAATTGGTGCGGAGGAACAATCCCAACTTCAACAACTGACGTTACTATTCCTACCGGACGTGTCAATTATCCGAATATAACAAGCACCGTATTTGTAAGAAATTTAACCGTCGCTACAGGTGGTTCTGCATTGGTAACAGTATCATCAGGTGGCACCCTTAAAACTACCGGAACAGTAAGCAGCACTAACGGAATTAATTCAACTGCTGGTACTATTGAAATGATTGGTACTGGTGCCCAAACAATTAGTGGCAATAATTTTGTGTCTAATACAATAGCTAATTTAACAGCAACAAATGCAGCAGGTATTTCAATTGCTTCCGCAGGAGGCATGTTACACGTTTCAGGTGCTTTATCATTTGGCAATGTTAATAGCACTGTACTTACTACAAATGACAACTTAACTCTTTTGTCCTCCGCAACAGCAACTGCAAGAATTGCGGATTTGACAAATAATTCCGTTAATAGCGGCAACAACATCACCGGTAATGTAGTAGTTGAAAGATATATCCCAGGCAAAAGGGCATGGCGCTTATTATCGGCACCTGTTACCAAAGCAAGCAACGTTTCTATTAGTGCTTCCTGGCAGGAAGGAGGTAGGTCTGCAACCGTTAATTCTGTTAGCAATCCCAATCCAGGATATGGCACACACATCACTTACGGAAGCAGTGCAACCAGTGGCTACGACCAGGGCATTAATGGAAACACTTCCGTCAGGTATTTAAATACTACTGGCTGGAACGGCGTACCAACCGGCACCAATAACGCTACAACCCTCAATGCAGGCAACGTTGCAGATCAGCCAGGCTATTTTCTTTTTGTAAGAGGAGACAGGAGTACCCTACTTTCATCCGGCACTGGTGCTGCTGCTTCGCCTACCATTTTGCGTGTAAAAGGTAATCTCAATATTGGTCAAATACCTATCAGCCTGGGAACAACCTATACTGTTGGTGTCTCCAATTTCAGGGTTATTTCAAACCCGTATGCTTCTGCAATTAATTTTAAAAAGATCTTCGACAATAATGCTGCAAACCTGGGTGGCACAGGTACTTTTTTAAATAGCTTTTATATCTGGGATCCTAATATTACCGGCAGCAATCTTGTTGGCGGTTGGGTGGGACTAAGTTATAATACTAATACACTTTCATACGACAAGACAGTTGCCGGCAGTAATTTAAGTACTAATGGAGATATCCAATCCGGCTCTGCATTTGTAATTAACTTTAATGGAACGGGTACATTAACTATGCTGGAATCAAATAAATCAACCAATAGTGACAATAAACAATTTAGGCCTTCAAAACAAAACCAGCAATTACGCATCAGTCTATTGGCTAAAAATGCAGACAATACTGTTTCTGTAAATGATGGTGCATTAATTCTTTTTGATTCATCTTACAGCAATACTAATGATGGTGCCGACATGAATAAAATGCCCAATTTTGCTGAAAATTTTGGAATACTTACTAATGGAGAATTACTTGCACTTGAAAGAAGGCAAAACATTAATAAAACGGATACCATCGCATTTAGGATGAGCCAGATGAAAATAAAAAGCTATCAGCTTGAATTGGTGATGAATGATATAACTGTACCAGAGGGCACTGCTGTTTTTCTGGAAGATATGTTCTTACATACAAAATCTCCTGTTAATTTAAAAGATATTACCCGGTATGATTTCAGCATTACTGCTAACAGCTTAACTTCTGTTGCAGATAGGTTTAGGTTAATTTTTAAACCCTCTGTTGAGTATGTAACAGTAAAAGGAAATTTAATTGAAAATGATATTGCCGTGGATTGGAAAATAGCAGACGAACTTAACATTAGCCGCTATGAAATAGAAAGATCAAATGAAAGCAAGGTTTTTTCCACCATTGGTAGTTTAAATAGTAAGGGTAACAACCCTGCTTCAACAGATTACAAATGGGTAGATGCAAATCCTGCTGCAGGAAATTATTTTTACAGAATAAAAAGTATCAGCAATAATGGTATTGTTGCCTACAGCAAGTTGGTTAATATTAAGGTACTTAACCGTACAACAGGGATTTTTGTGATCAACAATCCGGTTACTGACAATACAATCAGATTACAAATAAATGATAGCAAAAAGGGTTTATACAATGTAAGGTTATTGAATAATGCGGGGCAATTTATTACTGCTAAAACAATCAATTATTTGGGTGGTTCAAGCACTGTTTCAGTTGAATCTTCACAAAATTTATTAAGTGGCAGTTATCAACTGCAAATAACCGGCTCTCAAAATAAATCAGCGGCTATAAAAGTGATCGTTCAAAAATGATAGCCTTGCTCCAATGAGTCAAAGGGTAAAGCACTTTCAATTTTAATTTTCATAAATCACCAGGGAGAAATGTTTATTTCTCCCTTTTTTATTTCTAAAGTGTAAGCCTACATTTGCAGCATTATGTCTGTAGAAAAAATTTTAGGCGATTGGAAAAACAAACTCTACAAACCCTTGTACTGGCTGGAAGGGGAGGAGGATTATTACATTGACCTGGTAATGAATTTTGCCGAGCATAATATTTTACCCGAAAGCGAAGCAAGTTTTAACCTCACGGTTTTTTATGGTAAAGATGCCAACTGGAGCGATATCGTAAATGCCTGCATGCGTTACCCCATGTTTGCAGAAAAGCAGGTTGTATTGCTCAAAGAAGCCCAGCACATGAGAGATATTGAAAAACTGGAACAGTATGTTAGTCATCCATTGGCATCCACCATTTTTGTGGTGAGTCACAAAGAAAAAACGCTGGATAAAAGGAAATCCCTTTACAAGGCAGTCAAAAAAAATGGCGAAGTATTTAATTCAGAAAAAATAAGGGATTACAAACTGGTAGATTGGGTAAACAGTTATATGCAATCGCAACAGCTTAGCATGAATGCAAAAGCAACGTTGTTACTTACAGAGCATTTAGGGAATGACCTGAGCCGTATTGTGAATGAAATAGAAAAAGTAGCCGTAAACCTTGGACAGCGAAAAAGTATCACCGAAGATGATATTGAAAAATATGTTGGTGTAAGCAAGGAATACAACGCTTTTGAACTGCAGGATGCCATTGGAAAAAAAGACCTGGTTAAAGCCATTCGTATCATTAATTATTTTGAGGGTAACCCTAAGGCAGGCCCTATACAGGCAGTTTTACCTGCTATCTATAATTATTTTAGTAAGCTTTATGCCATTTTTGGTATGGCAGATAAAAGTGAAAACGCCATCAAGCCCTTGTTTTACAATAACAGCTTTGCCGCTAAAGATGCGTTGACTGCCATAAAAAAATATTCGTACGAGGGCGTGGAAAGGGTATTGTTGTTATTGCACGAGTACAACCTTAAAAGTGTTGGCATCAATGATATGGGTACTTCCGATGCTTCTTTAATGAGAGAAATGGTGGTGAAGATGATGGGATGAGGAATGGTGAAGTACTTAGTATTGAGTATTGAGTATTTAGACTTTGTCAGCATTGACCATTTTTACCATTTTGTAGCTAAAGCATGTGGGTTAAGCTAACTTTTATTCCATTTGCCCATGATTTAAAGTGGAAAATGCTTTTAAGGGCAGTGTGGAAAGGGGTATTGATGAAAAATATCAATTCTTAGGTTGACGCACACCTGATAAGTATCGGGTCACAAATTGATAAGTCATTTTATTCTTAACATAGCACAACATTATCAATCCCCTCCCAAAAATTCAACAGCCTGCTTTTTATCCTTTGCCAGTTGCCCTTTTAATTCATCCAGCCCCGAAAATTTTTGTTCGTTGCGAAGGCGTTTTAAAATTGTCACCGTCAAGGTATCGCCATAAATTTCCTTATCAAAGTCAAATATATTTACTTCGATCATCCGCTTAGTGCCCTCAACAGTTGGGCGAATACCAATGTTCATCATGCCAGCCAAAACCTTCGATGGAGCATTGGAGATAGATTCGTCCGCATCTTTTTCATGCAATTGTACCTGCACTGCATATACTCCATTGCCGGGAATTAACTTTTTATCTTCTTCAATAAAAAGGTTGGCTGTAGGATATCCAATGGTACGGCCCAGTTTATTTCCTTCAACCACCATACCGTTAAAAAAATAGGGACTGCCAAGGTATTCATTGGCGATTTCAATATTTCCTTTTAACAATGCTTCCCTTATCCTGGTAGAACTGATAGTATTGTTCTGCAGCATAAACCCCGGAATTTCTTTTACAACATAATTACCCTGGGTAGCTTTTTCCTGCAGCAAATTAAAATCTCCGCTGCGGCTTTTACCAAAGCGGTGATCGTGGCCAATAATAATGGTATGCGGATGAAAAGTTTTTACCAGAAAGTTTTCAATGTATTCCTCAGCAGTCTGCAACGAAAACTCTTCTGTAAAAGGCGTTACCACTAAATGCTGTATACCATATTTCTCCAGCAATATTATTTTTTCCTGTATGGTATTCAGTAAAAAGACTTCCGATTGCCGGGCAGCTATTACCTGCCGTGGATGAGGATGAAAAGTAATGATTACTGTTTCGCCATTGATGCGGCTTGCTTCTTCCTTCATCAGTTGAATAATTTGCTGATGGCCTGTATGCACACCATCAAATGTACCAATGGTTACAACGGCATTTTTAAATACGGGCAGGTGCTGAATATCGTGATGTATTGTCATATAAAGAGGTGCAAAACTAATTGATAATTTATTAATGGATAATTGATATTTGAAATTAGTTTTGCAGCACAAATCATATCATGAGCCTTTATAGCAAAAGAGGGGTTTCTGCCCAAAAAGAAGAAGTACACGAAGCGGTAAAAAATCTTGACCAGGGATTGTTCCCCCATGCATTCTGCAAAGTTTACCCCGATTATTTAGGAGGAGATACCAACTGGGTAAACGTAATGCATGCGGATGGAGCTGGCACAAAAAGCATTTTGGCCTACCTCTACTGGAAAGAAACCGGAGATATTAGTGTATGGAAAGGCATTGCACAAGATGCCGTTGTGATGAACCTGGATGATTTACTTTGTGTGGGTATTTATGATAACATCGTTTTCAACTCTACCATCGACCGGAACAAGCACCTGATACCCGGCGAAGTATTGAGTGCCATCATCAATGGTACGCAGGAATTATTTGATACACTAAAATCCTTTGGTGTAAATATTCATTACCTCGGCGGTGAAACCGCTGATGTAGGTGATGTGGTAAGAACGGTTGCCGTAAATGGAACCATGACTTGCCGCTGGCCAAAAAGTAAAATCATCAGCAATGATAAAATAGCTGCAGGCGATGTAATTGTTGGGCTGGCAAGTTACGGACAGTCAACCTATGAAACCCAGTACAACAGCGGACTTGGCAGTAATGGACTCACGAGCGCCCGGCACGATGTGTTGAATAAATTTTACGCAGAAAACTATAAAGAAAGTTACGATAATAGTTTGCCGGATGAAGTGGTGTACGTAGGGGAGAATACACTGACAACCGTCTACCGACAACCGACGACCGACGACCGACAGCGGACACCCGACGACCGACTACCGACGACCGACAGCGGACACCCGACAACTATTGGACAGCTCCTTTTAAGTCCTACCCGAACTTATGCGCCGGTTTTGAAGCAATTGTTGCAGCACCATTTTGATAAAATTCATGGATTGATTCATTGCAGTGGAGGCGGACAAACCAAATGTTTAAAATACCTGCCCGGCAATTTTAAAATTGTAAAAGATAATTTGTTTGAAGTGCCACCCATTTTTCAGATTATACAAAAGGGCAGCGGCAGCAGTTTAAAAGAAATGTATGAAGTGTTTAATATGGGTTGCCGGTTAGAAATTTACTGTGCAATAGAAGATGCTGCAACCATGATAGCAGCTGCTGAAAGTTTCGGTATTGCAGCACAAATCATCGGCAGGGTAGAAGCCGGGGAGAAAAAAGAACTGGTAATAAGGAATGTGGGGCAGGAGGATATTGTTTATTGATTTTTCGGAAATACCCTAATAATTATAGTCCGTATTTTTGTTTTGTGGTACGCCATTAACGAATCAATACGGTTGATCCTTTTAAATTAAATAGTTGCCCGGTTTCAATATTGGTATAAATCAGTGTCCACACATAGGTACCAGGGTCCTGTGGGTTACCTTTAAAAGTACCATCCCATTTATTGGTCCAGTCCCTTGTTTCAAATATTTTTTGTCCGCCCCGGTTATAAACTACAAAATGCAGGTCACGTGCTTTGTAGGCATTGGTGGGGTATAAATAATCATTCAATCCATCATTATTGGGCGAAAATGCTTTTGGAACAGCTATGTAACAATTGCCTACCACCCGGATGGTATTGATGGCAGTATCAAAACAGCCAATATTATTTTCAACAATCAGCCTTACAGGCAAATCTCTTGTAAAACTGCCTGAGGTATAAAACTGTGCAGGGGGAATCTGCAAATCGCTGTTGCTCCCATTGCCAAAGTTCCAGTTCCAGCCGGTAATGTTGTTGATGCTTTTATCCTTAAATGTTGCAGGATCACCCGGACAAACTATTACGGTTGATTCAAATGTAGCCTCCAGGTAATTATCGAGCTGAATTGTACTAATGGCAGATGTATCATTACAAACGCCATTACTAACAATCAGCGATGCTATTTTTGTTCCGAATATTTTGTATTGAATAGCTGTATCCTTTGCACTGCTTTTAATGTTGTCATCAAAAGTCCATTGCCAGCTGTTAACCTCGTTTCGGCCATCATGTGTAAAATTGATGGTATCAATTTTACAGCCCAGATTTACAGTATAAGCAAAATCAGCAGATACCGTATCCTTAACATTAAAATTGAGAAATGAGCCTGCTGCTGTTTCTTTTCCACATTCATTTAAAATGGTATTGCCGTCGGTACCAACTTGTAATTCAATACGATAGATTCCTTTTATCTGTAAAGGTCGTGCAAGTGTAACCTGAATAATATTGGTAAAGCCATCAGCGCTGCAAATACCTGCAGCCTTTACAACTGTTTGCGGTACACCGCCTCCCAGCACTTTAAAATCGGAGCCATCGGGAGCAATTGTGTTGCAATACATGGGTTTATTAAATACCAGTTCCAATACATCCGGCGCACAGCCAACTGGTTGTATGCTATCCATTGGTGTAGGAAAAAGCGGAAAAACCGTTACTGGCAAAGACTGACCTAATGGAATGCCCCTGTTACAATTATCCAATAAGTTAATGCCATTGGCATCGTTCTTAATGGTAATCTGGTAATTGCCCGGCGGAATAGGATTGGCCAGCGTTAATACAATTGAATCCATATCAAACCCATTGTTACAGTTAACACCCTCCGCTTTAAAAATGGGAGCAAGGGCAGGGGTTACAATAAAATCACTTCCATCCGGGTTGAGGCTGCTGCATTTCATTTTCTTGCTCAGCTTCACCGTCATTTTAACTCCATCACATATGGCACGGGCCGATATTAAATTGGGTTCTGCTGGGTCTGTAATATTTGCTGTTCCGGCATTGGCGCCTCCAAAAGATAAACTATAACCACTTTGTGTATTCGTAAAATGACTTACCAACAAAATATACTCATGATCTTTTATTAGGTTTGGCATAGCACTAAACAATGGTCGGAACCCACTTGTGCCGGTAGTACCACATACTGTTAACGAAGTGCCGTCTGCTGATGCACCGGTAACGCCTGTTTCACCAGACCAGTTACAGGCAACAAATAAAGATTCATCTGTGTAAACGTCAGCAGGGTTTCTATTGGTTATGTCAAATAACTGCCAGTCGTAATCCTCATTCAGATCTTTTGGGATAATTTTAAAGCCTAAAGTACCAGCAGTAAAACAAGTAAACCTGTACCAGAATGGATTAATATCCGTCAAAAAATCGGTACAGCCTTTAGTAGGAATTTGCCTGTTACCACAAAGCGGAACAGACTCCTGCATGAAAGTATCCGTTCCACATACGGGGAATGCCGTACCAGGATTTTGTCCCAATGAGTCGCAGGGGGTTTGGCTGAAGGAATCAACTGAAAAAAATCCCAACAAAAGCACAAGGCATAGGTTATATATACGCATAAAGTTTCGCAAATCTACTGAATGACATTTTAATTCTTCTTTCCGTTGCAATAGTTAATATAAAAAGTTTTAAGTGAAGCTGCACAATTAAATATAAAATATTATTAACCAATCATTATTGCTACTATTTGGCATTTGTGGCGTCGCACTCTTGTGCAGTATCACATAATTGGGCATTTTTTAGCCACCTTACAATATTACAGATAGGCTAAAACCAAATAGCAGATAGTCATAAAATACCCAGGAGGATGATTTCCTGATTAAGCCAATTATATTTGCAGTTTAAATGAATATGGAAACAATAACAGGCAACGATATTTACCGGGCAAAGGAGCTTTTAGAACATGGCGAACTGGTGGCAATTCCAACTGAAACTGTTTATGGACTGGCAGCCAACGCTTTAGATGAAGCAGCGGTAGTTAAAATATTTGAAACTAAAAACAGGCCTAAGTTTAATCCATTAATAATTCATTGCAGCAGCTGGGATAAGGCAGCATTGTATGTTCACGAGATTCCGGCAAAGGCCGCTACATTAGCCAAAGCATTTACTCCCGGGCCAATTACATTCTTATTGCAAAAAAAAAACATTGTTTCAGATTTGGTAACAGCGGGTAGTGATAAAGTGGCCATCCGAATTCCAAATCATCCCATAACCTTACAGTTACTACAGCTGCTCGATTTTCCGTTGGCAGCACCAAGTGCCAACACATTTGGCTATATCAGTCCAACAACAGCTGCTCATGTTTTGGAAAGTTTAGGTGGTAAAATTCCTTATATTTTAGATGGAGGTCCGTCGGATATTGGCGTAGAATCGACCATTATTGGATTTAATGAAGGGGGACAGGCGATACTTTACAGATCTGGTGGCATTGGTATAGAAGCTGTTGAAAAAATTTTGAATGAAAAGGTAATAGTTGAAACAGAGATTGGTTCATTAAATCCTGAAACTCCCGGACAATTAAAGTCGCACTATGCACCCAATACGCCTTTATATACCGGCAATATAGAAAAAATGCTGCCAGAATGGGCTGAGAAAAGGGTGGCGACTATTAGTTTTACCCGGCATTTTAAAGATATACCAACGCAGCAACAATTTGTACTTTCCCCTGATGGGTCATTGGCAGAGGCCGCTAAAAATCTATTTGCGGTCCTAAGAAAAATTGATCAATTAGCCGTTGATGTAATACTAGCCGAAATCTTCCCGAATGAAGGAATTGGCAGAGCTATTAATGACAGGCTGCATAGGGCAGGGGCTGGGTTTAAATTGTGAGTGGTGAATGGTCAATGGTGAATGGTGAATAGTCAATGGTGAATGATGAATTGTGAATGGTCTTTGGTGAATGGTGAAATATTACCCGCCCGAGTTTTCGGTTCTCCATTGCCGTAGTTAAGTTATTCAAACTCACATCAATTGGAGGTAACTACGTATTTTACTATAATTATTTTAGTGCAGCTACATCAGAAATCTACTGTAGAGCCGTAGGCTCGCTTATATTTTGTAACAACGGGTTTTAACCCGTTGTATTTTTAAAAATTATATGAGAGCCGTAGGCTCGGCACATATTGTGGTGTTGAGGATAGTCATCAAACCATTAATACTGTACCATTATTTTGCTAAATCAATCTTTACCTTTTTGCCTTTAATCTTTTCATTCTTGATCAATTCCATGGCGGCACCCACTTTTAATTTTCTAACGGCCACAAAAGAGAAAAAGTCTTTTACCTCAATTAAGCCGATTTCTTCCTGTTTAAGTTGACCTATTTTAGATAAAAAACCTACAATATCTATTTTATTTACTTTGTCTTTTTTGCCGGCAGCAATAAATAAGGTTGACCATTTGGGTTTTTCCGGCAACTCCGTTTCTTCAGGAAGGATCAAATCCGTTACTTCATTGTTGATGTATGTAGGTCTGTATTCTCCTTTTCCTACAATTAAAACTACTTTTCCACCAGCTTCCATACGGGCAGTTCTACCGTTACGGTGGGTATAAATTGCTTGCGTTGGGGGCAAATCATAGTGAACCACATATTTAATATCCGGAATATCCAGGCCTCTCGATGCCAGATCGGTGGTGATTAAAATAGAGGAACTGCCATTTTTAAATTTAGCAAGGGCACTTTCCCTTTCCTGCTGTTCCATACCTCCATGGTAGAAAACATTTACAATGCCCTGTTCTTTTAAATAATTGCTAGCCTGTTCAACCGTATCCCTATGGTTGCAAAATACAATTGCGGACTTGTTATTGATATGACAAATAAACCTGAAAAAAATATCAAACTTTTCTCTTAAATCTGATTTTAACTCAATGATTACCAACTCATCATAAACATCTTTATCAATTAAAGTAGTATTGGTGAAATTTAACTGAACCGGATTGTCAAAACCAATGAAATCAGGTATTGACGCAGCCTCAGTAGCAGAGGTTAAGATCTTTTTATTTACAGAAGTTAGCGACTTTACAATGAATGTCATTTCTTCTAAAAAGCCTAATTCCAACGACTTATCGAATTCATCTAATATTAAAGTAGTAATTAATTCAGTAGAAAAATTATTTCGTCTAAGATGATCAGCAATTCGTCCTGCAGTGCCGATTATTACGGCAGGAGCCTGCACCAGGTTTTTTTCCTCAATCTCTCGTTTATGGCCACCATAACAACAGGTAACTTTATAGCCGGTTGCCATTTTCCTGAACACTTCGTCAATTTGCAAAGCCAGTTCTCTTGATGGCACTAATATCAACGCCTGTACATTTTTAACATCGGGCTTTAATAATTGCGCCAAGGGCAATAGAAAAGCCAGGGTTTTACCTGAGCCGGTAGGGGAAATTATCTGTACGTGGTTGTTTTCTATACATGCATCAATAGCCGAAACCTGCATTTCGTTTAGGCTCTCAATTTTTAAACCGGCCAGTATAGTTTCTGTAGAAATATTTTGTTCTTGCATTTCGGTAAAATTAGAAGTAAATTGGTAAGAGTTCTTTTTTTTATTACACTTAAACTATAAAGACATGGAAATCCTGCAAAAATTTGAACATTGGGGCGATGCTCATCATCCTAAATGGCTAGACATTATTCGCATCATTCTGGGAATTTTTCTTTGTTACACAGGTATTTCTTTTCTTCAAAACATGAGTACTGTAACCGGGCCACTTTCCACCAAAACATCCTTTGGTGCTTTCACCATTATTTTATTAAGCCATTATGTAGTTTTCGCCCATATGCTTGGCGGCCTGTTAATGGTTGTAGGCTTTTTAACCAGGTTTGCCTGCCTCATTCAGATTCCAATTATGCTCGGTGCTATTATTTTCATTAACTCCGCCAGTGATGTTTTCAGGCCGTATTCGGAATTGTTTTTCTCCATTTTAATTTTATTGCTATTGGTTTATTTTTTGATTGTTGGTAATGGACCGTGGGCTATAAAACTAAAAGAAGAAAAAGAATGGCAGCCGTGAGGATTTATTTCGAGCAATAATTGTACTAATATGCACTACTATATGTGCCGAGCCTAAGGCTCCCGGTCAACAGATTATTAAACAACTCCCGGTTAAAACCCCTAGTTACAAAACAGAAACGAGCCTACGGCTCTACAGTGTTCTTTTGATGAAGTTTTACCAAATTGCAGATAGCCATTTAATTTCTTTAAACGCATTTATCGTTTAAAGTATTTTTGTTGTGTGGTAAAATTAATTTTTGAGCAGATATAGCTGATAAGCAAATTATTGGGTATTTCTGTATTATTCTATTTGCCTATAATTAATATTATGTTAAGTAGATAATTAGCTTTTATTTTAATCTATTTATGTTTCTTTCCCCTGCCGGCTTTTGTGTATTTTCCAAAAACCAATGTCTTAAAATTACTTACATAAAAAACAGGCTACGTAAAAAGTAGCCTGCCCTATTCAAATCAATAAATAAAATCCTATTCGGTTTCCGGTGCCGGATCGGATGATTCTTCAGTTGTTGCATCTAAGTCAGCAGCTGCTTCATTCTCAGGTAAAATGGTATCAGGATTTTCTTCAGCAACAATTACTTCTTCCTGTTCGTCCAGTTTAGTTATGGCTGCAATGGCATCTCCTTCATCAACCCTTATCAATTTTACACCCTGTGTTGCCCTTCCCTGTTCGCTAACACTTGCCACACTCATACGGATGGTAACACCGCTTACACAGGTAATCATTAAATCTTCCTTTTCAGTTACATCCAATAAACCTACCAGTGAACCGGTTTTTTCAGTTACATTAATTGTTTTAACTCCTTTTCCACCCCTGTTGGTAACCCTGTAGTTAGGTTCGTTGGTTACAGGATCATTTAAGAAAGTACGTTTACCATAGCCCTTTTCACTCACCACCAATATGGTACGGGTTTTATCTTCCCGGTTTACACAAACCATCCCTACAACTTCATCATTGGCATCATCTACTTCAATTCCATAAACCCCAATACCTCCACGACCGGTAGATCGTACTTTTTCTTCAGGAAAACGAATGGCACGGCCACTCTTAACTGCCAGCATTATTTCAGAATTTCCATCGGTAAGTTTGGCTTCCAATAACTGATCTCCCTCTAAAATATTTATAGCGTTGATACCATTTTGTCTTGGGCGGCTGAAATCTTCCAGGTCAGTTTTTTTGATGATCCCTTTCTTGGTACACAGTACGATGTAATGGCTTTTAAGGTATTCTTCATCACTAAAATTTTTCACATCAATGATTGCCCTTACTTTATCGTCCTGCGGAATCTGAATCATGTTCTGTAGTGCACGTCCTTTGCTGGTTTTATCACCTTCAGGAATTTCATACACTTTCAACCAGAAACAACGTCCTTTTTCAGTAAAGAAAAGTAATGTGTGATGGGTAGATGCTACAAAAAGATGTTCAATATAGTCTTCCTGTCTTGTGCTGCTTCCTTTTGCTCCACGGCCACCACGACGTTGCTGTCGGTATTCAACTGCAGAGGTACGTTTGATATAACCGAGGTGAGAAATGGTTACCACCACGTTTTCATCTTCAATTAAATCAAGCATATTAATTTCGTTGCCTACATAAACAATTTCTGTTTTGCGGGCATCACCAAATTTGGCTTTTACTTCTGCAAGTTCAGCTTTAATAATATCGTAGCGCATGCCCTCATTCGCCAGAATTGCTTTCAGGTGTTCAATTTCCTTCATAATGGCTGCATGCTCCTCCCTGATTTTGTCAATCTCCATTCCGGTAAGCCTTTGCAAACGCAGCTCCAATACAGCTTTTGCCTGTATTTCACTCATGCCGAAATTACTGATCAATCCCTCCTGTGCAATACCAGGTGTAGATGATTCCCTGATGAGTTTGATAACTGCATCCAAATTATCCAATGCGATGATATAGCCTTCTAAAATATGAGCCCTTTCCTGAGCTTTGCGTAATTCAAACTGGGTACGTCTTACAACAACCTCATGTCGGAACAAAATAAATTCACTAATAAGGTCTTTTAAATTCAGCGTTCTTGGCCTGCCTCTTACAAGGGCTACGTTGTTAATACCGTAGGAAGTTTGAAGTTCTGTTTGTTTGTACAACTGGTTTATCACCACCTGTGCAACCACATCTTTTTTAAGATCAATTACTATTCTTGTTCCTTCCTTGTTGTTACTTTCATTGTTAACGTCAGCGATACCTTCTATTTGCTTGTCGTTGATTAAATCGCCAATTCTTGCAGTGAGGGTATCCCTGTTTACCTGGTAAGGCGTTTCGTAAATAATTACTTTTTCCCTTCCATTTTTTAGGGTTTCCACATTTACTTTACCACGTAATACAACCCTGCCCCTGCCTGTATGGAAACCTGCTTTAATTCCTTCAAAGCCATAGATAATACCACCCGTTGGAAAATCGGGGCCTTTTACATGTTCAATCAGTTCATCGATGGTTATTTCCTTGTTATCAACATAAGCCACACAGGCATCAATCACTTCACTCAGGTTGTGCGGCATCATATTGGTGGCCATACCCACGGCTATACCACTTGCGCCATTCAACAATAATTGCGGAATACGGGTAGGTAAAACTGTAGGCTCTTTAAGTGAATCATCAAAGTTCAGCTGAAGATCAACCGTTTCTTTTTCAATATCCTCCAGCATAGCTTCGGCAAACTTGTGCATACGAACCTCTGTATAACGCATAGCTGCCGGTGGATCTCCATCCTGGCTACCAAAGTTACCCTGGCCGTCAATCATGGTGTACCGCATGCTCCAATGTTGGGCCATACGTACCATCGTATCATAAATGGAAGCATCGCCGTGTGGGTGAAACTTACCCATCACCTCTCCTACAATACGTGCACTTTTTTTATAAGGTTTATTGCTGTAATTGCTCAATTCATTCATGCCGAAAAGCACCCTTCTGTGTACTGGTTTTAATCCATCACGTACATCCGGTAAAGCACGTCCTACAATTACACTCATGGAGTAATCTATGTAGGATGTTTTCATCTGCTCCTCAATATTTACAGGAATAATTCTGCCCCTGTTGCTGGCATTGCCACCATCATTTGGAGGGAGCATACCATCGTTTAATTCTTCGTTATTTTCCATAATGTTTAAAAGTGTGCGAATGTACCGATTTTAAGCGGATTTTCGGTTTAAAACAGGTGGCTTTATGATGGTTTTTGTACACATTTTTTACTTAAATGTGGAGAAGATGTCGTTTCATTTTCTGACAATGTTTTCCAGAGCAACAGGCAGTATTTCGTTGGCTTCAACTTATATATTTTGTAAACACAACAAATTTTAATTAGGTAGATTTGTATTATGTCTATAATAAAAATACCATTGAGGTTTGAAGGTTCAAAAGATGAAGCCATCATATATACTTTATTTGATTCTGGCGCTACCTTTTCCTGCATAAGTTTTGAGTATGCTGAAAAATTAGCGCATCTTGAAAAAATGAGAAAACCTATAGAACTTGCAACGGCAGCCAGAGATACTTATCTGAAAATTGAATATGCTGTTCGATTGGATTTTTATTATAATGATATACGCTTGTCGGATGAATTTATGGTAATTCCAAACATATCCGAAGATGCAATTTTGGGTGTAAACACTTTACAGAAATGGCGAATCAAATTAGACTTTGAACATGATACCGTTATCATAGACCCTAAGGTTGCGAAAGCGATGCTGAAATAAAATAACTAACTATTTTGAAAACAATTCTCCTTTTTGGTGCCGGAAAATCTGCCACCGTTTTAATTGATTATTTAATTGCTGAATCTGCCGCTAATAACTGGAAATTTATTGTTGCGGATGCCAACAAAGATCAGATATTGGCTAAAACAAACAATTCTGCTTTTGCCGAAGCTGTGCAGATTGATATTGCCAATGATGAAAAAAGAGATGCACTCATTCAAAGGGCACATGTGGTTATTTCGATGTTACCCCCTGCCCTTCACTTTTTGGTTGCCAAGGATTGTGTAGAGAACAGAAAGCATTTACTTACAGCCAGTTATCTGGATAGTAATATGAAAAGCCTGGCCAATGAAATAAGGGGCAGGAAACTACTTTTTTTATGTGAGATGGGTTTAGACCCTGGCATTGACCACATGAGTGCGATGAAACTGATTGACGAAATTCATGCATCAGGAAAAACCATTACCAGTTTTAAAAGCCATTGCGGCGGATTGATAGCGCCTGAAAGTGATAACAATCCCTGGCATTACAAAATAAGCTGGAACCCCCGGAATGTAGTGCTGGCGGGTAAAGCCGGGGCGACTTACAAAGAAAATAATGAAATAAAAAAGGAGGACTACTTTAATTTGTTTTCTGACTGCAAGGAAGTGACTATTGATGGATTGGATAATTTGGCTTACTATACAAACAGAGATTCTTTAGGCTACATTCCAATATATAAATTAGAAACTGCGACAACTTTTATAAGGACTACCCTGCGCCACCCCATTTATTGCAAGGGATGGAACGCCATTGCGCAAGCTGGTCTTGCTGATGAGGTTAACCATATAGATACAGCAACACTAACTTTTAAAAAATGGTCTCAACCAATTATTCCATTTGTAAATGTTGAGAATAAATCATTACTGGAATATCTTGGATTATTTGATGAACTGCCAGTTCCTGCTGCTGCAAAAAGCAGTGCTGATATTTTACAATACCTGATTGAAACCAAACTTTCGATGGCGCCAACCGATAAAGATATGATTGTAATGTTGCATGAAATTGAATTTGAGGGAGGCTCCATTGAAAGCAGCCTGGTTGTAAAAGGAACTGATAATTTAAGAACTGCCATGGCTAAAACCGTAGGCCTGCCATTGGGCATTGCAGCTAAATTTATTCTGGATGGAACCTTTACCCAACGTGGCTTACACATACCCATCAGCAAAGAAATTTACCTGCCGGTTTTAAAAGAATTGGAGAATCACGGGGTAACTTTTACGGAAATAAAAAAATAATTTATTTTTACGTATAAAATTTTTATCTTTGTCGTATAAACTTAGGTTATGGATGCTAAAATAACACTCAGCTTCGATCAGGACGTTATCAGCAAAGCCAAAAAATTTGCAGATGATAACAATATAAGCCTCTCCAGGCTTACAGAATTTGTATATCGCAATATGACAACTAAAAACTATAAAACAATTGAAGATCTGCCTATTGCAGATTGGGTAAATATGGTAGCTGAAGGTCCTGTTGAGTACGAAACTAAAGCAAGAAGCAATAAAGAATTAAAAGCCACGTACTATAAATCTAAAAAATGAAGATTTTTTTAGATGCCAATATTATAGTTTCCATACTCAATAAAGAATTCCCCTTATTTACCTACACTTCCAGAATACTGAGTTTGGTGGACAATAAAAAATTCTCTGTATTTACTTCTCCCCTTGCGCTTGCGATTGCCTTTTATTTTTCGGAAAAAAAAAGTGGAACAGAACTGGCAAAAAAAAAGATTGAACTTTTAGCAGAGAAAATGTCCATTTCGCAAACGGGACAACAAGAGGTTTTGTCCTCTCTGCAGAATAAAAAAATTCATGATTTTGAAGATGGCATCCAATACTATTCGGCAATAAACAGTTATTGCACCGTTATCATTACCAATGATGTAAATGATTTTTATTTCTCTGCTATAGAAATATTGAAGCCGGAAGCCTTTATTAAAAAATACATGATGTAACTACAGTACATTTAACAGTAGCTATCGAATTTTATCCGGAAATATAACCCTTTAATATTTTTTGTAACTCCTTCACTCCTTCTGTAGCAGGTAATTCAATGAGGGTGAGTGTGTCAGATTTTTTTACATCCGGTATTTTTTTATCAATGATAAATTTGGGTAAAAACGGCGGGGCATAATGTAATAAAGATGCTGCCGGGTAAACCTGTAAAGAAGTACCTACCACCACAAAAAAATCGCAGTCATTCATTTTTTTTACGGCCATTTCCATCATAGGTACAGGCTCTTCAAACCAAACAATGTGCGGCCTTAGTTGAGCTCCATCTTCTGCCAGGTCGCCCATTTGTATATCTTCACTTATTTCATAAATCAGTTCTTCATCTGCTTCACTCCTCATTTTAAAAATTTCGCCATGCAGGTGAATAATATTGGTGGAACCAGCACGCTCATGCAGGTCATCTATATTTTGAGTAATGATAGTTACATCAAAATCTTTTTCCAATTCTGCCAAATCAATATGGGCTGCATTGGGTTTGGCTGCGGCAACATCTTTTCTCCTGGCATTATAGAAATCAGTTACCAGTTGTGGGTTTCGATTCCAGGCACCGGGTGTGGCCACATCATACACATCATATCCATTCCACAATCCATCACTATCTCTAAATGTTTTCAATCCACTTTCGGCGCTTATACCTGCACCGGTGAGTACTACTATGTGTTGCTTCTTCATGTTGCAAATTTACGAAACCGGCTGTTTGATTTTGTTTGGAAACATTTTTCTAATAAGAAAAATTCCCAATGGAATAAATATTAATAATGGCCACAGAGTTACTAATCCAATTAAAATATCAGTAATCCACCTGCCACCGGATTTAAATGCATCAGCAATTCTACTGATAAACGTTGGGGTACCATCACCAGGCTTAAAACCTTCTAAAGGTTGAAAAAACGTAAGCTGAATAGTGCTCATTGCCGATTGGTGGTTAAGGAAATTTACCCGTCCGGCAGCGGATTCCATCGTCTCCTGCAGGTTATTTATTTCTGCCTGAACCTGCAATACTTCCTGCATGTTTTTAGACTGTTTTAAAAAGTCGAGGTACTTTTCCCGCATTTGCTTTTTTGCTTCCAGTCTTGCTTTTATATCGATTACTTCCCCGGTTACATCATCTGTGGTAATTTTCCGCTCAATCACTTTTACATCATTTTCTGGTAATTGGTTCATGATATTTTCAAACTGATCAACCGGAACCTTAATAGAGATAGTAGTTTCTAATTTTTCATCGGTAAGATTTTGCTCTTCCTGGGCTATATAACCACCGTATTGTTTTACAGTTTTATAAACTGTAGAAGTGTAACTTTTAAAGTCCCCTACCTCAAATTTTAAAGTGGCCGTTTTGATGATTTTTTTATCCCAATCAATGGAGGCATTGGATTGAAACGTGTTTTTTGTTGAAGTTGAATCAGTAAATGGTTGCTTACTTTTTTGAAATGGAATTTGATTTTGTTCTTCTTCACTTTTATTGGAAGAACCAGTAGCATTTTCGATATTTGCTACAACAGAATCCTGAGCAGCACTTTCTTTATCAGAACGATTACAGGAAAACAAAAAAGCTGTAGACAATAAAGTGGATAAAATTAATTTGCTGTTCATATCAATGGTTTAAAGTTATAGATGCCCATTGATACAATTTGCACAAAAAAAGAAACCGTATTAAAATGTTAAATGAAAACTAAAGCAAAGCGTTTTTAAAAATTAGATGCTACAACATTTACTACTTCTTCTCCCCTGCCAATTCCATTACAATTTTCCATTCTTCCTCTTTCACAGTTTGTACACTCAACCTGCCCAATCTTACAAGGTCCATATTTATCAGCCTGCCGTCTTTTTTAATTACATCCAGCGGTACAGAATTTTTTAATTTCCTTACAGGTTTTAAATCTACCACCACCCATGCTGCTTCCTCTGTTGTTGGGTCCTGGTAAAATTCTTTGGCAACTTTAGCAATGCCAACAATTTCAACACCTTCATTACTATGATAGAATAATACCTCATCCCCTTTCTTCATCGCCTTTAAATTATTTCTGGCGCCATAATTTCTTACGCCATCCCAAAATGTTTTTTTATCTTTTACAAACTGATCCCAACTGTATTTAAATGGTTCGGATTTTACTAACCAATATGCCATAGTAATATTTTATTAATTAAGTCTTATTAAGTAATTCTGTGGTGTATGTTTAGGTGGTTTAGAAGTTTAGACGAAGACCTAAATATTAAACCAAAATAAATACATTTTTGTAAAATTATTTTTTCAATTCCAATACAACCGTTTTATAACTACTCACGGTAAAATTAGCAGTTGCAGATTTTTCTTTTGTAACTATGTTAGTGTATTGAGTAAACCCTTTTGTTCTTTCGGCATAGTCGCCAAAAGAAATTTCTTTATCTGTCTTGGCAGTATTCATCACAACCATTATGGTTTGTTTGGCATCGTATCTAAAATATACATACACACCATCCTGCGGAACAAATTGCATCATTTTACCGGTAGTTAATGCAGAAGAATTTTTCCTGAAGTTGGCTAGTGCAAATACATGATTCCATATTTCATTGTCCTTTTCTGTTCTGCCAGATGCTTCAAATTTATTCACTTTGTCTCCTTCCCAGCCGCCGGGAAAATCCAGCCGAACATAACCATCATTGGGACTTGTAATACCGGTTGTAGCCAATTCCGACGCATAATACATTTGAGGAATTCCTCTGCAGGTAAATAACCAGCTGAGAGATGATTTGTACTTGTCTACGTTTTCATTTACAACAGAAAAAAACCTGGCAATATCGTGGTTATCGAGAAACAAAACATTCCTGGAGGGATCTTTATATAAAAAATCCTGAGCCAATATCGTATATAATTTATTAACCCCGTCGGTCCAGCCAAAATCTTTTGTCATGGCATCTTGTATACCCCACAATGTTTGAAAATCAGTAGCACCCTGCAGGTTACTTGCTGGTTGTTTTAAATTATTTTGTACAAAATAAGCCTGGTTGGGCACACCATGATACCAGGTTTCTCCAAATATGGTTATTAAGGGATATTCACCGGTAAGTGCGTCGTTACAACGGTTCATAAATCCCAAATCGTTGTAAGCATAGGTATCTACTCTCCAGCCATCAATACCAAATTCTTCAACAGTCCAAAGTGCATGTTGAATTAAATAGTTGGCAACAAAGGGATTGTTTTGATTAAGGTCTGGCATCTGGGTTGTAAACCATCCGTTTACCATTTTTTTTTTATCAATACCACTTGCGTAAGGGTCAAATGCAACCTGATCTTTGTAGGTGGTGTTAGTGTAAACGGGCCAGTTATGTGTCCAATCTTTCATGGGCATATCCATTATGGTAATGTGCTTTTCATCCACATGATTATACACAGCATCCTGAATAATTTTCAATCCTTTTTTATGTGATGCATCTATTAAATCCTGATAGGCTTTTTCTCCGCCCAGTCTTCTATCTATTTTATAATGATCTGTAAAAGCATACCCGTGTTCAGTTCTTTCAAAACGATCATTTTCCAAAACAGGATTAAGCCAAATGGTGGTAACGCCGAGGTTTTGTATGTAATCCAGATGATTTTGAATTCCTTTTAAATCGCCTCCATGCCGGTTGAAGACAGTGTCTCTTCTTAAAGATTGATCCCTCATTCCGTAAACCCGATCGTTGGATGTATCACCATTGCTAAAGCGATCAGGCAATACGAGGTAAATAAAATCTTTTGCAGTAACGCCTTGTGCAAAGTTTGTTCCTTTTCCTTTTCTTCTTTCTTTTATTTGAAAAGGAATTTTAAAAGTGTTGGTTTTAACTATCGTATTTACATTAATAAAAGCCTTTCCAGCCTTTGTGTTTGGAGCAATCATTATATCTACAAACAGATAATGTTTATTCTCAACTTTATTTATTTTTTCTACCTTAATACCAGGGTAATTAATACTTAGTGAGAATTTATCTGTAAAAGAAAAACCACTATCAGCATGTAACATCAGTTGAACTTTGTTCCACTTCATACCAGTCCACCAATTGGTTGGGAAACATTTTGCGGTGCTTTGAGCATCTATAGTAAAAGAATAGAATACTGCACTTAACAATAGAAAAGAAACTCTCATTATTTACTAAGATTTAAAATTTGTTGTTGTTTAATTTTTACAGCTCCTTCATCATAAACAAATAATACACTAACGGCACCGCAAATAAGGAAGAAACCTGCCAGTACTATGGCATATATAGGTTGCCCCCCATAAATATGCTTTACAATTGCACCACCGAAAAGGCCGTTAATGATTTGTGGCAACGTAATAAAGAAATTAAATATCCCCATATAAATTCCCAATTTGCCTGCCGGTATACATCCGGAAAGTATTACGTAAGGCATTGCTAAAATACTTGCCCAGGCAAGACCGATTCCTATCATGCAATAATTAAGCATAGCAGGATCCTTAATAAAATAAATTGAAATTAAACCAATACCGCCTGCAGATAAAGAAAGCGCATGCGTCATTTTCCGACCAACTTTTCTGGCAATAAATGGCAAAAACAAGGCATACAGCATGGCTACAAAATTGTACCAGGCAAAGGCGGTGCCAACCTTATTGCCAGCCTCATTGTATTCCACAGATTTGGCATAATCGCCGGTTAATCCATAAACATGTGTTGCCACAGCATCTGCAGTAAATACCCACATAGTAAATAAAGCAAACCAGCTAAAGAACTGTACCAGCCCCAATTGCTTCATGGTACGTGGCATATTTTTAAAGTCAGTAAATATTTCTGAAAGACCAGATTTATGTTTTGTTTTATCTTCCGGAAAACTGCCATGATATTTTTCATATTCTGCAGGTGGATATTCTTTACTGAAAAATATGGTAACTAAAATAGCTAAAACAAAAACAGCAGCACCAATGTAAAAAGCAATTTTTATATTGGGTGCAATACCATCGGCATCAGCCACCATACTTACGCCGGATTTGGCTAATATATCGGGTAAAGCTGATCCAACAACCGCACCTAACCCAATTAAAAAAGTTTGTATGCTAAAGCCAAGGGTACTTTGAGACTGAGGCAGATTGTCTGCAACCAGTGCTCTAAAAGGTTCCATTGCAACATTAAAGGAGGCATCCATAATCATTACCATACCTGCACCAATCCAAAGTGCAGGTATAAATCCTGCCAGAGAACCGGAGTTGGGTAAAAAGACTAAGGCTGTGGATGATAATAAGGCACCTACTAAAAAATAGGGTTTTCTTCTTCCAATACGGTTCCATGTTTTATCAGAATAATATCCGATGATTGGCTGAACAATCATACCTACCAGCGGAGCTACAATCCAAAACATTGGGAGCTGGTCTACATCTGCACCAAATGAGCGCAAAATCCTGCTGGTATTTCCATTTTGCAAAGCAAATCCAAATTGAATACCCAGAAAGCCAAAGCTCATTGTAAAAATCTGGGCAAGAGATAATTTAGGTTTTGGCAATAAGCCTTTTGAATCGTTGGATGAAAGAACATTTCCTGCTGACATAGCAATTTGTTTGTGGTAAATAATTAGTAATGTGTAATTGTCGTATAGCATAACATAGGTTACACTTTTTGAATACCCTTAAAGACTGCCCCTATTTTGGGGTAGCCCTTAAGGGCCGTTAAGACTCCAAACTGTAGCACAACATAGGTAACAGTTTTTAGTCTTAGTTCTTTGACATATGGCAAGAAGGTTACCAGTTTATGGCTGATATATCATAAGGGAAGACTTCTATAATTTCATAGTTCTGCCGGATGATCAATGAGTGATTGTGTATGTTAATTTCAGCTACAACGTAGCTGTATTTTAATGTAGCCTTTACTATAAAAACTTCGTTGGGTAAGTAAAGTTTTAAATCGCTTCTTATAAACCGAATGAAATAAATACAACCCTGGTTAAGTGGTATTTTATTGTCCTTTTTAAGTGAAGGCAAATGAATGATCCCTTTGTATAAAATGGGCCTTAATTGTAAAGCCTTTACCTCATCCGGGGTTTGATGCCCTTGAGAACTATAACGATGTTTGCTATTATGGAAATTGATAAACGCTTGCTCTTGTTCGCTCAGCTTTTCTAAATTTTCAAAAGTATATGCTTTTAAAAACCGTTGCTGATAAGTGTGGTTAAATTTTTCAATGATCCCATTACGCCAAGGTTCTGCAACAGGTATAAAAACTATTGGCACGCCTTGGCTTAGTGCAAAGCGTACAACCTTTCCAAAGCTGCGTGGGTAGCGGTTACTGCCCCTGAATGCAAGTTCATTATCCATCTGTAAAGCATCCGGCATACCGTGCGTTTTCCAAAACGCAGCAATGGCTGCTACTATACTCTCAGACGACTTTGTACGTACTGCTTTTACGTAACAACTATGTGTTGTTGTATCAATTACGTTAACGCTGTAAAATTTACCATCGCCTTTTATATATCTTGGCCCTACCAAATCCATTTGATGGATATGGCAAAACAATTCTGGATAATCTTTGGGAATTTTATGAACTGAAATCTGTTTATTTAATCCATGTTTTGCTATCAGCCTGTTGATTGTCCAAACATCTGGTATAGGTTTTATACCCCTTCGTTCACATTCGTACTGAATAGAAATGGCTCCAATCTGAGCCATCTTCTCATTCATTAATTCTTTTCGGATTATAAGTATCTGCTGCTCTGTTTCAGCCTCCGTTTTTACGGCAATATTTTTGGGAGCTTTGCTTTCATCTTTATACCAACCGGGGTCATCTTTTTTTTGTTTAAACCGGTTTATCCAGTGGTGTACCCATTTGCGGCTTTTATCAAAAAAATGCGCAATCTTTGAAATTTTTTCACCCAATAAATAACGATTAATCGCCTCTTGCCTTTGTTCATACTCATTCATAACTATTTTTATGTGAGTATCAACATTTTATGTCAAAGAACTGTAAAAAGTGTCACCTATGTTGTGCTACGACTAAAAGTGTAACCTATGTTATGCTATTTATCACCTTATTATTAAAAGGTGCTTGAATAATACAAACTGGCTGTATAATAGGGTCGGTTATATTTATACTTCTCAAGGGATAAATTGGTGACTTTTTAATTAGCTCAATAAAGATTAAAAGTATCCGCCGCGGCGGACGACGCCACCGAAGCTTAATAGCAGTACTTCTGCCCGGCTCATAAAAAATCTAACTCACGGTTTTATCCCTTGGGCAGTATAATTGAAAAGTCTACTAAGGTTTAAAGACAAAAAGCAATTTAACACGCCACTAATCTATCCGTTGCAGAGTATTATATTGGTAAAATTCATTCATAACTTTTTCCCTTTTCCATTGTTGTCAAAGAGTGTATAGACCAATGGATCAACCCAATAATCTCAGCATAGAAAATACTTATCCCAACAATATTTTTATAGCCACATCTCAACTTAACTTTATCACTTAACTTCCTCCATTATGAACCGCTTTTTACTATTACTTTTATCAACAGCCAGTTTACTAAACAGCGTTGCACAACAAACCCAAAAACCAGTTTTGCATGGTAAACAATGGATGGCCATTACCGGCAAACCGCTTGCTGCCACAGCAGGTTCCATGGTTTTTCAAAAAGGTGGCAACGCAGTTGATGCTGCCTGCGCCATGCTGGCTGCCACCTGTACCATGTGGGATGTATTGAGCTGGGGCGGAGAAACACAGGCACTCATTTACAATCCGAAAACGGGCAAAGTAATTGGCATCAATGCCTTGGGCATGGCACCCACCGGAGCCACGGTTGATTTTTATAAAAGCAAAGGCTACAATTTTCCGCCGGAGTATGGACCGTTGGCGGCTGTTACACCGGGCACAGTTGGCGGCTTATGTTTGATGCTGGCTAATTATGGCAAGCTGAGTTTGAAGGAAGTGATTGAACCCGCCATGCAACTCGCTGCAGGCTATCCTATAGAAGCACAAACTGCCAACAGTATGGAACGTGGTAAAAAACTTATTAAAGAATGGCCTTACAGTAAAAAAGTTTTTCTGCCACATACCGGTGAAAAAAGAGAAGCACCTGAGGCAGGTGAAATATTTGTACAAAAAGATTTGCTGGAAACACTCACCAAATTAGTGGAGGCAGAACAGCAGGCGCTTAAAAAAGGAAAGAGCCGTAAAGAAGCCATCATGGCGGCATACGACCGTTTTTACAAGGGTGATATTGCACAGGAATTTGTTCGTGGTTGCCAGGAGCAAGGTGGACTGATTACGATGAAAGATCTTGCCAGTTGGAAGCCCGTTGAAGAGGAACCGATGCAGGTAAATTACAAAGGCATAGATGTATATAAACTGCAACAATGGACACAAGGTCCGGCCTTGTTGCAAAGCCTGAACATACTGGAGAATTTCGATTTAAAAAGCATGAGCTACAACAGTGCACGCTACATACATACGCTGTATCAAACAATGAACCTTGCCTTTGCTGACAGAGATTTTTATTATGGCGATCCAGCCTTTTCACCCAAGGGTCCCATGCAGGGCTTGTTGAGTAAAGCTTACGCCAAACAAAGAGCCGGCAGCATTTCATTTGAAAGTAATAACCCAAATGCTGGTCCCGGTGATCCATATCCTTTTGAGGGAAAAACAAATCCTTATATAGATCTTTTAAAGAAAAGAGGTTTTTCATCTGATACCAGTAATAATAAAAAAGCAGGTTTTGTGCCTGCACATGATGTAAGAGGTGTGGCACAAGTCTCCCCACAGACTGGCGATTTGGATACCGCTTATATGGAACGTTTATGGGCCGGAACAACCTCTGTTGAAGCAGCAGATGCAGAGGGCTGGGTTGTTTCCATCACGCCTTCAGGTGGCTGGCTGCCTGCTTGTATTGCAGGAAATACAGGTGTAGGCATGAGCCAGCGCCTGCAGAGTTTTGTATTGGATTCCACGCTCAATCCATTTAATGTGATAGAGCCGGGCAAAAGACCAAGGGTTACTTTAACACCTACACTTGCATTGAAAGATGGCAAACCATTTTTAGCATTCGCCGTACAGGGAGGCGATACGCAAGACCAGAACCTGTTGCAGTTTTTTTTAAACATAACTGAGTTTGGAATGAATGTGCAGGAAGCCTGCGAAGCTGCCAATATCAATACCAATCAATTGTGGCTATCATTAGGCGGCAGTAAAACAGCAGACAGGCAACCAAGACCGGGCAATTTATTATTGCACGATAACACACCGGAGTGGGTTCGCAATGAACTGCGAAAAATGGGCTACACGCTTTCGTTTGATGACCGCACCAGTGGCCCTATCAACGCCATTTGGTTCGATTGGAAACATGGAAGTTTTTGGGGAGGCAGCAGCAACCATGGAGAAGATTATGGGATTGGTTGGTAAGAATTACAGCCTTATTACTTGAATTTAAATTTTGACGATTCTAACCTTAAAAATTAAATTATTAACTATTTGCTATTTAGTACGTAGGCTAAACTCCTAAACCGTCTAAACTCAAGACCATTAGAAGTAATGGTACCTAATATTTACTAAATCATTATTTCACTATTCCCAATTAACATGATTTCTACACAACAACTTATAGCCTTATACAATTTGCAACCGCACCCGGAAGGTGGCTGGTACAAAGAAACTTACCAAAGCAAGGAACAGATAAATGCAGCTTCCTTACCGGAAAGATTTAGTGGCAGCCGGGCTTTTTCAACTGCTATTTATTTTTTATTGCAAGAGGGGAATTTTTCTGCATTCCACCGAATTAAGAGTGATGAGTGCTGGCATTTTTACGCTGGTGATCCTCTGGTGGTTTATGTGTTGCAGCAGGATGGAACGCTGGATGAAATTCTGTTGGGCAATGATATTACCAACGGACAATTGTTTCAATATGTGGTGCCCGCCAATTGCTGGTTTGCCAGCCGTCCGGCAACTGACAGCAAATTTTGTTTTGTAGGATGTACTGTTGCGCCGGGTTTTGACTTCGCTGATTTTGAATTGGCAGATGCTGCTGTGCTAAGTGCGTTGTATCCACAACATAAATCTTGTATTGAGGAATTATGCCGATAAAATAATTTGATAAATTTTATATACAGAATTATTAGCTGACTTGTAGCCAATCGAAAACAATTTCTAATTTTCAGAGTCAAGCTTCCCTCTCCCCGTCCGAACGCCAGCCATAGAGATACATTCTGACGGGGCCTGGCCGGGCGGGCTTGGGAGTGTACCATAAGTGCGCTGATGTTTCGCTGAATAGAACTGAAAAATGCAATGCTGATTCTAAATTAGCGTACAAGAAAAAAAAGTCCACTATTCGAATAAGAAAAGAGCCCTGAGGTATCAGTGTCAAGCTCCCCTCTCACTCGGAGAGGGGCTGGGGGTGAGGTCAAACGGGCGGCGAAATAAGCGGATGTTTTATAACCCATAAAAATCCCCTTTTAAAAAGTGTATACTGCCTTGTTGCGTTTAGAGCTGGACGAATTTTAAGTAGCTTCTTCTATCTTCTACTAAAAAAAGCCACTTTAATTCCAAGAGCAATTAAAGCAATGCCACAAATTTTATGGATATAATCTGATACAGTTTTACGCTGCTTCAATTTACCAAAAATTGCAGCTGCAAAAATTGCCAGTATCAAACACCATATAGTTCCGGTTGTAATAAAAGTAATTCCCAGCATCAAAAATGGCCATACCGTATTTTTAAAAGTAGGGTCTATAAATTGTGGTAGGAAGGCGATAAAAAACAGTGCCACTTTAGGATTCAGCACATTGGTAATAACGGCATCCCGGTAAATTTTACGGTAGTTCACTTTTTCATTTTTATTGCTGATGTCTGTATTCAATTGGTTGTTATCAAGAAACATTTTAAGGCCGATATAAATTACATAGGCTGCCCCTGCGTATTTAATAATGTTGAAAAGCAGGATTGATTTTGCAATAATTAATGAAAGTCCCAATGCCGCCAAAATAGTATGAATAATGCTACCCGTGCCTATACCGAAGGCGGAAACAATACCTGCCTTTTTTCCCTGACCAATACTTTTGGATAAAATAAAAATAGTGTCGTTGCCCGGGGTGATGTTTAGTAAAATCCCTGTTAGCAAAAATGTTTCAAAATTAACGATACCTGTCATAGCAGAATATTTTGTTTGTATGTTGAACAACTGAAAACACAACGGGTTAAAACCTCCCGCCATCGGCGGGATTACAAAACTGAATTGAGCCTACGGCTTTACATTTTCCATTAAACGAGGTTGCACCAAATTGCGGATTGTCATCGAAATACTACGTAATAATAGTTCTATATCTTCATCTTTTAATAGCAGATAAATTTATTGTAAATAAATGAAGGTTGCGAAGCAAAGACCTTATAATTTATTCAAGTGATTGGTTGATGTACAAAGTAAAAGTGATATTATCAATTCTTTAAAAAAGCACTGATATCAAAATCATATTTACTCCATGCAAAATTGAAAAAACCTGTACCGAAAATATTGTACGATGTCCCTGGGTTGCACTAAAAAATTGTCGCAGCGAGAAGGGGTTGAATAACCCCGTCAGCCGTTAAAAACGCTGACGGCGGTTATGAATGAGGCGACAAATTGAATTAGACCACTA
>Ga0163148_10001212_pt1 | contig 33959 bp, 27 predicted proteins | sample OliLakLV19MP7P2_FD_148606 | JGI IMG/M metagenome (GOLD analysis project Ga0163148, IMG submission 148606) | Freshwater microbial mat bacterial communities from Lake Vanda, McMurdo Dry Valleys, Antarctica- Oligotrophic Lake LV.19.MP7.P2 | ecosystem: Environmental > Aquatic > Freshwater > Lake >... | reverse complement strand
TCAAAAGTCGGTGCCAATAAAATTGGCAAGCCTTTTGAATCTAATCGCTATAGGTTGTTGTTTTGATTCGCTTTCGCGAATCTATAGCGGTTTGCAAAAGCTATTATATCGCTCGCGACTTTTGCAACCCGCTATAGATCGAAAGATCATTAACGAATGCAAGGTGATATGTCACGAAGCAGCCTGGCAAACTTCGCAAAGTTGGGGAGGGGAAAGCGGGGAGGGCCGTAAATCCGTAGAGGAGGTAGCTGAGAGGGCTATATGCACTCCTACAACGGCAACCTGTGCACTGCATACAACGGGAAATTATGAATTCTGCCATTTTGGTTAAAATTCTGCGCAGAAACTCTCAATGCTTGTGCCTCCTTAAATCTTCCTAGAAAAGCAGTGAGGCTTTTTGCCTTTAAATTTTCACCAGCTTTTACTTCAAGGGCAATTGGCTGCCCTTGCGGGGACTCAAAAACAAAATCTATCTCTCCGCCACTATCACTCACCCAATAGTAAAGGTCCCTCTCAAACTCTACCTTTAGCTCCTGAGCGACGAAATTTTCAGCTAACGCACCACGAAAACTAGTAAATAGAGATTCTTGATCAGACAACAGTAGTTGAGGATTTAACTTCACCAGCGCAGAAAGCATGCCAACATCATGAAGATATAATTTACTCAGACTTGGATGGGCAAAGGCTGCAAATGGAACTTGCGTAGTTTTTAGCTGTGCACACTTAAGTGCGAGTCCTGCATGTATTAGCCACTGAAGTGGCGCTTTCAGCTGTTGAGTTTGATAATTTTTTACCTTTGAAAAATAGAATCGTTTTACTTCTTTACTTAGTTGCTCAGGAATAGACTGCCAAAGTGCACTAATTGCTATGCTCTCCGCCTTGGTTGCATGCTTACTAAAATCGCGCTGATAGGTGAAGTTTAGCTCTTTTTGTGCATTTCTGACCCTGGTAAAGCTCGTATCGCCTTTTAGGTAAAGATTAATCACCTCTGGCATGCCTCCGACAATTATATATATTCTCACTAGTTCCAAGAGCTTATGATGAAGGGCATCCACAAGTGCGACTTTGGGATTCCAGGATTGAAGGTGAATCATTAATTTCTCCTCCCCGACAGCCAGCATAAACTCCCTAAAGCTTAACGGGAAAATATTGATTAGGTTTATTTTGCCAACAGGGAAGGAGCTCTCACTATTGTGCGCAACGCCTAGGAGCGAACCAGCAGCGGCAACATGTAAGTTAACTCTAGATTCAGCAAAATATTTTAAACTAGTGAGGGCCCGCGGACACTCTTGGATTTCATCAAAGATAACGAGTGTCTCTGTGCTGACTATATTTGTCCCAAAGTAAAGCTCTAGATTTTTGACTATTTCGCTCGGCTCAAGCGATCTGGCGAACAATGAATGTAGCTCGAGATCCTTTTCGAAATTACAGGTAATAAAATTCTTAAAATTCTCCTTAGCAAATTGCTCAAGGATATATGTTTTCCCTACCTGACGCGCCCCTAGTAAGACTAGCGGTTTGTAATCCGGGGAGTCCTTCCAGTCCATAAGTTGTTCTGTCGCAAATCGTCTTAACATGTAACCTTCTATAAATACTCAATATCCATTTAATTATATATGGTTTCTGGGGCGAATAATAGTACTATTTATATGAATTTTGAGGGGAATAATAGTATAATTTGCAGGTATCGTTAGAAACGTCGGAGTGAAGCCCTGAAAGCAATGCGCCAGATTTCGATCTGGAAATAGTTTCTACAGTTAGGAAACTCAATTAATTCTTCAGGAATATGCCAGTCGTGATTGAATTTACGTTTTGGCCACTGGGCGTTCATATAGCGATTATCAAAAGTCGGTGCCAATAAAATTGGCAAGCCCTTTGAATCTAATCGCTATAGGTTGTTGTTTTGATTCGCTTTCGCGAATCTATAGCAGTTTGCAAAAGCTATTATATCGCTCGCGACATTTGCAAACCGCTATAAACAGCAAGATCCGATTGACTAAACGAAGCTATCACTTCATGGATCTCTAAGCCAACGCCGCCGTGATCTCTTCACGAGCAAACTCGGTGAGCTCTTCAGGTGTGCGCGCACCTACATCAACTACAGCTAGGACCTCCAGAACAACCCGACTGCCGATTGGCACTGGCAATAAATTATATCGCGTAATTCGCCACGAGCCATTAATCGCGATAATCGCGATCTGCGCTCCAGGTAACGCCTGACACAGCGCCTGAACTCCGCCGACCTTAAATTTACGCATCGCACCATCCCTGCCCCGAGTACCCTCGGGAAATATCGCTACTGCACGGCGTTCCGCTAACGCCTGCAATCCACAACGGCCGATCTCAGCCAGCGCCTGGCGTGCATCCCCGCGGTCGATCAATGCTGAGCCCCCAGTTCGCAGAACATATGAAGCGCTTGGGAATCCGTGGCCTAATTCTTTTTTGGCGATAAAAAGGGGAGTTAATCGACGCAGGTACCAGATCAGAAGTGGAATATCGTAGAAGCTCTGGTGGTTACTGATAACGATTAACGGACCAGAGGCTGGAAGTAGCTCAAGATTTCTTGCACACACTCTGGTTCCCAATAGCTTGAGGTGAACCAGGAGTAGCCCGTTTCCAAGCGCCACAAACCAGCGGTGAAACCCGGTATGCAGGTAGCGGGTGAGGACGATAACTGGGTGCCAGGACAATAGGGTAAGGACTGTAAGAATTAAGAATATAGGCGTCATGGCCCATGCCAACACCAACGAGAACGCTCGAACAATACTACTGGACATTAAGGTGCCCTCGTTGTGGGTCAAGTCGAATTAGTGGCAGCGCGCGACTCAACGACAGCTCAATTTTTCTGGATAGTAGAGAATTCTTGTAACGTGAATTTATCACCTCAGCAGCAGTCACCAGAGTGGCGTAGGCAGCCTCGTTGGTGGCTAGGTCTGTGGTTCGCATATGCAGGTGGCGGGCCGCGTCGAGAAGATGGGATTGGGCGATAGTAATAACTACATTACTAGGGTCAAGGAGCTGTAATCCAAGAAGCTCGTGGACTGCTTGGGCCGTCTCCAGCGCCTGGGAAAAGTCTGGTGGAAGAATCTGTAAAATCTCTCCGCTTAGGCTGCCTATAGCACAGCAGGAAAGCATAACCGCAGCTATCTCAGTTGGTGCCCGGAGCTGACCATCGGATATAGCAATTTGACAGATTCGGGCTGAGCGCGGGTTAAAGCTAACGCCAGGTTCACGCCGAATCTCCGGTTGATCATTGGAACAGTTGCCTGCAGCTAGCTGATATATTACGGCAAGTAATGAATAATCGTTAGCAACCGTGCGTCGTAGCAGCCCAGCAAGAGCTGGTGAATCGGACTCGATTAGATGCGCCGTGGAGCTAGCCTGATTCATTCTATTTAGCTGAAATTACTTGGAAAACGCATAAAACTTTGACTAGCGAAGCGCTGTTTGATACACCCAAACGTCGGCTTTACATGCATAACTCCAGTAATTATGCCTGGTTGTCGTAAATCTGAAAAAACGTGATTAATATATTCCACTTAGTGACTGGTTTAATCGCCACCGCAGCTACTAACATAAGCTCATAACTATTGGAACTTTTGAACTTCGATAGCATGAACCTAAGGCCAATCTGAAGAGTCTCTATGAAGCTAACTTTTGCGACCCATATTGAGAGAGGCTTATGGCGCCATTTATTGGGCTGCCAGCTATTCATCTATTGCCTAGCACTTACAGCGTTCGGTTCGCCGACTGTTGCAACTGCGCAGGATTCTATAGAACCAGAATTTGTAACGGTCTCGACTCCATACTACCGTCCAGACCTAGTAAACTTTGAACCACCACTGGGAACATACTCTTATGGTGTAAGTTGGCAGGGTATTCCGGCGGCCTCGGCCGAGGTGACTATCGATCAAGCTGGCGCAAATTATCTAGTAAGCGCTTCAGCCAAAACCGCATCAGCGATCGATCTCTTCTACACCCTACGTTACCGTGCCGATGGCGAGTTCTCAGCGATCGATATGCAACCGCATAAGGTCACAATTCGCAATCAAGAGGGCTCGAAGGTTCGCAGTGTTGATATGTCGTTCCTCGGGGACGGTGAGGTCTTTACTGTGCGATCGCAGAACAATCAAAAGCCGGCCAAGATCGTGCGATTTAATCCCAATAACAATATGCTCGATCCGTTTTCTGCAACCGTGTTGGCGCGTAGTCTAGATTGGAGTGTCGGCAAAAGCTTCGATTTTGATATCTTTAACGGCAAGAGCCGTTACTTAATCACGATGACCGCCATTGATGAAGCTCAGGTCGAGGTGAATGGCAAGAAACATGATTGCTGGGTGGTCTCGCCGACGGTAAAGAATCTGACGAACACTAAAGCAAACAACAAGCTTCGTGAAGCCAAGATGTACGTTACGAAGGATCGTAGCCGCGACGTGTTAAAGATCGTTAGTGAGGTCTTTATTGGCGCCGTTACTATCGAGCTTGAATCTTTTAAGCCATCGAACTCTCAAACCGCCTATGCGCGCCTAAACCTCGCAAAGGAAGTCCCGAGCAAGGTTCGCTAGGTCGTTACAACTATCTCGGTAACAGCTGCGCTAAGGTCGACTGCGTGCTATTCAACTGGCCAATCAACGATTCCAAGCGTGCGTACTGTGATGTTAATGTCTGCTCCTGCCTTGAAAGCGCCTGCTCAATAGTTGAGATCCGTGAATTCAGATCTGTGATCTGATTTTTGTTAGAGTTCTGTGCTGAATCAATCAATCCACCAAATTGGGTAAACTGAGCCAAACTTCCACCTATGCCTCCAAGTGCGTCTCCAAGGTTCTGAGTAATCAGGCGAACCCCATCGGAATCGTTAGCAAGTGCGGCTGTCAGGACGTTAGAATCAAACTTCAATGTACCATCGCGATCGGTAGTGATGCCGAGGTCCGCCAAAGTATTCACCTCACGCCCTGAGGTGCTTGCTGAAGTAAAAGCACCGCGCAATACGCTAATCACATTCTCGTCGAGCGAAGTATTTGCCAGTGGACCAAATATGTTGGTAACGGAATCGCCCTTCTGCTCACTAGTGATGGCGTCCTGCTCGCTAATGTATTTGATTAGGTCATTATAGGCACTTACGAATCCTTGCAGATTTTGCGAAGTCTGTGAGCTATCGTCGCTAATAGAAACACTGACTGGAGTAACATTTGTAGAGTTCAGATTGAAGGTCAATCCAGGGATGACGTCGCTAATCGAATTGGAGCTGCGGGTGATCGTTGCCGCTCCACCGCCATCACCAATTCCGCTAATCGTGAACTCAGCATTCGTAGCCTGTGAGATCAAATTGTTGTTGAAAATATTGTTTCCTGATAGCTCGCTACCTGTAGAGACAAGGATCTGACCATTATCCAATCCCTGATTGCTACCTGTAATTACAACTCGATAGTCAGGTGCGGATGATGTCCCGACATTTACGGCACTCGCCACAGCATTTGTGGTGCTGCTGTTGAACTGAGAAACAAAATCGTCAATTGTTGTAGAGTCGGTTATGACGATATCCACCGTCTCGGCGCTAGCACCCTGGCCGATGGTGAAGCTGGCTGTGCGGTCAGCATCGCTAGTTCCATTGTTGACAGACCCCAAGGCAGCGCTGGTGCTGCTGTAGGTCGCCGAGGACTTTAGTGACAACGTTGCGTTCTTAGCAAGTTGACCGACCGTGATACTGTAAGAGCCGTTTGAGGCACTGCCGGTTGCGGTTGCGGTAACTGTCGCTTCATCGGAGCTACTGACCTTTTTGGCAATTGCGCCTCCATTTAGAGTGCGAAATTTCTCTAGGCTTGAGCTTAGAGTAGTGATTAACGAGCTGAGCTTATCGAATGAACTGTTTGTATCGGTTGCGGTTTGAATCTTAAATTTGAGGGGATTGACGCGCGCGCTGCGTTGCTGGTCAAGGAGCGCCTTGATTAGCGAATTTGAATCAATTCCAGATGCGATACCTGAGAAGTTGATTAGTGCCATTTTCTACCGCCTTGTAGTGTATTCTGGCCCACCTTGGGCCTATATACTTAAATCGGCGGTTCTCTAAAGTTCTTGAGACTTATTCAAAAATAGCTAGGTACAAGGCCTGGTTAGCCCCCCTATAAGATTCAGATTTTGTACGGCTAAACGATGGAAACGGTTGCCATCGAAGAGCTACGGCCCTAAGCTGGCAAGCGAGGCGGTTAGCGCAGACTGCTTGGCGTTCATTCCACCGATCAGCTGTTCCAGGCGCGAGAAGCGTCGGCGCATGGTCTCTTCCTGTTTCAAGATCGAGGCCTCGGCTACAGCTATCTGCTCATTTAATGATTTCACCTGGTCTGTGTTGCCGGTTTGGGCGGAATCGATAATACCGTTAAAGCGTGAATACTGTTCGATTACTCCGGGGTCCAGTGAGTTGGGCTGAACCGTTGTCGCCACCTTGTCGGCGAACGTTTTGAACACCGTATTTGTAGCGTTGGGGTCTGTTGATAGTGCAGTTTTAAAAACTGCACTGTCAAACTTTAAAGTGCCATCCCGATCTGTCGTTATTCCAAGATCAGCCATAATCCTAACTGTGGTTCCAGCTGCATAGACCGAGGTAGATATCGAGCCTCGTAGACCACCGAGTGCGCCGTCGTCTATGCGTGTAAGTGATAGCGGGCCGAAGGTATTAGTGACCCTCTCGCCAGCCTCCTCTCGTTCAATTTTGTTGTTCTCAGCGATAAACTTAACGATATCGTTGTAGTTATCAATAAATGTTTGAATCTTTGAGGTCGTGGCACTCTCATCATCGGAGACCGATATCGTAACTGGAGTCACGTTAGTTGAAATGAGATTGAAGGTCACCCCGGGAATTACATCGGAGACCGTATTGCTTGATCTAGTGATAGTGGATGCGCCACCGCCAAATGTTCCAATACCATCGATCGTAAACTTAGCGTCTGTCGCCTGCGATGTTAAGTTATCGTTAAAAATATTTGATGCTATGATTTCTGCACCGTTTGAGATCTCAATTTTTCCCTCATCTAGCCCTTCGTTGTTTGTATTAACCACTAATCGATAGTCAGGTGATGTCGAGGATCCCACGTTCACTATATTTGCTATCGCCTTGGTTGTTAAATCATTGAAGGCACCGGCCATTACTTCAAGAGTCATAGTATCGGTGACCACGATGTTAACAGTACTTTGGGTTGCGCCCTGTCCGAGGGTAAAGGTCACAGTACGCTCAGCATCTGTGGAGCCCATATTCACTGCTCCGACGAGATTCGACCCTGCGGTATAGGTCGCTGCTGATTTCAAGGAGAGCGTAGCATTCTTAGCTCGCTGATCGATCGTTAATTGATAGGACCCATTCGAAGCAGCATTTGTGGTTGTGGCTGTCGCAACGGCTTCGTCAGAGGAGTTTGCCTTCTTAGTAAGCGCACCACCAAATGCCGTTGTGAATCCCTTTAGGGTTGTCTGTAAGGTCTTTAACTTTGTGTCGAGTAGGGTTAGTGCTTGATTGGTGTCGTTGTAGTCCTGGATCTTCTTCTTCTTGGGAAGTACGCGACTGGCCCGGGTTGCGTCACTCGTTGCCTTAATTAGGGCCTCAGAATCGATGCCTGAGGCGATACCAGAGAAATTGATTAGTGGCATAGGTTATCTCGCGATCTAGATACAGCTGCAGAGTCGGCAAAATCTGCCTATCTTAAACGTATTACACAAAACTCTTGGACCTAGTTTGCAAGCCCTGTGCCTCATGCTCTAATCCCTTCCATGAGCGTAAACATTACATTTCTTGGTGCGGCTGGAACGGTAACCGGATCAAAATACCTAGTTGAGGGTGGCGGTAAGCGAATCCTAATAGATTGTGGCCTGTTTCAAGGTGATCGCTTTTGGCGCGATCATAATTGGCAGGAGCCTCCGATTGCGCTGGACCAGATTGACGCGGTTCTACTAACGCATGCGCATATCGATCACACCGGGATGTTGCCCCGATACTACAGTTTGGGGATGCGTTGCCCGGTGTTCTGTTCTGCGGCAACCCTCGACCTTGCACAGGTCTTACTAATGGATAGTGCTAAGCTACAGGAAGAGGAAGTTGAGTACCGCAGTGCTCGCGGACGATCTCGCCATGCACCTGTTCTGCCGTTGTATCAGGTTGCAGATGCTCAGGGGGTGTTGAGCACCATGCGTTCAGTGCCAAATGGGCGATCGGTGTCCATTGTCGAAGGCGTCGAGGCCCAGTGGCAACATATGGGGCACATAATCGGGGCATGTTCGATTAGCTTGACGATCGCTGGAAAACGGATCGTATTCTCTGGTGATATTGGCCGTTACAATGTTCCGATTCTGCGTGATCCGTTAGCCGTGCCGTTGGGGGATCTTGTATTAATCGAGGGCACATACGGCGACAAGCTTCATCCGGAGGAATCGCCGGCCGAGCCATTGGCGCGAATTATAAACGAAACCGTCAAGCGAAAGGGTTTAGTACTAATACCCAGCTTTGCCGTTGGGCGAACGCAGAGTCTGCTTTTCTATATTCGCCAACTTAAGGAGGCTCGTAGAATTCCAGATATACCGATAATTATCGACAGCCCGATGGCGGCTGATGCAACAGAGATATATGTAAAAAACGTTAATGATTATGACGAACAATCGATGGAGATTGTGAAGGATGGCAAGAATCCTTTCAGGATGCCAAAGCTAGCTTTCGTAAGGGATCGCAATCAGTCGATTAAACTTAATTCGATCACTGATCCGATGGTTCTGATCTCGGCTAGCGGGATGCTTAACGGTGGTCGCATTCTGCACCATTTGAAGCACCGCGTGTCGAATCCCGCTAATACGGTTCTGTTGGTTGGTTATCAGCCCAAGGGCGGTCGTGGCGATTGGTTACGAAGTGGCGCGCCAACGATGCGATTGATGGGCGAGGATGTTCCCGTACGTGCACATGTAGCCGAGATCGGAGCCCTAAGCGCCCATGGCGATCGTGATGAGCTGTTGCGTTGGGGGCGTGAGTGTAATGCGATCTCAGGAGCAGGATTGCCAGGGAAGGTCGCGCTGGTTCACAGCGAGCCTGAAGTTGCCGAAAAGTTCGAGCAAACGTTAAAGCGGGAGCTAAAATGGAACGTGTGGCGTCCCAAGTATCTGGAGAGATATGCGGTGTGAAGGGCGAACCGATCTGAACGAAATAGTGCTTATTCCTCCTCATCTTCAACGCTCAGATCATAAACCCTCACAAGCTTCCCCGCCTTAGCAGAATTAAGCGCTGGCAGGAATCCAGTCGGACGTCCCCAACTTGCGATACAGAGATTTTCCTCGGCCCGAGTGATCGCAACGTATAGGGCATTGCGATCTTCCTCTCCCTGGGGGTAGGCGCCAGTACTGGGATTCCAGATCAATACATTAGCAAACTCCAAACCTTTTACGGACGCGACATCGCTAACAAGGATTCCATCTTCAAATGAGAAAGCATCTTCGTCCCCCAATCGTACTGCCGCGCCAAATGTTGGTCGCAGCAGACTTAAAACATGCTTTGCCTCTGCTGGATTACGACAGATCACTGCAGTGACTGAATTCGGGTAACGTTCGATTGCGGTGTTTAGCCATTTTATCGCCGCTGGAATCCCGTGATCTTCGCGTCTTGCATGGAACCAGATCGGTGGGCGTCCGCGACGACCGGCGGTCAGTTCACTCGGGGCTTCGATTACATGCTGGGCCAAGTTCATGATCTCTAACGTTGAGCGATGACTGACAGTGAGTGAAAGAAATCGCGACATCGAGTGCGACAGATCCCAGTGTTGGCGCAGCTTCTCCCACCCCGGAAAGCTCTTGCTCGACATGCGTTGATTTACATCACCAACGATCGTCAATCCGCTAAGCTCATCAACCGAACTTACTAGTGCAGCCAGTTCAGGCGAACCGAACTCCTGAACCTCATCGACAACGAGTTGGCGATAGCTTCCGGGCCGAGCTCCAAGTCCGGTGGTAGGATGGGGGACTAGCATCTGATTATTGTTGCGAAGCTGGTGCAAACGAACTAGCAGCCCATCGTCGCAGCGATCGAGTACGCGATCGTTGAGGTTTCTAGCCGCGCGTTCACGACCACGGGCTATCAGATCTCGATCGATTAACTTTGAATCATCGAATTGGGTGATCAATTCCGCTCGATCGAGCACCTCGATCATGAATTTCTCGGCGTTAAATTCTACTTGGTTCGCTATCGAGCGTTGTTCGGCAAGGGTTTCTAAAGCACGCAACATCCCCATTGAGCGCTTTAAGCGATCGATGCTGCTAGGCAGTGGTTCGCTCGGGCGGCGGGGAAGGGGGATAACCTTGGATAGAGGATCAGTGGCTTCAAAAAGATCTGGTACCAACGCTGCGATACTATGCGAAGCCCACTCGGCGAAGGTAACAACCGGTACTCCACGAATTTCGAGGGCCTCCAATGATAACTCGATATAGCGCTTTAAAACTGGACTAAGGACAACAACGACACACTCTTCGGGCTGCGCTGGACTATTATCTTCATGGAGCAACCAGGCCAACCGGTGTAGCGCCACCGTTGTTTTTCCAGAGCCAGCGATACCCTGAATCAGGACTGCGGTCGATGCACCCTCAGTGATGGTTCGAAATTGGTCTGGGGTTATGAGCGCTAGGACTGATGGAAGGCGACCGGAACTGCGATCCATCGAACGTCGATCAATTGCAGAGCGCCAAGTGGGCTCGCCTTCAGTTCTTCCTGCAGGAGCCGCAACGCGTAGCGCCGTTCCGTTGCGACAGCTAACTTTGCGCAAGATACTCTTCGTAATATCAACTCCGTTTCGCAGAGTAACTTCGCCGTTACGCTCGCGGCCCTGGATCTCTTCACTGTAAAAATCACCCTCTTTATACTCGTAATAGAGCTTTGAGATCGGAGCACGGCGCCAGTCGATAATCCGGCAGTCAGTGTTTGCAGCAAGCCCAAGGCGGTACTCAAACTCACGGGATGTAAGCGGTTCATTGGGGCGGGTTGGTTCAATCTCTTCTTTAACAACGAAGCGTGCAAAGTAGGGCTTATCGATCAGGCGATTTAGCACTGTGATGTTATCCTTGCCCTGGTCACGCATCTTGTGGGAGACAGCTTCGTCGGAGGCCAACATCGCCTTCTCCTCATCGCGCCGGGCGGCTACCAGCTCTGCGGTAAGCACCTGGGCGCGGACACTCTCAGTAGCAAGTCGATCATAGGCATGTTCGCGCTGCGCGCGGAGTGAGGTGATTACCTGGTCTAGTATCTGCAGTTCTAAAGTAACTGCAGATTGCAGCTCGGACGAAATTGGAGCTGGAGCTTGTGGCGCATCAATCCCCGGCGACGCCGCGCCCGACCCCGGGGGAGCATCTTGGGTTTTAGCGGCACTAGCGTCGTTCGCAGACATTGATTAAGGCTTTTAATTTTAGGGAACAAGAGAGAACAACAGGCGAGGGAAAAGGTCAACTTGCTGGACACCCAGATCGACCAGGCTACTTGCGCCCGACTCCCACTTCCACTCGCAAGCTATAGCGGTTATCAAAAGTCGGTGCCAAAAAAATTGGTAAGCCTTTTGATAACCGTTCACGGGGGGTGATAAATTTTCAGGAATTTGGTTAATTATTTTCGTTGTTTTACATTTCAAGACCTGTTTCCCTTTCTTGTCGCCCCTAAACGGGGCATTTTTTGTGAACGGTTACTTGTTGTCCCTCTCCGCCGTCGTTATTCGAACTATGGCGGGACTTATGTATAAAGGACTCCGCCGAAGCTTTAGCAAAGGCGAGCGGCGGCCCCTTCCAGCGGATAAAAATGCACCCAATTGATTAGTTTGCGATGATTCTTGTACCCCCCTGAACGGTTACAATGCCGTGCATAATTGGGTCAAAAGCGTGTTTAAACGGCCACTTTAATTCCTTCTGGTCCCGCGTTAGCCTATTGGGTATTGGAGTAGGGTAGCTGTTATGAGTAGAGCAAAGATGACTCCAGAACGTGCGGTGCGGGAGAATCTACCCCACAATACGGTTCTGATCCTGGCAGTTTCAGGTGGAATTGACAGTATGACGCTGCTGGAGAGCTGTTTTGCAGCCGCACGGGAATGTCGCTTTGTCGTTCATGTTGCTCATGTTGATCATGGATTGCGAACCAGTAGTGCTTCGGACGCTCAGTTTGTGCGCCAGCGTTGCGATGAACTGGGGGTGCAGTTTCACCTAACCCGACTTACCCCACCGCTGTCTGGGGTAAATATTGAGGCATGGGGAAGGTTAGAACGCTACAATTTTCTTGAATCAGTTCGCTCTCAGATTACTGGAGCAGTAGTTGTGACAGCGCACCACGCTAACGATGCCGCTGAAACATTGCTGATGCGACTTGTTTCTAACAAGGAGCTACGTGGAATTGCAGCAAGTGATCCGCAACGGCACCTAGTTCGACCGTTTCTCGCGGTATCACGCAGTGAGATCGAGAGATTTGCAGATCAAGAGGGAGTTAAGTGGTGCGAGGATTCAAGCAATCTGAACCGAGATCTTCTGCGCAACCGTGTGCGCCTGGAGCTGATTCCTTTTCTGCAGCAACATTTCTCGCCTGGTATAGTTGAAATTCTGGCGATTCGTGCGCAAGGATTAGGTGAGGATTACGCGTTTCTTGAACGCTTTCTTGTGGAGCCGTTAAGGCGAATAGCAGAGACGTACCTTCATTCTAAAGCCTGGAAGCGGGCTGTTATACAGGAATCTCAGGCACTTGAATCTGAATTGCGATGGCGGCTATTCGAGGCACTAATTCAGCCAACCTTGGGATTTCGAATCGGTCGGCAGGGAGCGGCACGAATTGAGGAGTTTTTTCTGGGAGGAGCTCCTAGAATGGAGCTCGGGGGCGGAATCACCCTGGTTGCAGTCGATGGTGGTGTCGCTATTGAAAGATCCAAAGATCGTGGGAAACCGGTGTGTTAACTTGTGCCATAGGGCTAGTTTCGGATATATCTCATAAGCTGAAGGTAATTGCAGAAATACAGTGAAAAATCGCGCTTCGAATCGCGTTTAACTGACTCTAATTAAATTGGATCATTTTATCTCTATATAAGGCTACGCGTGGGACAGTCCTATAGGAATATCTTATTCTGGGTCGCATTAGCTGTGATCTTCTGGTTGATGGTTTCGTCATTTAAGGGCGATGGCGTTGGTACGAGCTCGGAGGTCCCATACTCTGATTTCTTGGCAAAGGTTGAGCAGCAACAGGTATCCAAGGTTACGATTGAGGGTAGCGACCTGACCTGGACAGCGATGGGGGCACCACCTGCAATAGTTGATGGTAAACCATCGGCAGCGAATGCAGCGGCGATTAAGGCATTGACCAATAAGACCGTGGCTCCAAAGCATGATGGATTGATCGATCTATTGCGCAAAAATGGCGTATTGATCGAGGTAAAGGAGCCAGCTGATCAGCCCTGGTATCTGTTCCTATTGGTGCAATCTCTTCCGATATTATTGTTGTTGGGAGTTTGGATATTTTTTATTCGTCAGATGCAGGCCGGGGCAGGCAAGGGCATGAGCTTTGGAAAGTCACGCGCCAAGCTGCTGACTGAAAGTCAACATAAGGCAACCTTTGATGATGTCGCTGGTGTGGACGAGGCTCGCGACGAATTGGAAGAGATCGTTGATTTCTTAAAGGACCCTAAAAAATTTACTAGACTGGGTGGGCGTATTCCTAAGGGGCTGCTATTAGTCGGCGCTCCAGGTACTGGCAAAACCCTACTTGCGAGGGCGATCGCTGGAGAGGCCGGCGTACCGTTCTTTACCATCTCGGGCTCGGATTTTGTTGAGATGTTTGTCGGCGTTGGTGCATCGCGCGTTCGCGATCTCTTCATTCAGGGCAAGAAGAGCGCCCCGTGTATTATCTTCATCGATGAGATCGACGCCGTTGGTAGGCACCGTGGGGCCGGTATGGGAGGCGGCCACGATGAGCGCGAACAGACCCTTAACCAGTTACTCGTCGAGATGGATGGATTCGAGAGCAATGAAGGGGTGATCCTGATTGCGGCAACGAATCGTCCCGATGTTCTCGACCCGGCACTTTTACGACCAGGTCGTTTCGACCGTCGAGTAGTGGTTCAGCGCCCGGACATTCGTGGACGTATCGGAATCCTAAAGGTTCACAGCAAGCGAACAATTCTGGCCGATGATGTAGATCTTGAGCTGATTGCCCGCGGCACACCCGGATTCTCTGGCGCTGACCTCGAGATCCTGGTGAATGAAGCGGCGCTAAAAGCCGCCCGTCATAATAAAGATAAGGTCGGGCGTGCCGATTTCGAGTTCGCCAAGGACAAGGTCATGATGGGCGCCGAAAGACGCTCGATGTTGATTACCGATACCGAAAAGAAGACCACTGCGTATCACGAGGCCGGACACGCTTTAGTGGCCAAGAAGATGCCGCATGCTGATCCGGTTCATAAACTGACGATCGTACCGCGTGGAATGGCGTTAGGACTGATGCAGCAGCTACCTGAGAACGACAAACATACATACTCGAAGTCTTACTGGCTTGATCAGTTGGCGGTGTTTTTCGGTGGTCGATTGGCTGAGGAGTTGGTGTTTAACGACATGAATACCGGTGCAAGCTCAGACATTCAGCGTGCCACCGATATTGCGCGTCGCATGGTGTGTGAATGGGGCATGAGTGACGTTATGGGGCCGGTGCATTACTCGAGCAAGGAGGAGCACGTTTTCCTCGGCCGCGAGATCGGTAAGCCGCGTGAACACTCGGAGGATACCCAAAATCGTATTGATCAAGAGGTGCGAACGATCCTTGAACGCCAATATCAGGTTGCTCGAAAGGTAATAACTGAGAACCTGGATACACTACATAAGCTTGCCGCGGCGGTTCTAGAGCGTGAAACGCTTGAATCCGATCAGATTGAGGCGATTATCCAGGGCAAGCAGCTACCACCAATGCCGCCTGCAGACGGTGGTCCGCAAGGGTCTCCGGCGAGTAGCAATGGTTCAACTGACAATGGCAAGCAGACAAGTAAAGATATCCCGATCGGTGGCGCGGTTTCCGTGACAGCCTAGTTGGCTAATTGGGCTAATCGGGTGAGGAGTTGAGTGCATTGAGCGTGGCCCATGGAACTTCTTTCGGGTTTTAATGATTGGGGCCTTCAATATAGCGTGCTACGCCTATGTGCGGACATCGCTATCGTTGCCTACCTGACCTATCGCGGTCTGTTAATGATTCGCGGGACTCGCGCGGCCCCGATGTTGCTGGGGTTGACGGTTGTTGTAGTACTCTATCTGCTGGCTAAGCCGTTGGGGTTAGTGACCCTCTCGTGGTTATTGGGAAATTTTCTTAGCTCGATAATCTTAGTTGTAGTTGTGATCTTTCAGGATGAGATTCGACGTGGACTTACCAAGGTCGGATTGCAACGTATCTTTCGTCGTTCAGCATCCCGTTCACTGCTTGATAAGACGATTGAAGATCTAACGCTCTGCGTAACGAAACTGGCGAAGGCAAAGATCGGTGCTCTAATCGTTCTGCAGCGCAGCGTTGGCTTGGATGAGATCGTTGAGGATTCCGTGGTGCTCGATGCAGTACTGAGTCGCAAATTGCTCTACAGTATATTTGTAAAGGAGTCGCCGCTGCATGATGGGGCAGTGTTGATTGATGGAGACCGAATAAAGGCGGCCGGGTGTGTATTGCCCCTCAGTTTTAATCCCGATCTCGATCCAAACCTAGGCACCAGGCACCGCGCGGCGTTGGGACTCTCTGAGCGCAGTGACGCTGTCGTGATTGTAGTCTCGGAGGAGAATGGCGCAATTTCGCTTGTCCGAGAGGGGCATCTGGTGCGTAATCTTGACGGTGCAATGTTGCGAGATTCGTTGCACCGACTAATTCTCGGCGGCTCTGAGGATGAGATTACGGAGGCGCAAGATGAATCATAAAGATCTTGGGCTAAAGGTATTTGCTCTGATAATAGCCGGTCTATTGGCTTTTTATGTTCATTCGGAGAGCAACAATAGCCAGAGCTCATACGTTGCCTCCGTTGAAGTGACTGGAGTGCCCGACCGAAAGATTATAATTGAGCCGCTTGGATTGCAGGCAAAGGTCACCGTTCGTGGTCCAAGATTTCTGGTATCACCAATTTTACAATCTCAGCCAGGAATTCGGGTTCGAGTGCCGAGCGATGTTGATAAGTCCTTCCTGGCTACATTAGCGCGCGATAATATTGAGCTACCCCCCGGTGTCCAGCTTGTAGCGATCGACCCACCCGAGTTCCAGGTGCGTCTCGATCAACTGGTGACTCGCGAGCTTCCAGTTGTGGTTCCGCAGATCGGACATTTACGAAAGGGGTTGGTTTTGAATCGCTTTGCTGTTAGTCCTGAGCGGATTACAGTGCAGGGTCCCGAGCGTGAAGTTTCAAGTTTGATTCAGGTTGAAACTAAAGCCGTTGACCTGCGATCTGTAACCGAGAGTGCCTCGCTAGATCTGTCGCTTCGATCGCCAGGGAACCTAATTACAACTACACAATCTCAGATTCGGGTCGCAATGGATGTGGTTGTTCAGGCATCAGAGAAAAAGTTTGATCAATTGGCAATTGAACTACGCTCCTCGACTGGTAAGGTACTAGTGATCAATCCAACTAAGGTTTCTGTCGAGGTTTCTGGTCCCCGTGACATCGTGGCGGCACTTAATCGTGACCAGATAATCCCCTACGTTCGACTTGGTGGAGAGGAGGCCGATGGCAGTGACTTAAAGGTTGGGGTGGACCTTCCAAGTGGAATTCAACTTGTTGTTGTTGAGCCAGCGGCGGTACGTGTGCGACATTCTGAGGCCGCCCGTGGAGTTAAGAAGGGCGTAGTTGGTTCTAAAAAGTAATTGCAGGAGCTTCATAATGGCAAAGGTATCGGAAGTAAAGAGCAGTAGCGCAAAGTTAAACAACGGCCATCTGCAGCGTGGTACCCGTGACCGGCGCTACTTCGGTACCGACGGTATTCGTGGAGTCGCAAATGCAACTCCGTTGGATCCAGAAACACTTGTACGCCTAGGTAAGGCTATCGCTGCGATCTTTCTTTCGCGCAAGCAGGGTAAGCACAGGGTCCTGATCGGCAAGGATACGCGCCTCTCAGGTTATATGATTGAAACGTCACTTGCAGCAGGATTAACCTCGATGGGTGTTGATGTCTTACTTGTTGGGCCATTGCCGACTCCAGGTGTCGCCTACCTAACCCGAAGTATGCGCTCAGAGGCTGGAATTATGATCTCGGCTTCGCATAATGCCTTTGAGGATAATGGAATAAAGATCTTTGGAGCTGACGGTTTTAAGATTGATGACGCACTAGAGGCTGAGGTTGAACGCTTGATAGAGCCTGGACAGCTTGATGGAAAAGGTGCCGATGCTGGCGAGATCGGCAAGGCTTTTCGTATTGATGACGCGGTCGGGCGCTATACGGTCTTTCTCAAGGAGTGTTTCCCACGTGAGTACACCCTCGAAGGATTGCGCTTGGGCTTTGATTGCGCAAACGGTGCCGCGTATGTGGTCGCCGGACAGATGGCCTCCGAGTTGGGCGCTGAAGTGATCTCCCGCGGGGTGAGCCCGAACGGTAAGAATATCAATGCTGGATTTGGAAGTCTGTATCCAGAGGTGGTGCGCAAACTGGTTCTCGAAAACAACCTGGATATCGGAATATCGCTAGACGGTGATGCCGACCGCTGTATCTTGATCGACGATAAGGGACAGGTCTTGGATGGGGATCAGACCTTGGCGATATGTGCCATTGATCTCAAGGAGCGTGGCCTACTGACCGGCAATCGAGTTGTCTCCACTGTGATGTCCAACCTGGGGTTAGAGCGTCTAATGACAGCGCACGGCATTGAGGTTGTGCGTACGCAGGTAGGGGATCGGTTTGTGCTTGAACAGATGCACAGTGATGGATCAATACTTGGTGGTGAGCAATCCGGGCATACGATATTTGCCAATCACTCAACGACCGGAGATGGGTTGATGACGGCTCTAATGGTGCTGGCGGTTATGTGTCGTAAGAAGAAGTCGCTCTCGGAGTTGTGTTCCGAGTATATTCGCTATCCTCAGAAGCTGATCAATGTGAATGTGCGAGAGAAGCCTGAGCTAGATTCTGTACCAGCAATCAAGAAGGTCATCGAAGACAAGGAGCGTGAACTTGGCACTGATGGTCGACTATTGGTGCGATACTCTGGAACAGAGAACAAGGCGCGGGTAATGGTTGAATGCGCAGACGAAGGAGCTTGTCGAAAACACGCCCAGGATGTCGCTGAGGTTCTGGAGCGGGAGTTGGGGGCAGCTTGATGGCTGCTCTGATGCCATTGCCATCTCCAATGGAGATGGTCGCAGCCGATCGACGAGCGATTGAATCCGGTATTTCGTGTATCGAGCTGATGGAGCGAGCAGGTGCCACCTGCGCCGATCTGATCCTGCAAAGGTACCGCGGAACATGTGCCAACTTTGTTGTACTTGCTGGCCCCGGAAATAACGGTGGGGATGGTTTCGTTATCGCCACAAAATTGCACCAGGCAGAGGAGTCCGTTGTTGTCTTGGTTCTGCAATCGAGCAGCTATTCGAGCGATCATCTTCGTGAGCGCGAGCGCTATGAGAGGGAGGGCGGTGTGCTGCGCCAGATTGCGGAGGGCCAATGCAGTGCAAAAAGTGAGTGCGAGCGAGTATTACTTGGGGCGACTATCATAATCGATGCTTTGCTGGGTACCGGTGCCAAGGAAGCTCCACGTGGAGTTATCGCTGAGATTATTCTGTGTCTCACTAGTGTGAGTCTGGTGCGCCCCAATCCCGCAACTGTGATCGCAATTGATATACCCTCCGGGATCAACGCAGATAACGGATCGGTCTTCAATCCGGTTGTGCATGCAGATGTTACGTTAGCTATTCAGGCACCAAAGCGCGGAATGTTGCAGTCCCCGGCGGCAGAGTGTTGTGGCGAGATCCTTCCTTTGGCGATCGGAATTGAACTCGGCGACGAGGTCGAGTTTCAGCTTATTATTTCGGAGTCGGTTCTCAAACTACCGAATCGCAATCGAGCAGCGCATAAGGGCGAGTTTGGGCATGTGTTACTGATTGCGGGCAGTGCATCGATGCCAGGTGCGGCGCGACTCTGTGCTTTGGCCGCACTGCGCTCTGGTTGTGGGCTTGTAACCAGGGCAAGTTGGGGAGGTGAGAGCGAGGCCGGAACTGAGCCTGAGATTATGTTCCTGCAACTTGGCTCCACAGACTCTTTCCTAGTTGAGGATCACCTGGCGCAAATTGAACGGTTTCTAGGCAAAGCTAATGTTGTTGTTTTAGGTCCCGGACTAGGCGCGGCTACGGAAACGCAAACCGCCGTTCTGAAGTTGCTTGAATTGCGAAAGCGTTACGGAACAGTAATGGTTATTGACGCTGATGGATTGAACGCGATCGCTGCTGTACCGGAGATCTGGCGTGGTACCCGGCTACTCACTGAGTGCGTTCTAACGCCACATCCAGGCGAGATGGCAAGATTGTTGGGGATATCTATCTCTGAAGTGGAAGGCGATCGATATGCCGCCGCGCGCTTACTTGCGCAGCAGACTAGTGCGACGGTTGTCCTGAAAGGCGCGAGTTCAATCATTTATTGTGGAACCCACGGAGCCGTTAATTCTACAGGCAATCCATATATGGCCAGTGCAGGCTCAGGCGATGCCCTCTCGGGCATTATCGCAGCGATTCTAGCCCAGCGTGGATTGCGCAGTGTGTCGATGTTCGAGCGAGTATCACTTGCTGTCTATCTGCACGGCATGGCAGGGGATCTAGTTCAAGAGCAGCGACCTGGTCCGATGATCGCCAGCGATCTAATCGCAAAGATTCCCGAGGCTGTTTGGAGCTGTACCAGCACCAAGGAATAGATTGATGGCGGAATATAGCATTCAGAGCGAAGGGGAATTACAGAAGGTCGCAACCGATTTTGCCGAGCAGCTGAGCGGCGGTCAGGTCGTCTCACTGCGCGGTGAGCTGGGCGCAGGCAAAACTGCCTTTGTGCGAGCTCTAGCTAAAGTACTTAATGTTACTGAGCCGGTCTCTTCGCCTACTTACGTTCTACAACACGAGTATTACACCCCGGATGGAGTGTTAATCGAGCATTGGGACCTTTACAGACTGACTCAAGTTCCCGAAGAGCTACTTGTGCCAGCGGATTCTAGAACCGTGAGGCTGATCGAATGGGCCGAGAAATTTGCGACGCAGCTTGGACCGTTTAGTTTTGAAGTTCAAATTGAAAGGATTGAGCCTGGAGAGGATAGTTTGATCGATAGCGGAGTAAGGAAAGTTTGTTGGTAGCTCGCACGACACCCATTCTCTTTGATTCCTTTCGAAAGTTCCTCTAACTGCCAGGATACCGAGTAAGTTATTCCGACTATTGCCACTCCGTGGGTGTTCGTACTAAGTCTCTATGGCGCAGATATTATAGCGTTTTATCCCCCAATGGGCCTCGATGGATACCAATCAACAGCTTGATTACATTGCTATGGAGAATGGCCGAAGTACGGCCTTAATTGAGCTTCTAAAGGCTAAATTTGGAGCCCAATTGCTCTCCGCCGCGGTTGAGTTAGGGGATGCGGTTGTTGAGATAAAACGTCCTGAGATGTTGGCTTTTTTCCAGCTTCTGCGCCTGGATTCAGACCTAGCCTTCAATATGTGCATATCGGTAACGGCAACTGATTATGTTGATTCCCGTCCCGAGCGTTTTGAGATGGTCTATCACATGCTCAGCCTGACTAATCTCTACCGTTTGCGGATTAAGATAGCTATACCTGAAGAGGCCGCAGAGGTTGATTCCATCATGAGTTTTTGGCCTGGCGCTAATTTTATGGAGCGCGAGGTTTGGGATATGTACGGAATCCGCTTTGCGGGGCATGATGATCTGCGCCGGATCCTGATGTACGAGGAGTTCGTCGGGCATCCATTGCGCAAGGATTATCCGGTGCAGGGCAAGCAACCACGGGTTGCGTTGCGAGCTCCGGAGGTTCGCAATACTGCAGTTGATATGCAACGCGGAGATCTGGTGCGTATCGGTGGGCGGATAAAAACTTGAATGAGCTAACGAGCATAACTGATGAATGCTGTTCCTAAGACACCTACTTCCGGCGCGACGATACATCGCGGTGAGAACGGAACGCTACGTAATAGCCGTGGCGAATTGCTGAACATCGATTATGGACTTGGCGGAATTACCACGCAGATGCGTTCGCGTTCCTTGGGTGATGATCTGCATTCTGATTCGATGGTGCTCAACCTTGGCCCAGCACATCCGGCAACTCACGGAACGGTACGGATTGTGGCTGAGCTGTCGGGCGAGAAGATTATCGACGCTGATGTAGAGGTTGGATTTCTGCATCGTGGATTTGAGAAGATGTGTGAGACTGTGGATTACAACCAGGTGTTGCCCTACACCGATCGGCTTAATTACGTCTCTCCATTAATTAACAACGTTGGCTGGTGCCTAACCATAGAGAAGTTATTACAAGTTCGCGTTCCCAAACGGGCGGAGTACATTCGTGTAATTATGTCGGAGATTTCGCGCGTCAGTGATCATCTAACCTGCCTCGGAGCCTCAGCGATGGAGCTCGGAGCTTTCACGGTGATGCTGTATTTCATGCAGGCTCGCGAGTCGATCTGGGAGTTGATTGAGGAGGTAACCGGCGCGCGCCTGACGATATCTTATTGTCGTGTCGGTGGATTGAAGGCGGATCTGACTGAAGGTTTTACTGAACGTGCCCACGCTGCTTTCGCCAAGGTTCGCACCCAGGTTGCCGCCGGGGATCGCTTGCTATCACGCAATCGGATCTTTATGGATCGCATGTGTGATGTGGCGCCACTGACAGCGGAGCAGGCAATTGAGTGGAGCATTACTGGACCGCTGCTGCGCGCGTGTGGAGTTAATTACGATGTTCGCAAAGCTTTTCCCTACTCTTGCTATGAAGAGTTTGAGTTTGAAGTGCCGTTGGGTACTAAGGGCGATAACTATGATCGCTTTTTAGTGCGGATGCAGGAGCTTGAGCAGTCGTTGCGGATCTGTGAACAGGCCTTGAAGAATCTACCAGGTGGTCCGATCTCTGTTGATGACCCGCATATCGTTCTAGAGCCAAAGGATCGCGTCTATGGATCTATTGACGGGATGATCAATCATTTCGAGATGGTAATTAAGGGGGTGCAGCCACCGGTGGGGGATGTGTACCTGCCAGTGGAGGGCGGCAACGGTGAGCTCGGTTTCTATACGGTCTCGGATGGTAGTGGAAGACCCTATAAGGTGCACGTTAGAGCACCAAGTTTCATCCACATGGGTTCGGTGCGCAAATTATTGATCGGGGCCAATATAGCGGATGTAGTGCCAACCTTCGGTATGGTTAACATGATCGGTGGTGAGTGTGATCGTTAGGCGTATAGCCAGGTAAGTATCTTTAGGAATTTTGTTCATGACACAAGGACAGCAGGCTAGCTCAAATTCTGTAATGCGGCTCTCGGACCGCGCGGAATCTCGCATCGAAGAGATCAAGAAGCGTTATCCAGATGTGCGCTCGGCAGTGATGCCAGCTTTGTACATCGCTCAGGAAGAATTAGGGCATGTCACTAAGGAAGCGATTCTCTGGGTTGCCGATCGTGTCTCGATGCCCCCGGTACAGGTAATGGAGGTCGCCACCTTCTATACTATGTATTACAAAAAACCGGTTGGCCGTTACCATGTTCAGGTATGCCGCACACTTTCCTGCGCGCTGCGCGGCGCGGCTAAACTAACCGAACATATGCATAAGCGCTTGGGGGTCGGCCCCAATGAGATCACCCCGGATGGGATGTGGAGCTTTGAAGAGGTTGAGTGTTTAGGATCGTGTGGCAGTGCACCGATGTGCGAGATCAACGACGTTTATTTTGAAAATCTTGATCCGCAGAAATTAGATGCGATCTTGCAGCGCATTGAGAAGGAGTTGCCAAACCTCCGTCTTTCTACCTTGAATGATGAGTTGGGTGCTGGGCTTGCCGGGGCGCCATTATCCGAAGTGCGGGAATCAGGGGTCAGAAAGTAATTTATGAAACATCGTCAGATCCTACTAGCCAATGTCGATTTCCCAGATCAAGCGACGATCGCTGGATACGAGAGTCGTGGCGGATATAAGACAGTTCGTAAAGTGCTAGGCATGGATCCACTAGCCGTACGTGAAGAGGTCAAGAAGTCCGGCTTGCGCGGACGTGGTGGTGCAGGTTTTCCTACCGGCCGTAAGTGGGACTTTATTCCTGCTAAGTGTGACAAGCCGGTCTATTTAATTAACAACGCCGACGAGAGTGAGCCGGGTACATTTAAGGATCGCGTCCTCCTAGAGCGCGATCCACACCTTTGCATCGAGGGCATGATTATCGCCGCCTGGGCGGTACAGAGTAAGTGGTCATGCATCTACATTCGCGGAGAGTATGGATATCCATATGTGAGAATTCAACGAGCTGTAGAAGAGGCCTACAAGCACGGTTACCTAGGCGATAATATCTTTGGAAGTGGCTTCGCGCACCATATGGTTGTGCACCGTGGGGCTGGGGCCTACATCTGTGGTGAAGAGACGGCGCTGCTGAATTCGCTTGAGGGGAAAAAGGGTCAACCGCGATTGAAGCCGCCATACTTTCCGGCAGTGCGTGGATTATATGACGCCCCAACGATTGTAAATAATACTGAAACCTTGGCGGCGTGCGTTTGGATCTTGGAGAACGGTGGCGAAGCCTACGCCAAGATCGGTACCGAGAAGTCACCAGGTACAAAATTATTCGCCTGCTCCGGACATATCAATAAACCCGGTGTATATGAAGTTGAGATGGGCTACCCAGTGCTCGACTTCATTGAAGATGAACTTGGGGGAATCTGGAAGGGGCGCAAGCTCAAGGGAATTATTCCTGGTGGATCATCATTTCCAATTATGCGCGCAGATCAGTTGCAGGGCGTAACTCTTGATTATGAGTCTTTAGTTGCCGCCGGTTCGGGTTTGGGATCTGGCGGATTTATGGTGATGGATGACACTACTGATATGGTCGAGGCGGCTGAAAATGTCGCGCACTTCTATGCCCATGAGTCATGTGGCCAGTGCACGCCGTGTCGCGAGGGTGGCCATTGGATTGAAAAGATCTTCCATCGAGTTGCCCATGGTCGAGGACTTCCGGGCGATATGGAGTTAGCGCGATCAGTCGCTAACAATGTTGAGGGGCACACGATCTGTGCTTTTGGTGAGGCATTGGCGTGGCCAGCACAGGCCTTTATTAAGCGTTTTCCTGAAGAGTTCACTGCACGGATTGAAGAGGCACGGATTGAAGAGGCACGGATTGAAGAGGCACGGATTGAAGAGGCACGGATTGAAGAGGGGCTTGTCGCAATCGGAAATAGAAATGGAAAGGAGAACGGTGCACGCCCCTCAATGCATTATCAACTAAAGAGTAATCACTAACACCTGTAACGAGAAATTTAAGATGTCTGAACAGCAGAGTGAACATAAAGCGGCCCCAGTGATGGTCAATCTGACGATTGACGGCAAGCCGGTTACGGTCGCCAAGGGCACGAACCTGATCGAAGCCGCAAAATCGATCGGCGTTACCATTCCGCACTATTGCTACCATCCGCACCTTTCTGTACCTGGGAACTGCCGCATGTGTCAGGTTGAGGTTAAGGGCCAGGCCAAGATGAATATCGGCTGCAATACCGCGGTTGCCGAGGGCATGGAGGTGCTAACCCAAGAAACTAGCCAGAAAAGTCGCGACGCGCAGTCTTCGACCCTGGAGTTTATTCTGATCAACCATCCACTAGATTGCACCGTGTGCGATCAGGCTGGGCACTGCAAATTGCAGGACTACCATTACGACTATAACGCCAAGCCGAGCCGCTTCCTGGAGGAGAAGGAGCATAAAGTTAAGGCTCTGCCACTCGGTCCAACGGTGATGTTGGATGGGGAGCGCTGCATTATGTGCACGCGCTGTATACGGTTCTGTGATGAGGTAACTGGAACATCCGAGCTCGGGATGTTGAATCGTGGCGACCGCTCGGTGATCGCAGTCAACGAGGGACATGAGCTCAACAATGCACTCTCTGGCACGGTTGTTGATCTCTGTCCTGTCGGTGCACTAACTCATCGCGAGTGGCGTTTTAATACCAGAATCTGGTTTACCAAAGAGACCGATTCGATCTGCCCCGGGTGCTCAACAGGATGCAACGTCAAGGTTGCTGTTCGCGATCGTCAGGTGGTCCAGGTAAAGGCGAGACTGAATTCTCAGGTCAACAAGGAATGGTTATGTGATCAGGGTCGCTATGGTTTTGAGCGATTCCTTCCCGGGAAGCGCCTTACTGCCCCGCAAGTGCGCGGTGTTGATAGCACCTTCGATCAAGCGATCGCCATAGCCAAAACGATCAGCGGTGGCGAGACTTTGGTTTTTGTCGCGCCCGATCTTTTGACTGAAGAGTATATAGTATTGAAGCGATTCCTTGATAAGTGTGTCAAGCAAAGTCAGGTAGCGATCGCCTATCGCGAACGCAAATTGAGCAAGGTTGAAGAGATCTTGATCAGTCCGGACTATGCCGCGAACTTTCGCGGAGCTGAGTTTTCGGGACTGGTGACCGGAGACATTCAGGCGGGGTATGAAGCAGCATTAGAGAGGTTGCGAAGCGGTACGATCACGAATCTTATTCTGGTCGGAGATCGTTGCCTTACGGCCGAAGACGCGACTCCCGAGATCTGTGCAAAGATTAAGCAGGCATCACTTAGTATTGCGATCCTAACTGACGCTGCTTCTAGCCTCGCCGCCTCGGCCACAGTGGTATTACCCGAACGATCAATCCTGGAAAAATCCGGTCTACTCATTAATCGCAAACAGCGGCTACAGTACACAGATCGGGTGGTGGAGTTTCCCGATGGCACGCAGCCTGCTTGGCGATTGATCAACCAATTGGCGGTGGCCTGTGGTAGTCGGATAGTTAGCGCACAATCCGATAGGGATCTGACGCTTGAGATATTGGCAAGCGAAAGTCGCCTCGCTGGATTAAAGATCGCGACGATTAAGCAAGGTGGGGTATGTCTAGATAGTTATAAACCAGGAGATGCTAACAGCAGGCCTAGTTCAAGTGATGCGCGAGTTTAGCCCCTGACGAATTAGTAGGGACAGTTTTAAATTATTGCTATGGATCTTTTAATCTCATTCTTAGTCTGTTTCGCCGTCTTTCACGTGGCGATGGTGCTTTCCGCGGTATGTACATGGATTGAGCGTAAGGGGTCGGCATTGATGCAGGATCGGATCGGCGCGAATCGTGCAGGCGCGTATTTTGATACCCCATTTATACGCACAGATAATCTTGCGCTTAAACCTGTAGCGTTTCTGACTAATGTTTTGGTGATTGGTCCGGCATTCTCAGTAATCCGTACCCTCGGAATGCTTGGTGTAATTAATACCCTCTTATGTGATGCGGTGAAGGGATTAACCAAAGAAGATTTCGTTCCGGAGGGAACCTCGCGTTTTCTCCATAACCTGGGTCCAGTATTAGCGACTGTACCGATATTTTTAGCCTTTGCTGTTATACCGGTGGCTCCGAATTTCACCCTCTTTGGCTATCATGTTCGACCTCAGGTCGCGCACCTCGACGTAGGCGCGCTGTTTATCTTGGCGATGGGTTCAATGGCTGTTTACGGGGTCGCCATTGCTGGATGGACTGGCAATAATAAGTTCTCGCTGTTAGGCGGGTTACGCGCAGCGGCACAGATGATCTCCTACGAGCTAGCCATGGGGATCGTTTTTGTCACGATAGTGGTTGTCTATGGCACCCTGGACCTGTACCAGATCGTTGAGAGACAGCAATCACTTTGGGGAATAGTAACCCAGCCGCTCTCGTTTATTATTCTATTCATCGTTGGAATGGCAGAGACCAAGCGCGGGCCGTTTGATCTTCCGGAAGCGGAGTCTGAGCTAGTTGCAGGGTATTTCACTGAGTACTCCGGAATGAAGTTTCTGTTGTTCTGGATGGGGGAGTTCGCAGAGATCGGATTGTTTTCGCTGCTGCTGACGGTCTTTTTCTTTGGTGGCTGGCATCTGCCGTTTCTCGATCTACCCGCGGGTGTTTGGTGGGCCGCTTTAATTGGTCATGTAATCTTAATGACTAAGGTGATGTTCTTCTGTGTTCTGCAGATCGTCATTCGCTGGACCTTACCGCGTTTCCGCTATGACCATCTAATGACCTTGGGATGGAAGATACTTTTGCCGCTCAGTTTGGTGAACCTGATGTTCTACGCGGCCCTAAAATTGTCAGGAGTTCTATGAACCTGCTCTTCATTATCTTCGCGGCAATTGTAGTAGTCTCTGCACTCGGAGTGGTGCTTCTACGAAACCCAGTCCATAGCGCACTTGCTCTTGTGTCAAATCTAGTTGGTGTGGCGGCGATCTATGCGATGTTAAATGCCCATTTCTTGGCGGTTGTTCAGATAATCGTCTACGCCGGAGCAATCGTTGTCTTAGTACTTTTCGTCCTTATGTTGCTCAATATGAAGGTTGAGGCGCTTAAACGTCATGAGAAGATATTTTATACTACTGTGATGTTGGTTGCAGTGGCATTCTGCGCAGCAATATTACCGATTCTGCACCAGTTCTTTGGTGAGTTTAATCCCGCAGCTAGCCTTACGATAGCATCAGGCGCGGCGGCGTCAGGCGCAGCGGCGCTACCGCGAGTAGAGGGAACCGTAGAGGCGATCGGCAAGGTGCTCTTTACTCGCTATCTTTTCTTATTTGAGGCGGCTTCAATCCTAATTATGGCGGCGTTGGTAGGAGCGGTAATGCTTTCACATCGTGTTAGCAATGCTAATGGCAGCTCAGTGAATAGCGGTCCTTCAACTGATCCCTCAACGACGGTGCGTTCATGACCCCATTAAGCTTTTACCTAGCCCTTTCGGCGATCATGTTTGTGATCGGCTGCGTTGGGGCGATCGTTCGGCGTAACGCAATCGTTGTCTTCATGTGTATTGAGTTGATGTTGAACGCTGTGAATCTTTCGTTCGTGGCGTTTTCACACTCCGTTGGAAACCTAGATGGCCAGATCGCTGTGTTCTTTGTGATGGTAGTTGCAGCGGCCGAGGCGGCCGTGGGATTGGCTATTATTTTGGGGCTCTTTCGAACTACTAAGTCGGTGGAGACCAGCGCTGCAAACGAAATGAGACTCTAAGGGGTTTTCGCCAGGAATTAGAAAAGTATGAGTAACGCAGCCATTACAGTTATAAACCAAACAGCGGTTCATGCACAGCTTGGGATTGTTGCCGGACTACCTCTGCTTGGTTCGGCGTTGGCGTACGTCGTCGGGCGCAAAAATCGAGATGCTGCTGGGTGGATCGCCACCGCTGCGGCAGCATTATCGTTCCTATGGGTCTTAAAACTTTTTGCGGCTTTGTCCCCAGAGCACTACTTTGAGCAACGCTTGGCGCCGTGGTTTTCAGCTCCGGGTTTAAGCGTAGATTTCCTCCTACGCTTCGATCAACTCACAGCCGTAATGTGTTTGATAATCACCGGAATCGGTTCGCTAATTCATCTCTATTCAATCGGTTACATGGCCGAAGATGAATCGCGGCACAGGTTTTTTAGCTATATGAATCTCTTTCTCTTCTCAATGTTGACCCTGGTTCTGGGTGGAAACCTACTCGTGCTGTTTATCGGCTGGGAGGGGGTTGGTTTATGTTCGTATCTGCTGATCGGATTCTGGTTTAAGAACCTGGACTATGCTGGGGCTGGACGAAAGGCCTTTGTAGTCAATCGCATAAGTGACGCTGGAATGTTGCTGGCGATGTTCCTATTGATTCAGCAGTTCGGCACCCTCGATTTCGTCCAGCTCAGAGCTCTAATCGGTGATCCTTCTACGATCGTTACAGTTGGCGGTGTTGGGTTGCTCTCTATAGTTGCTGCCTGTTTGTTTATTGGAGCGACTGGAAAATCCGCTCAGATTCCTTTGTTTGTTTGGTTGCCGGATGCGATGGCTGGTCCAACTCCGGTGTCAGCACTGATTCACGCGGCGACGATGGTGACTGCTGGGCTTTATCTGATGGCGCGCACAAACTTTATCTTTGATATGGCTCCATCGGTAATGGGCGTGATTATTATAATCGCTGTGTTGACTGCATTTATCGCAGCCACGATCGCCTTAGCACAGAATGATATTAAAAAGGTGCTGGCGTATTCAACGGTGAGTCAACTTGGATTTATGTTCATGGCGGCCGGTATGGGAGCCTACTGGATTGCAATCTTTCACGTTATCACTCACGCCCTCTTTAAGGGCTGCCTCTTCCTGTGTGCGGGGTCGGTCATAATGGGGTGCCATCATGAACAGGATATGCGCAAGCTTGGCGGACTCGCTAAGTTGATGCCGATAACCTTTGCTACCTATCTAGTTTCTACTTTGGCGATCGCTGGAATCTATCCCTTCTCTGGTTATCAGTCTAAGCATGCAATCGTTGAAGCGTTAATAGGACCGGATAACCCATTGCATGTGGTCGTGGCGAGCTGGGTGCCGATTTTAGTAAGCATCACAGCCTTTCTGACTGCGTTCTATATGACCCGCTCAGTAGCGCTTACCTTTTTCGGTAGCTATCGTGGAGCCAATGGGCACGATCATCATGATGCCAATCATGATACAAAGGCCAAGCACGACTCACATGCTGACAAAGCCTCTAGCCATACTTCACATGATTCGCACCAACCCCATGAATCACCCTGGGTTATGACTCTTCCGCTGATCCTCTTGGGGACCGGTGCGACGGTAGCGGGGCTGTTGTTGCAATCGGCATTACCAGAATTCCTGTCACCGGTATTGCCGCGCGCTCATGCGCATGTTCCGGCTACAGTTGTTGAAGGTATTAAGGGCTCGTGGTTAGGTATCGTCGGAGTGTTCCTTGGCCTCATCCTTTACACAAAGCTGCAGATTGTTCCGCGTGTTATCGGGTCAGCTTTCATGCCGATCACTAAGCTTTTTGCAGGCAAGTGGTACTTTGATGAACTATACGCGGCGCTAATAGTACGCCCACTCGAGGGCGCTTCGCAGGCCCTTTGGAGAATCGTCGACTCCGCGATAATTGATGGAACAGTCAATGGTACCGGAAAGATCGTAGATATAAATGGTGAATGGCTACGCGGCACCCAAACGGGTCAGATTAGGCACTATCTGCTCCTGATGTTCTTTGCGGCAGTGGTCATGTTGGTTTTCTGTTTCGTACTGTAGAGGATATTTAAGTGGGTTCGAATCTTCTATCCGTTCTGATCTTCTTACCGCTGATTGGCGCAGCGTTGCTCTATCTGCTGCCTCTCTGTAGACCAAGTGTCGATCACCACGGCGCACACTCCCGTTCCGTTACGTTGGTAATCACTGGGCTTACGTTCCTTATCTCTTTACTAGTTCTCTATAATTTCAATACATCAGTCGTTGGCTATCAAAGCGTAGAATCCAGAAGTTGGATTCCACAATTTGGGATGCGCTATGAGCTGGGCGTTGATGGAATCAGCTTGCTCCTCGTCCTTCTGACGACGTTCTTGATGCCGATAGTTGCACTCGCATCAGTTTCTATTCACAACCGTACCCGTGGTTATCTTGCCAACATGTTGGTGCTTGAAGCGGCGATGATCGGAACCTTTGTATCGTTGGATCTCTTCCTGTTTTATGTTTTCTGGGAGCTAATGTTAGCCCCGATGTACTTCATAATTGGGATCTGGGGCGGCAAGCGCAGGATTTATGCAACCTTAAAGTTCGTGCTTTATACCGTATTTGGTAGCCTACTGATGCTCGTGGCGATTATGTACACGGTCTGGGCGCATTATGGACAGACGAGTGTAATTACATTCTCAATTGAGGCTCTGCTGCGTAACACGCCGCTCAGTCTGACCGAAGAGATGTGGCTCTTCGCTGCTTTTGCACTGGCGTTCTGTATTAAGGTTCCGGTGTTTCCGTTTCACACCTGGTTGCCGGACGCTCACGTTGAAGCGCCGACAGGGGGCTCGGTTGTGCTGGCAGGTGTCCTCCTAAAGATGGGGTTGTATGGCTTGATTCGTTTTGCGTTTCCACTGTTTCCACGTGCAGCAGAGATCTCATCGCCACTTCTCGCCACCCTCGCCGTAATTGGTATCGTCTATGGCGCTCTAGTTGCTTGGGCCCAGACAGACATGAAGAAGTTGGTCGCCTATTCATCTATTTCGCATCTTGGTTACTGCGTGCTCGGACTAGTGGCATTCAATTCGATGTCGATAAGTGGATCGGTTTTCCAGATGCTCAATCATGGCATCACTGCAGGAGCATTGTTTCTACTTGTTGGGGTGCTCTACGATCGCAAGCACACCCATGTAATCGCGGAGTTTGGAGGGTTAGCCTCAAAGTTACCGGTTTTTGCCTTTCTATTCTTAGTTTTTACACTGAGTTCTATAGCACTGCCCCTTACCAATGGGTTTGTCGGTGAGTTTATGATCCTTGCCGGAAGTTTTGCCAGTGATGTCCCGATGGTTCGTGGCCTAACTCTACTGGCAATTACGGGTGTGATTCTCGGCGCGATCTATATGTTAACTCTCTATATGCGCACGATGTACGGCGAGTTTAATGAAGCCAAGAACGGTGACCTCACTGATCTCAGCTCACGCGAAGTGGTACTTTTGGTTCCGTTATTGGTGATGGTGTTTTGGATGGGGATATTTCCGCAACCGTTTCTTAAGATTATTGAACCTGGGGTGGCTGGATTCATGCAGAGTGTCGAGACCCGCAAGCTTGATCTATACAGAATTAATAGGGTTGCGAGTGGATTTGAGATCCAAGCATCAAAGAGTGTCAAATGAGCCTACCGATGAACCAGTCCGTTTCCTTAATTGAATCGTTGGGTGCAGTTATCCCGATGATAACCGTTTCAATTGGCGCGTTGGTGGTGTTGCTAGTCGATTCGCTCTTTAGCGATCAGGCCTTAAAGGGCGGTGAGCCGAAGTCTGTAAGGCGCTGGCCGCGTGCATTTGTGGCGTTTGTCACCCTGATCCTAGCTCTGATATTCCAGTTGCAGGGAGTTTCGAGCGCCATGGATGGGGCAACGGTATTCTATGGTTCAGTTTATGTGGATCAATTCAGCACAATTTTTTCAGTATTGATCCTTTCGGCCTCTATTTTGGCGCTTGTTCTTGCAATTGGACATTTAGCGCGACAGGGGATTAAGAATCCAGGCGAGTATTATTCGCTATTTTTAATGTCGGTAGCTGGTGCGCTGTTGTTTGTTTCGGCTGCTGAGATGATCACCCTTTTCTTGGCGTTGGAGATCATGTCGATGGCGCTTTACTGCATGTGTGGGAGTGCGATCGGCTCGCGCAGATCAGCTGAGTCGGCCCTCAAGTACTTCTTACTCGGATCGTTCAGTTCGGCGTTTCTCCTGTACGGAATGGCGTTGCTGTACGGAATCAGCGGCAGCTTTGAGTTCGCAGCGATTACACAGTCACTTGTCACAGCAAATTCTGGAGTCGCAGTTGTTGCTGGCGGTTTAATTCTTGTTGGATTGGCGTTTAAGGTAGGACTAGTTCCATTTCATTTCTGGGTTCCTGATGTCTATCAGGGGGCTCCGACCCCGGTTACTGGTTTTATGGCTACGGTAATAAAGATCGCCGCGGTTGCTGTGACGTTGCGAGTATTGTGGGGCCCGCTAGGCGGACTGTTCGATAGCTGGTCTGGGGCGGTCTGGTTTCTCGCGCTGTTCAGTATGACGGCAGGAAATGTTATCGCCCTGCGGCAGCGGAGCATTAAGCGAATGCTTGCCTACTCAAGCATCGCCCATGCTGGATATATGGCTGTTGCCCTGTTGGCACCCGGTGGTCAGTTTGGAGGCGGGCCTGCGATCCTATTTTATCTAATCTCTTACACAGTGATGACCCTCGGATCCTTTGGGGTTGTGATGGCCATGGAGGGGAACGGCCCAGGTGCGGGTCGGAAGGGCACCGATGATATTGCGCGTTATCATGGACTTGGATACTCACGGCCGTTTTTGGGTGCGCTAATGGCGCTCTTTATGCTTTCTCTGGCTGGAATTCCTCCAGGCGTCGCGGGCCTTCTAGCTAAATTTTATGTTTTTTCAGCAGCTGTAAAGGCTGACTTCTGGGGACTCGCGATTATCGGGATGATTAACTCGGCGATCTCTGCCTATTACTACCTTCGGGTAATAGTAGCGATGTATTTTATTGAGCCGGATTCAGAGCAACAGGACATCAAAGCTAACGGTCAGGATATCAGCGCCTCGCTGGTCGGAGTTCTTGGGCTATGCGCCGTCGGAGTAGTTTTCTTAGGACTCTTCCCAGGATTTATAATTGAGACGGCTGGTTTTGTATTTGGATCGATCTGAGGCCGGTGATAGTCGCAATAGGTACTATCGCAAGGCCCGACACTGAAAAACTGGCAGCTCACCAGTCGGTTGATTCTTGAGTGATAGCGCATGTTGTTTTAGGTAGCGCGCTAGAGCGTTTGGGCCGCCATCTACAATAAATGTACGTGGAATCTGCTCTGCGGCCAGTAGATTAGCCAGGTGTGCTACATCTTTGGCGGGAAAATTTTCATCCAGGAATAGAGCGCAAAAACGTGTTTGATCACCGTTTAATTGCAATATGATTCTGGCTTTTAATTTTGCTGCATACTCCAGCAGCTCGCCACTATACGGTAATGTGATCATCTCGCCCGAACAGGTTAGGGGAGTACTAGTATCCAGGGGTTTCCCCTGACTTAGCCAAGCCTATGTAATTACGGCTGAAATATTTTATCTGGCGTGAATTCTCCAATCAGTGTACACCCCTATCTGTATTAATAGGTTTAGGGGGGAAGAATAATGTACGCCATTTCACAAAATCAAACAGTACGCATAGCAAACATCACTAATGCTGACGATCGAGAGTACTACAGCGATATTCTTGTGCGGCATCACTATCTTGAGAGCTCTGAGCTAA